>Ga0187893_10003382_pt1 | contig 32483 bp, 25 predicted proteins | sample MA1701074metaG_FD_139574 | JGI IMG/M metagenome (GOLD analysis project Ga0187893, IMG submission 139574) | White microbial mat communities from a basaltic lava cave in the Kipuka Kanohina Cave System on the Island of Hawaii, USA - MA170107-4 metaG ...
GTGTATTGACATCAGCAATACGTCGCAAGATACGGGAAAGACGCGTCTGGTTATGCCGCCTTAATCTTGACGATCTCGGACTTTGACGACGGGACAGGAACTGGCTCTCCCGCTTCGCGCATTGCTTTGATGTGAATCGGGATACCCTTGCGGATCAGTTTCATGACCCGGCGGCGCGAATCGCCAACGGCCACACAGCCCGGCAGGTCCGGCACATAGGCGCCATAGCTAGCCTTGCCCTTCTCGACGACTACCAGAAATTCCACGGTCGCTCCTAGGGCCATTTCAGGCCGGCACGCTTAAGAATACTACGCAGAGTCCCAATGGGCATGTCGGCGCCCAGCTTGCCGGCGACGGTCACGGTGCCCAGCTTTACAGGATTCTGGAATTGTCGGTGACTGCCGGTTGTCCGGACGTGCTGCCAGCCATCCCGTTCCAGCAAACGGATGACATCGCGGACTTTCATGTCCAGCAAAGTCATGGAAGGCCGACTGCCGCGCCCTTCGATTATCGGTGGACATCTCCCAGAAAGAAGGGCCCGCACCTCTCGGTACGGGCCCTTTGCCTCATCTCCAATATGAAGGGGCGCGTCCCCTTCAAAGGTGAACGTCCCCTTCAAAGGTGACCGTCCCCTTTAGCTACGGCGTCACGAACGATATCGCCATGAAGTTCGCCGTCAGCGTCACCGTATCCAGGTCGAACGCGCCGCGCGCCGTGAGCGAGCGCATGGTCGAGCCGCCGTTCAGCAGGCTGTTGACGCGCTCGGCGTACTCCCCGAAGTCGCGGTACATCTCGAGGCGCCCGCGGAAGGAGAGCGCGTACAGCGTCCGGCCGTTCGTCATCGGCTCGATCGTCATCGGCGAGGCCAACGTCGTGATGTCCTGAATCCGCGGCCCGACCTTGATGAAGTGCCGCGCGCCGAGATCGGGGTTCTCGGTGTCGATTACGAACCCGTCCTGCCCCATGGAGAGGAAGGGCGCGTCCGTGCCGGCGAGTCCCCAGCCGATGCCGAGCAGTGCGCGAATCGAGTCGAAATTCACGAGCGTGCGGCCCTCGAAATCCGGCGGCGCGGCGCCGAAGGGCGTCACGAAGCCGAAGATCCGCGCCGGGTCGTCCGGATCGAAGTCGGAGACGTCGAGCGCGCCCGTCGCCACCTCGTAGTTCTCCGGGTCCGCGTCAGCGACGATCGAGCTGCCGGTGCCGGAGAAGTCGAAGAAGTCGGGATTGCGGCCGTCGATCGAGAAGAGATCGAGGTCGATCTGGCCCGGGTTCGCCTGCACGACCGTGCCGGTCATGTGCGTCAGGTGCATGCGCACGCGGCCCGCGGTCGCGTCCATCTCGATGTTCGGGTCGGTGCCGGTCACGTCGCCGAAGACATTGACGCGCTGGCCGACCGAGATCGCATCGGTGGTGAACGTCGCGCCGCCGCTGCCGTCCTTCTTGACGACCGTGTTCGGGCCGATCTGCACCAGGATGTCGCCGCGCGCGAAGATCACGCTGTCGTCCCGGCGGATCACGGTGCCGCCGCGCACGATCAGCTCGTCATTGTCACGCGCGAGGATGTTGCCGATCACGACGTCGAAGTCCGCGCCCGGGACGCTGTCGCCCGCGAGTACGCGGTCGGCGGTGAACTCCCGAGCGGCGACGTCATAGACGCCGTGCGCAACCGTCGGCGCGCCGATGCCCAGATTTTCCATCGCGGCAAGGCCGGCTTCGCCCGTGAACTCCTCGCCGTCCACTTCGAACGTGGTGGTCGAGGTCGTCTCGATCCTGAAGCGGCCGAGCCGTGCATTCGGGTGGTTGAAGGGGCGGAGGTCCACGACGTAATGGCTGGAGCCCAGGTTCACGTCGACGAGCGGGCCGCGCACGCGGAATTCGCGCTCGTCCACCGGCTCGATGCTCGCGACCAGGAAGGGATCGGCCGTGGCCATCGCCGGGACGACGGTGGTGTCGACTTCGTGCGAAGCCGCGAGGTCGAAGTCGAGCTGGAGCAAGGCCGGCAGGCCCGGCGCGACGACGACGCGGTTCGCATTGTCGAGCTGGAGCTCAAGGTCCACGACGTCGAGCGCGTCGCCGTTCTCGTCCACGACCGTCGTCTCAACCGGCACGCCACCGACCTCGACGCTCACATCCGCGTCGCCATAGTCCAGGCGGACCGTGGCGCCGACATAGGTTCCGTTCGGGATGGTCGCGGCCGTGACGAACTCGGTCACGTCCACGAGATCCGCGAAGTCCACGCGCTGGCGGACGGGAAGGGTCTGGACCGTGCTGCCGTTCGAGCGCTCCAGCTCGATCGAGACCACGTCCACGGCGTAGGAGAGGAAGTCGCCGTCCGCGTCGGCCAGGGCGATGACCACCTCGCCGCAAGTGGTTGTCGTGCAAGCGGCGGGCGGCGGGTCGTCTCCGCCTCCACCGATGACTCCGCCGCCGCCACCGCAGGCGGAGAGGGCCAGGAGGCAGGCGGCGAGCGGGGCTATCAGGTGAGTGCGCAGCCTGAGCCAGGCGCGCGTTTCACATAAACGAGCAAGCTTGATGGGCAGCATACGTAGGCCTCGATGCGTGGCGAGTATGTGCCGATCAACGGGCGGTGCGATGCGACGTTGACAGTGCTGCGACAGTAAAGGGGACGCGCCCCTTTTAAAGGGGCGCGTCCCCTTTACATAAAAGTGAGCGTCCCATTTAAGGAGTCGTGAACGAGATCGCGAGGTAATTCGCCGCCAGCGTCGTCGTGTCCGGGTCGAACGCTCCGCGCGCGGTGAACGAGCGCATGTTCGAGCCGCCGTTCAGGAGGCCATTCACGCGCGTCGCGAAATCCCCGAAGTCGCTGAACATCTCGACCTCGAGTCCCCGCGCGACCGCATAGAGCTGCGGGCCGTCGGCCGGAGGCTCCACCGTGATCGGCTCGGGCAAGTCGGAGGTGATATCGAAGATTGCTGGCCCGATCTCGAGGAACTGCCGCTCGCCGAGATCGACGTTCGTCACGTCAATCACGAACCCGTTCTGGCCCATCAAGAGGAAAGGCGCCTCGGTGCCTGCGAAACCCCAGCCGATCCCCAGCAAGGCCCGCAACTCGTCGAAATCCACCAGCGTCTCCGCCTCGAAATCAGGCGGCGCCGAGCCGAAGGGCGCAACGAAGCCGAAGGCCGCGATGCCCTCGTCATCGTCGAATTCGCCGACATCGAGCGTGCCCGTGTCGAGCTGGTAATCCTGCGGGTCGGCCTCCGTGATGAGCGAGGTGCCCGTGCGATCAAAGTCGAAGAACTGCGGGTCGCGGCCGTCGATCGAGAAGAGGCTCAGGCGAACCTCGCCCGTGACGGCGCTCACGACCGTGCCGGTCAGCTCGGTGAGGTGCTGGCGCACGCGCCCGCCCAGGCCCGACGCATCGAGCGTCGGGTTGAAGTTGGACGAGGACGCATCGCCAAAGGCCTGGATGCGCTGGCCCACGGAGAGGTCGTCGATCGCGAGCGGCCGCGGGCTGCCGCCGTCCCGGGTCACGTCGGTGACCGAGTCAACCGTTACCTCGATATTCCCGAGTGCGAATACTACGCTGCCGTCGCGGCGGATCACGGTACCGCCTTGCATCGAGAGTTGGTTGCCGTTCCGACCGGCCACCACGCCGATCGCCGTGTCGAGTTCCGCGCCCGGCACGCTGTCGCCGGCGAGCAGTCGATCGGCGGTGAACGTGCGCGCGACGACGTCGTAGTCGCCATGCGCCACGGTCGGCGTGTCGTCGGGCAGGTCCGCGAGCGCGGCGAGGCAGTCGGCGCCTTCCGTTTCGTCACCGTCCAGCTCGCAGGCCGTGTCGGGCGTCGTCAGCACGGTGAACTCGCCGTGCTCGGCCGTCTCGTGGTTGAAGGGGCGGATGTTCACGACGTAGCTGCCGGCCCCCTCGTCCACGGAGACGAGCGGGCCGCGCACGCGGAATTCACGCGTGTCGACCGGCTCGATGGTGGCGACCAGGAAGGGAGCGGCGGTCACCGTGACCGGCGTCGTGCCGAGGTTCACCTCGTGCGAGGCCTCGAGGTCGAAGTCGAGCTGGAGCAGGGCCGGGATGTTCGAGGCGACCACCAGCGGGTTCGCCTCGTCGAAGGTGATCTCGAGGTCCACCACCTCGAGAGCATCGGCGTTCGCGTCGACGACCTGGGCCGAGGCCGGCACGCCGTCCACCTCGACGCTGACCTCCGCCTCCGAAAAGTCGAGGCGGACGATCGCCCGCTCGTAGGTGCCGTTCGGGACATCCGCGGCCGATGCGAACTCGCTGACGTCCGCCAATTCGGCAAAATCGACGCGCTGGCGAGTGGGGAGGACCTGCGCGTCATCGCCACTGCTGCGTTCGAGGCGGATCGAGACCAGGTCCACGGTATAGGAGAGAAAGTCCCCGTCCGCGTCGGTCAGGGCGATGCGGACCTCGCCGCAGGTGGCCGCTGTGCAAGCTGGGGGAGGCGGGTTGTCGTCGTCGTCGCCAGGGGTCAGGATGGCGCCGCCGCCGTCGCCGCAGGAGGAGAGGGCGAGCAGCCCGGCGGAAAAGAGAGCCGCCCGGCCTGTGCGTAGGCGCAGCCGATTGAAATTCTGCCCCGAGAATGAATTCGCCGCGGATGTCATGCGCAGACGCTCTCCATCGCATCGACGAGCGCCCGCGCCTGGTCGGACGGGACGTTGATCCTGACGAGCGCATCATACAGCGAGCAAGGAAGCTCCACGGGCCGCCTCATTCATAGCGCGCTGCGACACGCGTACCGGTCTGACACCGACCGGCCGGTACAATTCCGGCCATAATTTCGCGCTACCGGCCGCTCGCCACTTATACCCTGCTGCTCGCCGTCGCTACCGGCGCGTGGCTGGCGGTCGCGCTCGCGGACGTGGCGGATTTCCCGCCGCCCTGGATCGCGGCCCTGTGCGTCGCCTTCAACCTGTTCGTGTTCCAGTTCGGCATTCCCTCGCCCTGGGTCGGGCTCACCTCCATGGAGCGCCTGCCGCAGGTCGGGTTGCTGCTCGTGCTGAGCCCGCCGGTCGCGGCCGCGATCTGCGCAACCGCGTCGCTCCTCTGGCCGCTGCTCAATCGCGGCTACAGCCACGGCTCGACCACGCTGGCCGCGATCCGCGCCTGCCACAACGCCGCAATGACGGCGCTCATGATCCTGGCCGCCGGCACCGCGTATGAACTCGCGGGCGGCCGCCATCCGCTCGACGCCTTCGGCATCGCCGACCTCCTGCCGCTCGCCGCGCTCGGGCTCTCGATGCAGCTCGTGAACGAGCTCTGCATGGCGCTCTTCTATTACCTGGACGGCCGCGACGTGCGCGCGCTGTTCAAGCCGATCTATACCGCGATGGATCTCATCTTCGTCCCCGCCGGTGTGTTGGCGGCGCTGCTCTACAACGCCCACCACCCGGCGACGTTCGCGCTCTTCATGGTGCTGATGGCGGTGTTCGTGCTGAGCGTCCACGGCATCGGCCGCGCGCTCACGGCCGAGGACGCGGAGCGCAGCCCCTTCGCGCGCCTGTTCAAGGCCGGCCGCGCCCTGCACGGCGCGCGGCGCATCGAGGAGCTCGGCGACCGGCTGCTGGACGAGCTGCGCCCGCTGCTGCGCTTCGACGACTTCTACCTCGTGCTGGTCGCCCGCAAGCAGCCGGCGCTCGACTTCCGCGTGCACGAGCAGCGCGGCGTGCTCCAGCCCGTGGGGCGCCTGCCGTTGAATACGGGTCTCTTCGGCTGGGTCGTCGAGCGTGGCGAGCCGCTCCTGGTCGAGGACTGGCCGCGCGCGCCGGCGCCGTTGCGGCAGCGCGGGTTCGAGACCGGCAAGGAAACCGGCTCGATCATCGTCGTGCCGCTCAAGCACGAGGGCGCCGTCATCGGGCTCGTGAGCGTGCAGCACACGGAGGCGCACGTGTATTCGACGGCAGACCTGAACCTGCTGCAGCGGCTCTCCGAGCATCTCGCCGCCGCCGTCGCGGACGCGCGCGCATTCGAGGACCTGGAGGACTACCGCGCGCGCCTCGAGGACCGCGTGGCCGAGCGCACGTCGGAGCTCGAGCGCGCCGCCCGCGAGGATCCGCTGACCGGCGTCGCCAACCGGCGCCACTTCATGCAGCGCCTGGCCACGGAGATCGAGGTCGCGCAGGCGACGGGGCAAACGTTGACGCTCGCCATCGCCGACCTCGACCGCTTCAAGCTCGTCAACGACGACCTCGGGCACGGCGTCGGCGACGAGGCGCTAAGGCGGAGCGCCGCGCTGATGCTGGGCCTATGCCGCGACAGCGACCTTGTCGCCCGCATCGGGGGCAAGGAGTTCGCGCTGATCCTGCCGGGCATGGCCCACGGGGACGCCGCGGCGTTTTGCGAGCGCCTGCGCTCGACGATCGAGAGCCACGACTGGCGGGCGGTGCATCCGCGGCTGCACATGACGATCAGCATCGGCGTATGGCAGTGGAACGCCGCGGCGGATGCCGAGGCGCTGCTCGAGGCGGCGGACGCGCAGCTCTACCGGGCGAAGAGGGCGGGGAGGAATCGGGTGGCGTAGGGCGGGTGCGGGCGATTGAGCGGGCGCAGATCGACGACATAGCTTTCGGTAGCGAAATCCACGCGCTGCTCGTCGTCGAGGACCTCAATGTCGTCGCCGTTCGAGTCTTCCAGCCGGATCGAGACCAGGTCTACGGCATAGGAAAGGAAGTCGCCGTCGGCGTCGGTCAGGGCGACGCGGACCTCGTCGCAGAAATTGAGGGCGAGCAAGGCAGTCGCAAACTGATCCAGCTGAGCAACGTGCATACGAGTCCGATTCTGACGTTCACATGATGAACGCCGCGTGAATGGCTCCGGGTCCGTCGCCAGTATGCGGTAACGCATGCGGTGCTTGAAGCGGCGCTCGCAAGGGCGGCGGGCTCCCGCCTGCTGAAATTCAGCGCCTGGGCCGGTTCTTTGGTTCCAGCTTGTGACCTTTCCATAGGCGCCTTTCCCGATCCTCAAACGAGCGAAGGCTGCGTCCGGATTGACGGCGCCGCCACATCGGCAGAATCACGGCCGCGAATAACACAGTCGCGACGACGACGCCCATGACGATATAAGGCACGAAGTATCGAGGCGGATGCGAACCGCGATAGGTTAACTGCGGAGCGTTATCCTCAAACTCACCGCCCATCTGCCGGCCGCCAGCAGCTACACAGGTTTCAATGGAATCGAACGCTTCGAAGTAGATGGTCTGCTGATAGTGAACGGATCCACGCTCGTGGCAAACGCCATTGCGAGACATTTTTACAGCGGGCTCGCTGTCGATCGACTGAGCCGCAACCTGACATCCAAACCAACTAAGGCAAACGAGAGAGATAGCAGTAATGATTTGTCGCGTTATTGCAATGAACCTGTTTAAGTGGGCGTTGGCCAACACATCTCGAGCCACAGTCGTATTGTCAGGTCGTAGCGCTCAATATCACCCAACAGGTACGGCCGAAGCTCTTCCCGATAGCGATCCTCCAGGGTCCTCGCATTAAGTTGACCAAGGGCCGCAAGGCCTAGTACATCCTCGCGATCGCGTTCCGCATTGCGTTCGAGCTTCGATAAGGCGAGATCGTGCACCTCCATCGCGAAAAGCGACAGGCGCTTCCAGCCAGCGGCTGGGAACATCCGTTTTAGCCGGCCGGCATAACCTTCGGGCGCGTTCGTCATAGTTACTCGCTGCACATACAGGCCGTATCGACGATGGAGTTCAGACCGCGGGCCGGCGATTGCCTCGAGATCGAGGCTAGGATTCCGCGGAACAACATTCAGGAAATCGATATCGGCTGTCTGACGTCCAACACCATAGTGCAGCGACACGACGAACCCACCGATACAATGGAGCTCTACCGCCTCTGTTAGGCGTTCATCCAGCTCACGCAGGAATGATTGCCAGGGTTCCGGCGGCGCGTCGTAGCAGACTGTGCGCTCGCCCTCACGCGGCATAGGAGAGCTGGTCGTCATTTAAGGACGTCAGCATGTTCCAATGCCGGGCGACAGGCGGGCGATTTTCCATTAGCCAACGGCGCTCCGCCGCGGGCATCGATTCGCGGCCTAGGGTGTCTTCCCTCGCCAGTCGCGCATGCTCGAGTTGCTGCTCAACAGCGGCGAGCCCTTCGACGGCGCCCGAGAAATCGACGCTGCGTGCGGCGACAGCCCTGGCCAACGCCACGACGAACCCCAGCCGGTTCTGTACGTCATGCAGCTTCGAATGGTCCACGAGCCACTGCCAGTCGAGATCCGGATAGGCGAGCACCACCCATGGCAGCGCCTCCGACAGGCGAACTTCGAGGTTCGGCTGCAGTAACGCCTCCAGGACGAGTGCCGCGGGATTGGTTTGCGAGTCCGTACGGAGGTGCGCGAATCCGGGATATCCGAGGCCGGCCAGCTGCCGCGCGAGCTTCTCCGGTTTCGCCGGTACGTGCGCATCGACCGACTCCGGCATCGGCAAAGCCGTGGCAGGCAGTTGATAGACAGTCGCGGCGACATGAGCCAGCTTCGGAGTGACCGGCCGCTGGCCCCGCTCCAACTGTGAGAGATATGGCTGCGACACGCCAAGGCGGGAGGCGGCCTTCACCTGAGTCAGCCCGGCTCGATGCCTTCCGTCCCTTAGTGCCTGATTCATCATGGCGCTAAGTATATTGCAAGAAGTGCAATATTTGAAGACCTTGCTGCCGAGAGACCCAATCTTCCAACCCAAACGCGAAATCGCCTGTCATATGACAAAACAAGCGGTTACATACAGCTCGAGCTGTTATGATCTCCTCGCCGGCAAACTTGCCGGCGAAATATCCAAGAAATCCAGGGAGCTGGCCAGTGCTGCAACTGTTCGGCGAGTCCATCAAACAGGATCAAGCCCAGAAGGCCGGCTTTCGCTTTGGAGCTAAAGGTGTTCACACAAGCCGCACTTTGATGCTCGATGAACTGACGGCAGTGCTTGCTGTGGTTCCGGCTGACGCCCACCGTGCGAAGTATGCATACGCAATAGTCGATTCAAACAGCCTCGCGAAATCGACGGCCTCGACCCGCCGCCTGACAAACCAACGCCTCGGCGAGCTGTATGCGCTCGATGCCAAAGTGCCGATCTTTCGCATCCTTCGGGAGCTGTGGAAAATCGAAGAGGAGGGCCGGCCACTGGTCGCACTCCAATGCGCGCTTGCGCGCGATCCGCTATTGGCTGCAACTGCGGCGCCAATCATCGAGCTATCCCCGGGTGGCGAGCTCCAGCGCGACTCGGTCCGGAACGCCTTGCGCAAAGCAGTTGGCGACAGGCTCAACGAAGCGACCCTGGAAAAGGTGATCCGCAATGCGGCGGCTTCGTGGTCGCAATCAGGTCATCTGGAGGGGCGCACGTTCAAGAGGCGCCGCCGAGTGAAAGCCACTCCGGCGTGCGTCGCATACGGCCTTTATCTGGCGCGCCTGGCCGGGTTCGGCGGGGCGCAGCTCTTTGCGTCGGGGTGGATTGCGGTGCTCGACTGCACGCCATCGCGCGCCCGGGAGTTGGCATTGGACGCCAAGCGCATTGGGTTGATCGACGTCCGCATCGCAGGCGAGGTCGTGGACATCTCCTTCGAACGTCTAGAAAGGGCGGGGTGACGCATGGCACGGATCGAAGATCTCGCAGAACGGTTCGGGCGGCACATTGCGACGCCTTGGCAGCGCACCGTGGCCGGTGCGCAGCGTGTCGTCATGGTGGTCTACGACAAGGAGATGGAACGCACGCTTCGCGCCAGGAAGCTCGCGTTCGAGACCGCGACGCGCGAAGCAGGCCACGACTGGCACGAATTGGACGTCTCGGGTGCCTTCGCAAAGTGGATGGCGCAGGACGATTACCGCGACGAGTACTTCGCCTCACCGGACGACTTGCATCTGAAGCTGGAAGCCGAATTCTCCGATTACATCGCTGATCGGATACGCGAAGTTCTGAACCGTGCCGACGTGACGGAGAACTCGGTCGTCGCGCTATTCGGTGTCGGTGCCCTGTTCGGCTTCGCACGCATGTCGCACATCCTCAAGCTCGTCGAGGGCGACATCAAAGGGCGCCTCGTTGTCTTCTTCCCCGGCCACCTGGAGCGCAGCAACTACCGCTTGCTCGACGCCCGCGACGGATGGAACTACTTGGCCGTGCCGATCACGCTGCACGGAGAGGGAGCATCGCCATGAAGATTAAGGAAATCTTGCAACGCGACCCGGCAACGTACCCCCTGGTGAACCAGGGGCAGGCCCGTATCGTCGACGTCAAGAACGAAAGGGCGCTCGAGGAGTTGCGCGGCGAGCTCACCACCTTCGTCTGCGAAGGTCAGTATGCCGACGGCATACAGAAGATCATCCGGTCTTACCTCGACGGCCTCGGCAAGACCAACCAGAAGGCCGTTTGGGTGAGCGGCTTCTTCGGCAGCGGGAAGTCTCATCTGCTGAAAATGCTGTGCCACCTGTGGCAGGACACGGCGTTTCCCGACGGCGCGACCGCACGTGCGCTCGTCCCTGACGTGCCCGACGAACTTCGCGAGCTGCTCCGCGAGCTCGACACCGCGGGTCGGCGCGCTGGCGGCTTGATCGCCGCCGCGGGATCGCTGCCGAGCGGTACTACCGACCAGGTCCGGCTCACAATTCTGGGCATTGTGCTTCGCGCTTCGGGCTTGCCGGAACAGTACCCGCAGGCCCGCTTCTGCCTCTGGCTTCATTCGCAGGGGTACTTCGACAAGGTTCGCAAGGCGGTAGAGGTCGCAGGCAAGGCATTCGATCGCGAGCTCAATAACCTGTACGTCAGCGGCCCGATTGCCAAGGCCTTGCTCGCTTGCGATCCGAGCTTCGCTTCTTCGGAAGCCGAGGCGCGACAGACGCTCCGGGCGAGCTACCCGCCGCTCGCCCGTGACATCACCACCGAGGAATTCCTCTCCACCGTCAAGGAGGCGTTGCTGCTCAAAGGGCGCGATGGTCGCATTCCCTGCACGCTCCTCGTGCTGGACGAAGTGCAGCAGTACATCGGCGAATCCAACGATCGCTCGATGATTGTCACCGACGTGGCCGAGGCCGTTTCAAAGCAGCTCGACAGTCAGGTGATGATCGTCGGCGCCGGACAGAGCGCGCTTACCGAAGTGCCTCTGCTGCAGAAGATGATGGACCGGTTCACCATCCGGGTGCCGCTCTCCGATACGGAGGTCGAGCAGGTGACGCGCAAGGTGCTGCTGCGGAAGAAGCCCGGCGCGGTCGCGGAAGTGCGCAATCTCGCAGTAGCTCACGCGGGCGAGATCTCGCGCCAGTTGCAGGGAACCCGCATCGGCGAGGTCGTCGAAGACCGAGCCGTCATCGTCGACGACTATCCGTTGCTACCCGTTCGGCGCCGCTTCTGGGAGAACTGCTTCCGTCAGATAGACGCCGCCGGTACGCACAGCCAGCTGCGGTCGCAGCTTCGGATCATTCACGACGCGGTGTCCAAGATGTCGGGAAAGGCGATTGGCGCCATTGTGCCGGGCGACGAGCTGTTCGATGCGCTCGCCCCCGAGATGGTCAATACCGGCGTCCTGCTGCGCGAGATCAATGAACGGATCATCCAGGTTGGAAAGTCTGATGGCCCGCTTGCTCAGCGCATCTGTGGCCTCGTCTTCCTCATCGGCAAGCTCAAGCGCGAAGGCGGCGCCGACATTGGCGTTCGCGCCAACAAGGAGCACATCGCGGATCTGCTGGTCGAGGACCTGAGCGCGGACAACGGCAAGCTGCGCTCGGAGGTCGAAGCCCTGTTGAACAAGCTCGCGTCGCAGGGAGTTCTGATGCAGGTCGGCGACGAGTGCCGCCTGCAGACCCGCGAGGGAAGCGAGTGGGACCGCGAGTTCCGCAACCGCCAGACCAAGCTCGGCAGCGACGATGGGACCGTGCAGTTCCAGCGCGACCAGCTCCTCTACTCCGAGAACGACAAGATTGTCCGCGGAATCAAGCTCATCCAGGGCGCCGTCAAAGAACCGCGGCAGTTCTCGATCTCGCGCGATGCAACGCCGCCTGCTGCCGATGGCGCGACGATCCCCGTCTGGATCCAGGACGGCTGGACCACCTCGGAAAAGCAGATGGTCGACGCTGCGCGCTCGGCTGGCGCAGGCAGCCCGATCCTCTACGTCTTCATCCCGCGCCAGTCCGCGGAAGATCTGCGGCGCCTGATCATCGAGACGGGCGCGGCCCAACAGACGCTCGATGCCAAGGGAAACCCGACCACGGCGGAAGGCCAGGAAGCGCGTCACAGTATGGAAAGCCGCAGGGCGAAGGCTGCCGGCGAGCGAGACCGCGTGGTACGCGAGATTGTCGCCAACGCCAAAGTCTTCCAGGGTGGCGGAAGCGAGGTGATCCGGCTCACGCTCGACGACAAGCTGAAGGAGGCGGCCACCGATTCCCTGGTGCGGCTTTTCCCCCGCTTCAAGGAAGCCGACTCGGCGAGCTGGGAGGCCGTCATCAAGCGCGCGCGCGACGGTGCGGACCATCCATTCCAGCCAACGGGGCACCTCGAAGCCACCGAGAAGCACCCCGTCTGTCAGCAGGTGATCGCCACGATCGGCGCCGGCAAGGTCGGCGGCGAAGTGCGAAAGGCCTTGCGCGCATCGCCCTGCGGCTGGCCCCAGGACGCCATCGACGCGGCGCTAATCGCACTCCACCGTACGCAACACATCACCGCCAGCCTGAACGGCGCGCCGGTCCCCCTGGGACAGCTCGATCAGAACAAGATTTCCAAGGCCGAGTTCCGCGTCGAGCACGCCACACTCTCGGTCCAGGACCGGCTGCTGATCCGCAAGCTGATCACACGCCTCGTCCAGTGCAAGAGCGGTGAGGAAGGCGCCAAGGCGCAGGAGTTTCTCGGCGCACTGATCGCGCTCGGGCAGGCAGCAGGCGGGGAGGCACCGCTGCCACCTTCACCGGCGACGACCGAGATCGAGGACATGCGGCGCCTCGTTGGCAACGAGCAGCTGGTCGCTATCAAAGACCGCGCGTCCGATCTGGAGGCCCGCATCACAGGTTGGACCGGCGCGCGCGACCTCGCCGCCAAGCGTCTGCCGACCTGGCGGATGCTCGAGAGGCTGGCGCGTCATGCCGGAGATCTGGAGCAGGCGAAGCCGCACCTCGAGAGCATCGAGGTCATCCAGCAGCATCGTCTTCTGATGGAGCCGACCGATCCCGTGGCGCCTCTGCGCGTCGCGGTCGCGGCCATCCTGCGAGAAGCGGTCATAAACGCCTACGCGGCACACGTGGCTGCCTTTGAGGCGGCGCTGGCCAACTTGAGCGCGAACGATGCCTGGCAGAAGCTGGATGCCGCGCAGCACGCGGCCATTCTCAGAGACGTAGGACTCCAGGCGCCGGTCAAGCCAGACGTCGCGAGCGACGAGGCACTGAGCCAGCAGTTGGACATCCATCCGCTCCGAGTCGTCCAGGCCGAGCGCGATGCTATTGCGGGCCGCGTACAGCAAGCCATTGAGCGCGCCGCCAAACTGCTTGAACCGAAGGTGCAGACGATCTCAGTAGAGCGAAGCACGTTGCACAACGAGCAGGAAGTAGACGCGTGGCTGCGTCGGCAGAAGGAACGGCTCCTCGCTGTCCTGAAGGCGGGGCCGGTGCTGATCAATTAAGCCGGCAGTAAACGAGCGACCATGACTACCCTATCGCGAGATCTTCGACGCGCGCTCGAAAACACGGTGCGGCAGGCGCGTCGCACCGCCGAGGTCGGTGCGCGCAAGGTCATCGAGCAGCTTGCCGTTCACCACCACGAACCCTGGCCGAGCATGACGCCGGCGCAGCGCGAGCTGCGCAATCGTCTGCGCGCGCATGGCAGGCAGCTCGGCGACCGGCGTGACGATCGTCGTGGAGTGCAGGGCATCGATCGGCTGACGACCGAGTGCGCCTACGAGCATTGGCATCGCATGCTGTTCGCCCGCTATCTGGCGGAGTGCGAACTCCTCATCGAGCCGCAGTCCGGCGTGGCCATCTCGTTGGCAGAATGCGAAGAGCTTGCCCGCGCCGAACGGCGCGACTGGCTCGAGATCACCGCCGACTTTGCGCAGCGCATGTTGCCGCAGATCTTCCGCTCTGGCGATCCGGTGCTCGAAGTGGTGCTTCCGCTGGAGACGCGCTCAGCGCTCGAAGACCTTATGAAGGCACTACCGCGCGATGTGTTCGTCGCTGACGACAGCCTCGGGTGGGTGTACCAGTACTGGCAAGCGGACCGCAAGGAAGAGATCAATCGGTCGGAGAAGAAGATCGGAGCCGACGAGTTGCCGGCGGTGACGCAGTTGTTCACCGAGGATTACATGGTGCTTTTCCTGCTGCACAACACGCTGGGCGCGTGGTGGACAGGAAAGGTGCTGACTGGGAACCCTGCCCTGGCCGAGTCGGCGGAGAACGAGGACGAACTGCGCGCGGCCTGCGCGGTCGGCGATGTGGGGTGGACCTACTTGCGCTTCGTTCGTGAGGAAGGGAAACCGTGGCGTCCGGCTGCTGGAACGTTCGACGAGTGGCCCAAGGTGGCCAAGGACATCACGCTGCTTGACCCTTGCATGGGCAGCGGGCATTTCCTGGTGTTCGCGCTGCCGATGCTCGCGGCGATGCGGGCCGCCGAAGAGCGGATTTCGACAGAGGCCGCCATCGAAGCGGTACTGCGCGACAACCTGTTCGGGCTCGAGATCGACCCGCGCTGTACCCAGATCGCGGCATTCAATCTCGCGCTGGCCGCTTGGCGGCGGATCGGTTATCGGCAACTTCCTTCCCTGAACCTCGCCTGCTCGGGACTGTCGCTCGGCGTATCCAAGGCCGAGTGGTTGAAGCTCGCCGAGCGTGCCGCGCATGAATTGCCGGTTCCGCCAAAGATCGATCTGCTTGGCACCGAGGACAACCTCTTCTCGGATGCGATGAAGCGAGGATTCGAGCGGCTGTACGACCTCTTCGCGCGTGCGCCTTGGCTGGGTAGCTTGATCGACCCGCGCGCAGCTGGTGGCGATCTGGTCGAGCACGGGTTCGACGACCTGGAACCGCTACTTGCAGAGGTGATGGCCAAGGCTGAGACGGCGGAACTCGCGGAAATGGCGGTCGCTGCGCAGGGACTATCGAAGGCGGCAACCATTCTCGCTCATCAATTCACATTGGTAGTAACGAACGTTCCCTATCTGGGTCGTATGAAGCAAGATGATATCTTGCGAAGTTTCGCGGAACGCACTTTTCCTAACTCCAAGTCAGATCTGGCGACCTGCTTCCTTGAGAGATGTCTTCAGTTCTGCGCCGATGGCGGCAGCAGCGCTACTGTTACGCCCCACAACTGGCTGTTTCTGGGCGCGTACAAGGAGTTGCGAAAGAAACTTTGGAGCAACACAACTTGGAATATCTCTGCTCGCCTTGGGGCACGCGCGTTTGAGGCGGTTTCAGGTGAGGTTGTTAACGTTGCACTTGTAACGTTGACTCGTGGGGCAGCTACTCCGGCGCACCAATTCTCAGCATGCGATGTTAGCGAAAGTCCAAACCCGGTCGAAAAATCGCGGGCACTTGGTGTTGCGCAAATCAGTGTTCTAAATCAGCGTGCGCAGTTGATGAACCCAGACGCCGTTCTGATGTTAAGTCCGGATCATGGTGTCGTACAAAGGCTAAGTGAGTTCGCAGACGTTTATCAAGGTCTCGGGACCGGTGACAATCCACGGTATGCGCAGGTCTTTTGGGAACACCCCCAGATTTCCCCCATTTGGGACATCCAGCAAATAGCACCTCGGGTGGTTGGCCTTGACGGGTTTAGCGGCGTATTGCGATGGGAGGATGGTCGAGGTGCATTGTCAGCGATTAGTACCGCCTACAAGGGTCTGCAAGCTCGACACATGCAGGGTGTGGCGGTAGCGGTTACAAGTCAACTTCATCGCTCCCGTTTTTTAGGAGCTCGATTTGACGGAACGGTTGCGGTAATAGTCCCCAAGAAGAGAGAGTATCTGACATCAGTGCTTGCATGCGTTCTGTCGCGGGAGTTTCCGCAACTAGTTCGTGAGCTTGATCAATCGTTAAGCGTTACCGAGTCGTCATTCGGGAAGATTCGATTCGACTTTGCCTACTGGAGAAAGTGTGCTGAGGAGAAGTTCCCAAGCGGATTGCCAGCACCTTATTCCAATGATCCAACACAATGGCTCTTCGAAGGCCATCCGCGGAACTCTGATTATCCGCTGCAAGTAGCAGTAGCCCGTCTCTTGGGTTATCGCTGGCCGCGACAGACTGGATCCAGCTTCCCCGACTGCCCGGCGCTCGGCCCCGATAGGATTGAGAGGCAGGCCGACCGCGACGGCGTCGTAGCACTAAGCCCGGTCAAGGGCGAGCAGCCGGCCGCCGCCCGGATGCTAGCGCTGCTCGCGGATTCATTCGGTGGCGAATGGTCCGCTGCGACTCTTGATGGATTGCTCGCGCAAGCACGCTTCGCCGGTAAGACACTCGAAGACTGGCTGCGCGACGGCTTCTTTGCGCAGCATTGCGAACTGTTCCATCAGCGGCCCTTCGTCTGGCACATCTGGGATGGCCGCCGCGACGGGTTCCATGCCTTGGTGAACTACCACCGCTTGGCAGCGCCGAACGGCGAGGGGCGGCGCACGCTGGAGAAACTGCTGTACTCCTATCTGGGCGATTGGATTGACCGGCAGCGCGCCGACCAGAAGGCCGGCGTTGAGGGGGCGGACGCGCGCGTCGCCGCGGCGGAACACCTCAGGACCGAGTTTATGAACATTCTCTCCGGCGAGCCGCCCTACGACCTCTTCGTCCGCTGGAAGCCGCTTGCCGAGCAGCCGATTGGCTGGGAGCCGGATATCAACGACGGTAGTCGGATCAACATACGCCCATTCATGACCGCGAAGCCCCTCGGTGCGCGCGCCAAAGGCGCGTGCATCCTGCGAACGACGCCCAAGATCAAGTGGGAAAAAGACCGCGGCAAGGAACCGCAGCGCCCGCGCGAGGAGTTCCCGTGGTTCTGGGCCTGGGACGAGAGGGCCCAGGATTTCGCCGGCAGCAAGACCTTCGATGGCAATCGCTGGAACGACCTGCACTACACGCGGGCGTTCAAGGAAGCCGCTCGGGCGAGGGCCAAGAAGTGAACGCGGGCATGACCAAAGTGGCTGGAAATGACTCGCTCCTAGATATGTTGACCGCATCGCTTGCCGCGGCTACCCGCTCACCCGAAGGCGTTGCCGGTCCCGTCGCGTTGCTATGGACCGATGCGGACGGTCAGTGGCGGCCGCTCCTGCCGGCACTGCAGAAGGCGTGCCCCCACCTGTATTTTCTGGGCGACTACGCCCCTGCGCAGCGCACCGGGCCGGCGATCTGGCTCAAGTGCGTCGTCGATCGCACGCTGCCGGATATTTCCCCGCCGCCTGGAACGGTGCCGATCCTTTACTTGGCAGGAGTCAGCCGGCAGGAACTGCGGGCCGGCGGAGACTGCCCCGCGCAACTCCACCCGCTGATCGAGCTTCAGTACCGCGGTGCCGTCTGGCATCAGAAAAACGGGCGGGACTGGACTGTGGAAGCCTTCCTGACCTCCGATTCCGCTCTGGGCCTGGACATGGCGCTCGACGCGCGCACGCGCGAAGCGTTAATGCGTTCGCTTCCGGCCCTGGCAAGCGAACCGGTCGCTCCGCTACATGGGCGACGCCTCGACGCGGACGATTTCGACCGCCTGACCGTGGGCGACCCGATCCGCGATCTGCTGAGTTGGATGAGTGCGCCGCAGCCGTTCCAGGATCGGTGCGAACCAGGGCGCTGGCAGACGTTTCGCAACATCTGCACGCGGGACTTCGGATTCGATCCGGAGCGGGAGGGGCCGGCTGCGGCGGCCGACGGTCTTCTCAACGGTGGCGGCAGGTGGAACGACGTTTGGCAGCGCTTTAGTGATTCGCCGCGCGCCTACGCGGGCGTTGCGGAGCTGCTCCGCACAGCACAGCCGCGGGACCTGCTCGTCGACGAGTCTCGGCAGCCGAAGGTCAATGACTCGAACGAGGCTGAGCTGCGGTATGCGCTGGAGGCGCTCCTGGCGAGGCCGCACGAGAAGGCGTGCCATCGAATTGTCGAGCTGGATCAGCAGCACGGCCGGCGGCGCGCTTGGGTGTGGGCGGACATGGGGCTCAGCCCGCTGGCGCGAGCGCTTGCGCCACTCGCGCGCCTGGCCGAGTTGGCGCAGTCGCCTCTCGGGGGCGTGTCGGCCGAGGCGATCGCGAGGGAATACGCCACGAACGGTTGGCGCTGCGATCGTGCAGCGATGGATTCGTTGGCGGATCCGCGATCCTCGGCCGACGGTGTCCTCATTTCGAGAGTCGTAGCGGCGCTCTATGCCCCGTGGCTCGACAAATCGGCACGCCAGTTTCAAGAGGTTGTCGCCAAAGACGAAAAGGGCTATCGCGATCTGATTCGCGGTGTCGGATCCGAAGCGGAAGCATGCGTGCTCTTCGCTGACGGCTTGCGCTTCGACATCGCCGCCATGCTGCAGGACGCGCTTGAGGCACGCGGACTGCGCGGCACCCTAAGCCACCGATTGGCGCCGTTGCCGACCGTGACGGCAACCGCGAAGCCCATGGTATCGCCGGCGCACGCTGTCTTCGAGGCGGGCGAGTCGGCCGAGGACTTCGCTCCGGTGCTTGCTTCGAGCAAGCAACCTCTGAATGCCTCCCGCTTGCGCGACGAGATGGCGCGGCAGGGCGTAGAGATCCTCGCTCCCGACGAAACGAACCTCGCTGCCAGGACTGACAGCGGCGGATGGACCGAGATTGGGCGACTTGATGAACTCGGTCACTCGCTTGGCGCGTCGCTCGTCCGGCAAATTGAAACGGAGGTCGAGGCAATTGCCGACCGCGTGGTCGCGCTCCTCGGTTCTGGATGGAAACGCGTGCGCATTGTGACCGACCACGGCTGGCTGCTGCTGCCCGGTGGGCTGCCCAAGGTCGAACTGCCACATTACCTCGCAGCGACGCGCTGGGCGCGATGCGCAGCTGTGAAAGGCGAGTCGGGAACGACGGTGCCCGTGTACTCGTGGCACTGGGACCCGCACGCGCGCATCGCGTCGCCGCCCGGAATCGGCTCCTTCAAGGCTGGAGTCGAGTACGCACACGGCGGAGTCAGCGTCCAGGAGTGCGTCGTGCCCGAGTTGCTGGTGGAGCGGGGAGAGGCGGCGATCAAGGCGCAGATCACGGACATCAGTTGGCGCGGCATGCGCTGCCGACTGACGGTAGAGACCAACGCCGCAGGGCTGCGCGTCGAACTGCGCCGCAGCTGGAAGCAACAGGATCCGGAAAACCAGCGCATCGCCGCAGCGAAGGAGCTCGGCGAAATCAAGGCAAGTACCGGACAAGCGAGCCTGGCCGTTGAAGACGACAAGTACGAGGGCCAGGCGGCGATGGCCGTCGTCACTGGGCCGGACGGGCGTGTGCTCGACTACCGCGCCACAACCATTGGGGAATCGTGATGACCATAGAACTGGACCGGCTAGACACGCTGGCGGCTTCGTGCTTCGACGGCTACCTTGTCCGCAAAGATCTCGTCAGGAAGTACTCGCGGCAGTACCCGGTGCCAACGTACGTGGTCGAATTCCTGCTGGGACGGTACTGCGCCAGCGTCGACGAGGCTGAGATCAATGAAGGGCTGCAGATCGTCGAGAAGCAGCTGCGCGATCGCACGGTGAGGACGGGCGAGGAGGAGCTGTTCAAGGCACGGGCGCGCGAATCGGGATCGGTGAAGCTCATCGACATCGTGCGAGCACGGTTGGATGCCAAGAACGACTGCTATCTGGCCGAGCTGCCGAGCCTGGCGCTTCGGGATGTGCGCATCGACGACCAGATGGTGCGCGAGAACGAACGTATGCTCACTGACGGCTTTTACGCCGAGGTGACGCTCTCGTACGACGGCGTCATCGCCCAACAGCAGGGCGGGCGTCCGTTCAAGGTAGACGGATTACGTCCGATCCAGATGTCGAAGCCCGACGTCCTCGACGTGCTGGCCAAGGGCCGGCATGCCTTCGCTCTTGGCGAGTGGGTGGACTTCCTACTTCGGTCGATCGGCCTCGAGCCGGCCGCGCTCAGCGACCGCGCGAAGAAGGTCGTGCTGCTGCGGATGGTGCCGTTTGTCGAGCGCAACTACAACATGGTAGAGCTCGGCCCCAGAGGCACCGGCAAGAGCCACCTCTTTCAGCAGATCTCGCCTTACGCGCACCTCATCTCCGGGGGCAAGGCGACAGTCGCAAAGATGTTCGTAAATAACGCAACCGGACAACGGGGTCTCGTCTGCCAATACGACATCGTGTGCTTCGACGAGGTCGCCGGCATTTCCTTCGACCAGAAGGATGGCGTCAACATCATGAAGGGCTACATGGCGTCGGGCCAGTTTAGCCGCGGAAAGGAGAACATTCGCGCGGACGGCAGTATCGTCATGGTGGGCAACCTGGACGTCGACGTTGAGCAGCAACAGAAAATCGGCCACCTGCTCGCGCCGCTGCCACCGGAGATGCGGGCAGACACGGCCTTCATGGACCGGCTACACGCCTACGTTCCCGGCTGGGAATTCCCAAAGCTGAACCCGACGGAGCACGTTACCGACCACTTCGGTCTGGTCAGCGACTTCCTGAGTGAGTGTTGGAGCCGGCTCCGCTCGGGAAACCGCGTTTCCGTCATGCAGGGGCGCATTCACGTGGGCGGAGCTCTAAGCGGCCGCGACATTGAGGCTGTGAACAAGACGGTTAGCGGTTTGACCAAGCTGCTCTTTCCCGACTCCGACATGCCGGTGTCGGATGAGGATCTCGAATGGATGACGCGTCTGGCGCTGGAAGCGCGCCGGCGGGTGAAGGAACAACAGAAGCGTGTGTTCAAGAGCGAGTTCCGCAACACGCATTTCAGCTACATCCTAGGGCCGGACGGGGTAGAACAGTTCGTGTCGACCCCCGAGTTGCACACGGACGAAGCGATCGAAACCGACCCTCTGCCGCCGGGCCAAGTCTGGGGTGTCAGTCCTGGCGCTTCCGAGACCGGGCCAGGCCTCTATCGGATCGAAGTCACTTGTGGGCCGGGCAGCGGCGTAAGAGTACTCAACCAGCCGACGCCGCCGGCCTTCCGGGAGAGCGTGCGCATCGGGGAGCAGAACCTTTACACGCGGGCTAAGGAACTGGTCGGGGACCGCAATCCGCGTGAAGAGGAGTTTTCTATTCAGATGCGCTCTATGGACTCCGACAAGTCGGGCACCGGACTCGGACTGCCGGTGCTGGTCGCACTCTGTGGAGCGTTGCTGGCCCGAAATACTCGCGGCGGTGCAGTTGTTGTTGGCGCACTAAACCTTGGTGGCTCAGTCGAGATGATCCCGAATGCCACTCGGATCGCTGAACTGGCAATTGACAAACAGGCCCAAACACTTTTGATGCCGGTCTCGGTCCGCCGCCAGCTCAATGATCTTCCAGACGAGTTGTGGACCAAGATTAGTATCGAGTTTTACAAAGACTCCGCCGATGCCGTATTCAAGGCTCTAGTGGAGTGAAGAGCTCGATGTTGCATCCGCCTTGGGCACATAAGGGGCACTCTTCGACATGACGAGGCGCGGATGAAATCAATAGATCCAGTCGGTCGTCTCCTTGAGACATCCGGCATCTCTGAACGCAGAGATCTCATTCGAGAACTAATGAAATCCAAGCAGTTGGCTGGATCGTGGTCTGATCCACGCATGAAGACATTCGTACAAGAAGTGGCGAATCAGATTGAACGCTCAACATCACCGAGCGAGAGGCTTGCAAACACCGTGCTGCTTAGTCGCATGTATTCGGCCGTGCCGAAGGCTCGGTCAATAATTGCGAAGGCCTATTCCTCGATTACCAACAGTGAGCCGGCGCCGCTATCGGAGGAGAGCGATTCGGAGGATCGCCTCGCAGCAGCGACACTTATCACGCATCTGGATGAGCCGTGGGTTGCGAGCTATGTTGCCCGACAAATCGTAGTCGAAGAAAGTGCGGAAAAGGCACGAGAGCAACTCATCCGCGCGTTGCTCGCAAAAATCGAACTGAGTACTGCTTTTCGTGCGATTCGGCAGGAGCTGGAGGCACTTGACTTCAAGACCGCAAGTCCAGCGGAGTCTCTTGCGAAGAGATTGCGGCGAATTGTCGTATCAATGAGAAAAGTGCTACCAACGGCGGAAGCACGCTGCGGCACTAGTGCCGGCGACAACTTACGCGAGCTAGTAAGCAAGCCGCTGGCAGCGTTCGGAACGTTACCAGGACCCGACATTGTCGATGGGCTTGCCGAGGACATTCTGGGATTGATTTATGACATCGTCCGCACACAGATTGAATTGGCAGCAGAGCCCACGGTATACGAAGTCGCGCGCGTGCCGCGCGGATGGGTCGGAGCGCCATTGTGGCCACGGTTCATCGCTGCATCTAAGAGTGGGCGAAAGCTTCTGTCGGCTATTGAGGGGGCAATCATTCTCCTTGGGCGGCAGGGACTTGCGAGTCAGACGCTACGTGACCTTGTGGTCGAGATGGTCGGCTCGCATGAAGGTGCGATGTCGCGGCTGCGTAAGCTTGGCGATGAAAATCCAGATTTGCCGCCCGATATCAGAGTGTGGTTGCAAAGTGGCGGCAAGTCGGCTACTGACTTCCACGATACAGGGGGCGATCAGCATTTTGTCGCGGGAACTGACGAATACATTGGCGCAATCATGCTTGCCGCTGCAATGCTCAGGCGTTACCTGGATTCGCGTCGCGGTAGTGCTACAGACAACCGCGATCAAGGTTGCGAGGCAACTGTGGAATCCAGGCTAATCACCGGCGCTCAGACCGTGGTCGACGAAGTGTTGAAGGTCGCTCGGCACCGACGCATGGAACTAGTTGGCGCTGTTGGAGAGATCGTCACTTACTCGCGGCATGCGCACGAATTGACCGTAGGCAATCCGGCAACCGTGTCCAAAGTGAGGATTGTTCGGCCTCTAGTGGAACGCGTGTTGCCAACGGGAAAAAGGGTGATTGTTACACGTGCCGTAGTGGAGTCTGCAGAAGCAACAAAGTCAGAGGTTTAGTTTGGAAACTGAAACCATTTGTGCGCTCCTTCATAGTCTCGCGGAACGTATGCAGCGAGACGAGGCGACTAAGAAGCGCATTCTCCTCGGCCATGTCTCAGACAAAGAATTCGAAGCATTGGATGCCGCAATCCGCAAGCTCGGCGGAGAACCCCTGGTAGCGAGCGGAGCGCAAGCGGTTGATGGCGAGATTGCGCCCCGCTTAGACCTGAGCTGTTTGAATATTGATAAACCTGAGGATCCCGAAATTCTGTTGTGCCTTGACTTTGGTACGGCCGCTTCAAAGGCCTGTGCGACACGAGATAATGACTCCAAACTGCTGCCGCTCGCTATTGGTCGGAGAGCCGGCCAAGCGGATCTCGAGTACGCGTTGATCTCGTCATTGTTCATCACTAAGGATGAACGCGTCCTCTTTGGCTCCAATGCGGTTGCCGTAAGCATGCATGAACTTGATCCAGATCATGAGAGGCTCGACTCATTGAAGGACATTCTGTGCAAGGAACCGAAAGTTGATTTGGACGATGCATTGTTGGGATCGAACTACAACCCAACGACGATACCCTTTTCGAAGGGCGACGCATTGGTACTGTATCTGGCCTACCTTACAGATATGGCGACGTCGGAATTGCAACGTGAGTACGGCTGCTCGCGTTACGTTCGGCGTCGATACACGTTGCCAATATTGGATCAAGAGAGATGGGAATGGGCTGAAAAGCAGCTCAAACGTGCCCTGATTCGAGCGCAGGTTGTGGCCGACACATTGAGTGGTCAGTGGGAACAAGGGATCGGACTAGCGGAGGCGCGCCGAGTCGTTAGGGCCGTCAACAATGAACTAAAGATGCGGAGTGACTACGAAATCTTGTTGGATCGGGGGGTTTCGGAGCCAATCGCCGCGGTGGGAAGTCGTGTCCGCAAATATATTGCGACTCAGTCGCGCAAGGCCCTCGTTGCGATTGCGGATGTCGGGGCAGGAACTATCGATTTTGGGATGTTTTTCAGAGTGGAGCACCCAAAAAAGGAATCACGCTATTGGGAGATTCCCGGCAGTCAAAAGGTGCTGAGGCAAGCCGGTAACAGAATTGACGACTTACTGCTTGAGTACATATTGGAGCAATCTGCAGTAAGACTGCCTCAGCACGACTATCACCGCATCACTGCGTCACTTCGTCTGGATATTCGGCGACTAAAGGAGAGGCTCTTTGATGACGGCTCCGTTGACTATACCTTGCAGAATGAAAAGCGAGGTCTCATCACGCTGGGCGACTTCTTAGCCTCGCCTGGGATGGAGGAGCTGGCAAAAGCAATCGCGCTGAAGTTTGAGGAGATGCTAATTTCATTGGACAGCAGTTGGTTTACTGAGACGCGAATTTCAAGCGTGCCAATAATTTTTACGGGTGGGGGTGCTCGACTTCCGATGCTCACTCAACTTGGTGGGCAACGGCTCATTGCTGGTCGAACAATTGACGTAATAACCGCCCAGTCAAATCCGCGATGGATAACAGAAGAGTATCCGGCTCTTACCTCGGAATACCCGCGAATGGCTGTCGCCATTGGCGGAGCGTCCAGAGAGCTGCCGTACCTTGCAACTCGAACTTTTGCAGAGTTCCCAGGGCTAAACGTCGATCATGTGTTGGATGTTGTGAGAAAGGGCGTGTGACCCGGAGATAGCAGTGATCTCTACTGCTCTTAGTTAGGCTCCTTCGAATAGGCTAAGGAACCTTTCGGGCCTATGGTGCTCGTTAACAATCAGTCGTCCTCCTCCTCACTCTTCCGCCTCGTCAATCTCTGTATCCATCGCCATAGTGTCTACGTACTCACGCCGCACTGTCTAATGGGTCCGGAAGGCTACCTCTATGCCGCATGGTCGGAGTACGAGGGGTCGCTCCGCATCAGCCGCTCGACCGACCGGGGCGTGAGTTTCTCCACGCCGATACACATCACGGCTGGCGCATCGCCCAGCCCGCACGCGCACCGGCGCTCGCGACGGATGCGGCGGGCGACGTCCACCTCGCGTGGACCGTGGGCGACGACCCGGCCGCGGACATCCAGCTCGCGAAATCGACGGATCGTGGCTGGAGCTTCCAGCGGCTCGCGCCCGTGCATCGGAACGAAAACCATGCCGACGCGCCGAAGGTTGCGGTGGACGGCAAGGGGATTGTGCACTTGGTGTACGCGGAGAGCCCCGCCGGCATGAGCGGGCGCTATCACATTTTCTATACGCGTTCGGCCGACGGCGGTCGGACCTTTACGAAACCGCAGCGGATCTCGGGCCTGCGGCCAGCGGAGTTCACGAGCGAGCAATTCCCGGCCTTGAGCCTGGACGGGGAGGACAACCTCTACGTCATCTGGGAGCTGTTCATGCGCCAGTCTCGCTATCCGCGCGGGCTCGCCATGACCACCTCGGGCGACGGCGGGCGGAGCTTCGCCGCGCCGGCGCTGGTCCCGGACAGCGTCGACCCGGAGCGCGGCGTGCACGGCAGCCAGCAGGGCCTGTTGATGTGCAAGCTCGCCGTCAACCCAAGGGGCGCGATCGCGATCGTCAACAGCACGTTCTGGTGGGACAGGCGGAGCGAAGTGTCGCTGCTGCGCGGGAAGTCAGGCGTCCGCAGGAGCGACGAGGCGGAGTAAGCGCCTTATCTCAGAGAAGCGTTGCAGGACGAGCGCGACGCCGACGCATGCGCTCAAGTACAACCTGGATCACCTACGTCTGACGCCGGAAGCGCAGGCGCGCATCCATGTCAACTACTACGACGCGGGCCATATGATGTACATCCACCCGGACTCGAGAAAGCGCTTCCGCGAGAACGTGGTCGGGTTCATCCGCGAGATGGACCGGTTGTAGGTGGCCGAGCCGGCCTAGGGTATCTGCGGCTTTCCGAACGCCTTGGTCGTCGTTGTTGTCGTCGCTGGCTTCGACGAAGTCTGACTGGTCGACTGGGCCGGTCGCGCCGGCGCCATCGTCGTCCCGCCACTCTGCCGCACGGGCGTAGTCCGCGGAGGCGGATTCTGACTGCCGTTCGTGCTCGGCACGACCGTGCCACCACGTGACGACTGCTTGGCCGATGGAACATCGCGCCGGTACGCCGGCTGCCGGTCCGCGTCTATGCGGCGCGGTAGCCCGGCGGAAGTTGCGGCCGGCGTACGGTCATCGTTGTCTGGCTGCGTGCGATCATCGGGCCGAGGATCCTGCCGGTCATCATCTCGCGGCCGTCTGTACGGCCGGGTGTCGTCCGCGAAATCTTGCCGGTGATCGCGCCGCGGCGGCACCCAGCACCAGCGATTCCGGTGATGCAGGTACGCCCACCGGCCGTAGTTGGATGTATAGAAGCCCCACGGCATCGGGTCGACCCAACCGAAGCCGTATCCGACGCGCTGCCAGTGGCCGTAGCCGTACGGGTCCCAGCCGCCGTAGGCATAGGAAGGCATCCAGACGCGACCGTAATTTGGCTCGTCGTACCACTCGCCTTGGTCGTCCAGGATCTCGCCAGGAGGCTGCTGCGCTTCTGCGAGCTGCACCTCGCGCTCCAGGACCCAGTCATCGAAGGCGTCCGCCGGCAGCGGTGCCGCGAGGCTCGCGAGCGCGTCGCGTCCCTCGAGTCGGACTCGCTGGCCATCGGCGACACGCACCGGGCCGTCAGTGGTCGTGACTTCCGCCATGCCGGAGCGCACGGTGAGCTCGGTCGCGTCGTCGGCAAAAACGTTGACGCGATACTCGCCCGCCGCGTGCAAGGCGATCGTGGCATTGGGCGTGGTGAACTCGATCGACTCCCCTTCGAACAGCTCGCGCAGGTGCACGATCGCGCTGCCCGAAGCCAGCTCGACGCGAACGGTCGCTGCGTCCAGGGCGATAACGGAAAACTCGGTCTGCTCATTGAGCCGGATGGTCGCGGTGCCGAGTGCGAGCTCGGCGCGGCCGTCGCGCTCCGTCGTGAGGCGGTCACCGGGCATGAGCGGCCGGTCGGGAAGGCCGGAGGGCGAGGCGTCCGCCGGGCCCTGGAACATGACCCGGCCTTCGGCGTAGGAGAGGCGCGCAACGCGCTCCGGTGGATCGAGCGCCTCGCCCCAGGCGAAACTCGACGCCGAGAATGCGAGAACCAGCAGGGCCGGGCGCAGAATCATGGCAACTCCATGATATGGCCGGGGAAGGTGAATGGCGGCTGAATTGGACATTGTCTGTAGTTGGCCCGCGCGGGTACGCGAAAACCACTTCAGTCATTCGATCGTGCGGGCGCGCCATCGTTCCTGGGGCTGACCCTCCCTCAGGCAACCGGAGCGTCGATGTCCTGCTTGCTGGCGACCTCGGTCAGCCAGTCGAACACCCGGCGCGCAGCGCGGGTGAGCGGCCTGGCATCGGAGTAGCAGAGAAAGAACGCGCGCGGCAGTTTCACGCTGACGTCAAACACGCGTTGCAAGCTGCCGGCGGACAGCTCCGGGCCGATCAGCCCCTCGCGGCCGAGCGCCACGCCTTGACCATCCAGCGCGAGCTGTATCGCCAGCTCGAACTCGTCCACGATGACGCCGCCCCTGAGCTTCGCGGACTGCACACCCGCCGCGTGCAGCCAGTCGAGCCACCACTGGCGCGAGACCTTGTGGATGAGCGGCAGGTGCTGGAGGTCCGACGGCTCGCGCATCGGTCCGTGCTGCTCGAAAAATCCCGGGCTGCAGACCGGAAATGATCGCACCTCGAACAAAAGATGCGATTTCACGCCGGGCCAGCGCCCCTCGCCATAGCGGATTGCAAGGTCAATGGTCGGAAGGGCGAGATTTACGAGCGCGAGCGAGCTGCGCACGTCGAGCGTGATGTCGGGATTGGCCTCGCGGAACGCCGCGATGCGCGGAATGAGCCAGCGCGTGGCGACGGTCGGCACGGTGGAGATGGTGACCGTTGCTTCGCCGGCATCTGCTGCGAGCTCCTCGATCGTGAGCCGCATGCGTTCGAAGCCGGCATTCACGCCGCTAAAAAGCCGGTGGCCCAGCTCCGTCAGTGCGATACCACGCCCGGTACGCACCACGAGCTGCATGCGAAGCGTCGACTGGAGCAACGCGACCTGGCGGCTGACCGCACCCTGCGTCACGTTCAACTCGCGCGCGGCTCGCGACATGCTGCCATGCCTGGCCACAGCCTCGAATGCGCGCAGCGATCCGAGCGGAGGCAGGCGTACGCGCTTGCGCGCCGTTGCGGTATGAGTTTTGGTCATGACAGATGCAGTGGATTAATCGCTTGTCCCCACCACGGGTCGCCACCAGCATTTCCATGCGAAGGAGGCACCCATGTACATCTCACGCTGGATATTACTCCGTCGAGCCGCTCCGCAATTCGTGCTGGCGCTGCTTACGCTGGGCGTCGCGATTTATCCTGCGGACGCAGCCGCGGGACCTGCTGCCGAAGCTGCAAGCAGCACTACGGTCCGGTACGCCGATCTCGATTTGTCGCGGCCGGACGCGGCAGGAGTTTTGTACCGTCGCATCCAGGCAGCCGCCCGCCGCGTGTGCAATGCAAGCATCACTTTTATGTACTTGCAGACGGCGCCTGCCCGCCAGGAATGCTATCGGCTGACGGTTTCCGATGCAGTCAGCCGCGCGAATCTCGCGGTGCTGACGGCTTTGCATGCTGAGGGCGCTGGGGAGGCGCCTTGATAAGGGATTACGGTGTCGGGACCGTCGCCTCTGCCGTCGCGCGCACGTTGTGACCTTAGACCGCAGCCGAGGGCAGCATCGAAAGTATCCGCCGTAACTGCGACTTCAAGTGAGAATTGCTTGAGGCGCGTTCGATTTGAGCAGCGTCAGTGACTGCGCCTGGAGCGACGATGCGGGTTGATGGCAGCCGGAAGTGGAAGTATGGACGCCGCCGAAATCGCGAATCGAATCATCATCGTTCGCGGGCAGAGAGTGCTGCTCGATACAGACTTGGCAGCGCTTTACGGCGTTCAAACTCGACGCCTGAATGAGCAAGTCCGGCGGAATCAGGGGAGGTTCCCGAGCGACTTCATGTTTCTGTTGAAAATCAGTGAGTTACAGATCAACCGGTCGCAAATTGCGACCGGTTCGCGTAAGCATCGAGACCCGAGATTCATGCCTTTCGCCTTTACCGAGCATGGCGCCATCATGGCCGCGACGGTTCTGAACAGCCCGCGCGCCGTGGAAATGTCCGTCTACGTCGTGCGCGCCTTCGTGAAATTGCGGGAGGTCCTGGCATCGAACACGGAGCTCGCACGCAAGCTCGAGGCGCTGGAAAAATCGGTCGCGACACTCGATGCCACAACGCGCAGGCAGTTCGAAGAGGTCTACATGGCGATTCGTGCGCTAATGGCGCCGCCAGTAAACAAGTCGCGACCCATTGGCTTTACGGCGGAAGTGGAAAAGGACCGCTAAATGCAGCACACGTGTTGACGACGCGTCGGTCGCGAGCAAGCGCTCGCGTTACGACGCGCCGTCGCGTGGTGTCGTTTACGCTGTCGCCTCAGCTCGCTCTTCTCGCGCTGTCTGCTTGCGCGTAGCAGCCGCGCGCTTCGCCAGCTCGTCCTCCGGAACGTCCTCCACGTGCGTGGCGATGGTCCACACATGGCCAAACGGATCCTCGAGGGTGCCTGAGCGATCGCCGTAGAACTGATCCTTCACTTGCTGCTTGACCTTGGCGCCCGCGTTGATCGCCTGCTGGAATTGCACGTCGACGTCCTCGACATACACCATCAGGCTGACGGCGGTTCCGCCGAGCGTCTGCGGCCCGCGGTAACCCGAGTCAGGCATTTCGTCCGCGAGCATGATTATCGAGTCGCCGATCTTGATTTCCGCGTGCCCGATCTTGCCGTCCGGCGCATTGAAGCGGAATGCCTCCGTCGCACCGAGGGCGCGCTTGTAGAAGTCGATCGCCCGCGCGGCATCGCGCATGACGAGATAGGGCGTGACACTGTGATATCCATCGGGAATGGCTTTGGTTGGCATAGAGGACCTCCTTGTTTTACAAGCCAAGCCTACTCCGCGTGCATGACGGATTGAAGTCGGAAGCGGCACGATTGTGGGCGCACCAGCGTCGCCTGCAAATCCGCATCAAGCCGCCGGATTTTCCACGAATGGATAGGCGAGTTCAGCGAAACGATGGCTGTAGATGCCGCCCGCTACTCGCGCAGTTGACCCGGTGAGAATCGCCCAGCGAATCCTGGTACTTCGCGGACAGCGTGTCTTGCTGGATGCCGATCTGGCGGCTCTCTACGGCGTTTCCCCGCGACGGTTAAATGAACAGGTCAAACGGAACCAGGCCAGATTCCCCTTGGACTTCGCGTTTCGCCTGGAAATCAATGAGATACAGAACTTGAAGTCGCAAATTGCGACTTCAAGTTGGGGCGGCAAGCGCAAACCGCCGCTGGCCTTTACCGAGCACGGCTCGATCATGGCTGCCACAGTTCTGAACAGCTCGCGGGCGGTGGAAATGTCGGTTTACGTTGTCCGCGCTTTCGTGAAACTGCGAGAAGTGTTGGCGTCAAACACGGAGCTCGCCCGCAAGCTCGAAGCCCTGGAAAAATCAGTGGCGACGCTCGATGCAAGAACGCGTCGGCAGTTTGAAGAGGTCTACGCAGCGATTCGCGCGCTGATGGCTCCGATGGCGACGAAGTCTCGACCAATAGGGTTTACAGTCGATTTGGAGGTTGATCCGTAACAAAGGGCGAATCCTGGCGCGCTGACTCCTGATCGGGTCGCTATTGCGCCGCCGAGATTGACTCTGTATACGCCTCCAGCGTGTAGACGAAGTCACCCGCCTGCGACTCGTCCCCGTCGCCGGCCACCGCGGCGACGTGGATCGTCACGCGTCGGGGAGTTTCTGGCGCGGTCCAGGAGAGCTTCCACTGGACCTCATCCGAGGCCGGCGCCTCGGCGAGCCGATGTTGCGCAAACTGCACACCGCGCTCCTCCAAGACCCCGACCCGCGACTTCTCTTCGGCGGGAACTGCAATCCGACCTGCCGGCATGCGGTCGTCGGCATTCCGGATCGCGAGCTGAAATCCGCCGGCCTTCATTCCCGGCCGCGAAAGTGCGACCTCGAGTTCATAGATCGAGCCGGGCTCGTAGCGCTCCGATATGCCGCTGAGTGTCAGCTTGCCGGCGTCATCGTTTGGCGCGTTGCCGAAATGGCACGCCAGACATGAATCCTCGCCAAAACCGCCAGTGACACGCGCGGGCGGCCCGTCACGAAAGTGCAATGCGAGGAGGGTGGTGACCGGCAGCAGCGCAATGGCGAGCGCGGCGATCGCGCGCACGGGGGCCGTCACGGCACCGCGCGGCGCGTGAGAACCCTGCCGACCTGGTTGGCATCGGTGCCGAACCACATCGCGCCGGTCTTCGGGTCGTACATCATGTGCCGGATGGTCTCGCTGACGTCATTGACTGAGACGAACCGCTCCTGCTTCGGGTCGAAGGCGGCGAGCTTCTTGTCGGGCCCGCTCTGCGAGATCCAGAGGCGGCCGTCGCCGTCTTGGGTGAGGGCGTAAGGCTTCGACGTCGCGCCGCCCGGCATGGCGTACTCCTTGACCTTGCCGCTTGCGGGGTCGATGCGGCCGAGGAAGCCCCGCGGCTCATCGCCATACCAGACCGAGCCATCAGCCGTGACTTCGAGGCGGCGCGAGCGCGAATCGGGCGTCGCCTCCTTGAAATGCGTGAGCGCAAAGGTCTTGGGGTCCACGCGCACGACGAGGTTTGTATTGAGGAGCGCGACCCAGGGATAGCCCTTGGTGTCGATCACGATGCCATAGGGGCGCGCGGAGGTATCGTGCGGCGTCACGAGCCGGTACTCGCCGGTCTTCACGTCGAGGCGGCCGATGCGGTTCGACTGCTGCGAGGTAAACCAGATGTGGCCGCGCCCGTCGAACACCATCGTGTGCGGGTCGCGCGCCTCGCCGGTCATGTAGATCTTCACATCACCGTTCTTCGGGTCGAGCTTGCCGATGCGGCCGTTGCGGTTACCCGCATACCAGACGAAGCCGTCCGCATCGACGATCAGGCTGTGCGGATTGGTGCCGTCCTCGATCTCGTAGCGACGGAAGGTCTCGGCCTTCGGATCGAAGTAGGCGATGTAATTGCCAGCCTGGCCGACGAACCACACCTTGCCGTCGGGACCGACGTAGGGATCGCGCGGGCGGCCGCCGTATTCGACCTTCCATTCCTGAACGACGGGCGCGTCGGCGGCGGGTTCGCTCGCGGCCAGGGCGGCGGGGTTCAGGAACAAGGACAGGAGGAAGGCGAGGGAGGCGGTAGAGGTCCTCATGAGGCGTTTCCTTTCATCGCTGGCGTCCATTCCTGGGCCAAATTTAGCCTTGTATGATGCCCTCGTCAGCATCAGCGTCCCGTCCGACAAGGCGCGAGCGGTCGTGGATGCAAAGGAGGGCGATGTGGACAGCATGCTGGCGAAATTGCGGCATTCGCGGTTTCGGACTCACGATCGCCGCGCTACGGCTCTGGAGCTGAGCGCCTAGATCCCGAA
>Ga0187893_10003384_pt1 | contig 32475 bp, 28 predicted proteins | sample MA1701074metaG_FD_139574 | JGI IMG/M metagenome (GOLD analysis project Ga0187893, IMG submission 139574) | White microbial mat communities from a basaltic lava cave in the Kipuka Kanohina Cave System on the Island of Hawaii, USA - MA170107-4 metaG ...
CCGTTTGCCGCACTTACGAACCGTACCGTCGACCGATGGCGGGTCAGCTCGACGTGATCAGCAACGTGGAGCCCGCTCACTAAATGCAGAAGTCGGCTGTCTCACGGAGATTGACACGGCCCGCACGCCGAAAGTGCTGTACTCGTTGAGCATGTGGCCGTACGAGGCGAAGAACCACAGCTTGTCCTTGACGATCGGGCCGCCGAGTTGCGCGGTGACCTCGTAGTAGTCCCCGCGCTTGAAGGGGCAGCGTTCGTCCCCGCAGGCGTCGGCGAAGCTGCCGTCCGGGTTCCTCACATCGTCGGTGTTGCTCCAGGTGAGCCCGTCCGACTGATAGAAGGCGCGGGCGTCCCCATGGAACTCGTTGGTGCCCTGCTTGGTCACGATGTTGTAGACGCCTCCCATCAGGTTGCCATACTCGGCGGGCGCCCCGAGAGAAAGGACCTCGACCTCCTCGATCGCGTCGGGGTTCGGTTCTGCGAAGCCTTCCGCCCAATAGGTGTCCGTGACGTTGACGCCGTCGAGCTGGAAGGCATTCGAGTCGTACGATCCGCCGAAGACCTGCGTCCGCTGCTCGGCATAGCGGATGCCGTCGCCGGCTTTCACGGAGCCGGGGGCGTGGGCCACCAGGTCGTAGAAGCCGTAGCGGCGGGTCGGGGCGTTCTTGACCCAGTCGTTGTTGAAGTTGGTCCCGATCTCGCTCGAAGTGGTGTCGACCACTGCCGCCTCGGCCACGACGTCCACCGTCTCGGTCAACTGGCTGACGGAGAGCGAGACGTTCTCCTCGATCGTCGCCCCGATGCTCACCCTGACGCCGCGCAGCGTCTTGGGCTGGAAGCCGCTCAGGCTGTAGCTCACCGAATAGGTTCCCGGCGGCAGGTTCCCGATCCGGTACACGCCGCCCGCGGACGTGGCGGCCGTCTGCGAGCCGGCGATGTTCGGCCCGCTGACCGACACGCTGACGCCCGCGAGCATCGCGCCCGTGCCGTCCACAACCGTTCCGAGGATGTCCCCCGTGGTCCGCTGTGCCAGCCCGAGCGGGGCGAGCAAAGAGAGCAGCCCGGTCCCGGCCACCATCGCGATCGATCGGCGATCCACGTGGGTCCTCCCCTGTCTTTCTACCGGATGCGTTCGCGTAGTTAGTACGCCCGCGGTCCAGGCGTGTCAACAGCTTTCGCCGGCAGTCCTGTCTACGACAGCAGCGGGGAGCGCCTTGTTCCCGGGCGCTGCGTTTCAAGCGCTGGCCGTGCTCAACACCATTCCCACGAGCACGAGGACGATGCCGGCCCACTGTATGGCGCTGGGCCGCTCCTGCAGAATGGCCCACGCGAAGCCGAGGGTCACGACCGGATAGGCTCCCGAGAGCGGCGTCACGACCGACGCCGGTCCGTTCTTGTAGGCGATGGCCGCCAGCAGGCTCCCGATCGCCATGGTTCCCATCGGGCCGAGGGACCGTCCCCACTCGCGGCCAGCGCCACGGCGGCCGAAGGCGAGGCCGTAGGCGCCGAGCGTCATGAGCCCGCCGACGGCGAGGAACAGGGCCATGTTGGCCTCGTGGGCACCGGGGAACCGATACGCGTATCGAATCAGCGTCGCGGACACGCCCCAGATGAGGACCGCCGCTCCTGCGTATGCCATCCAGCGCCGCTGGGTCTTCCGCGTCTGGGCTTCGCGGGGCGTGTAGGCGAGGGCGAGACAGCCGGCGATCACGGCCGCAACGCCGACATACTGGGACGTCGTCAGAACCTCGTCGAGGAACAGCCGCGCGAAGACCACGGTCAGCGCAGGATAGGCGGCGGAGAGCGTGCCCACGATCGAGATCGGGCCGTGGACTATCGACTGGTAGTAGAGGATCCATGCGGAGCCGTCGAGCACGTAGGCGAGCAGCCCATAAGTCGCGAACTGCCGGTTTTCAGGAGCGAAGGCCGGCGGCGCGTCGTGGAACGCCCAGAACGCCAGGCTCACCGCCGCGTTCGCGAAGGCGTAGAAGAGGCAGAAGCGGGCAGGTGCCACCTCGCCGATGTACTTCTTCACCAGACCCTGCGCGATCCCCCAGGTGAAAGTCGCGCCCAGCGTTGGGGTCAGCCAGATCAGGGTATCGGGGCCCAGGCGTTCCTCCCGATGGATTCGTGGATCCTACCCTGGACGGAACGCGGGTGGCGCCGCGTTCCGCCCGTATGATCGCGTCGCTTTCCCGTTCACGGAGCGAACGCTGTGAGCCTGTTGCCGACCGCGGTCTTCGAATTCCTGGTGGCCCCAGTAGCCTCGGGGTTAGCGCTGCACCACGCCGCGCGCGCCCTGGGTCCGCGCCGTGCCGGCCTCGAGTTCGGCGCACTCGCCGTCTACGGCTACGCCCTCGAGCGCGTGGCCATCGCCGCATTCGGGTCCCACGAGTACGCGGCCGGGTGGCTCGTCGCTCCGGGCGGCGTGCCGGTGGCGGTGGCGGTGTGCTGGGCGGCGATCATCCTGTCGGCCGTGGCCGCGGCGCAGCGCCTGGGTGCTTGGTCGCCCGGGGCGCTGGCGATGAGCGCGGCCCTCGTTGGCATCAGCCTCGATCTGCTGATGGAGCCCGTCGCGGTGCGCTCGGGGCTGTGGCGTTGGACGCCGCCGGGACCGTGGCTCGGCGTGCCGGTCGGCAACTTCGTGGGCTGGGGTGTGATCGTGGGCGCCTACGTTCTGGGCGCCGTGCGCCTGGGGGCTTCGGGCTCGGCGACCAGGGACGCGGCCAGGCGCCTGGCCCTCGGCGGCGCTTCGATCCTCGCCCTGTGGCTGGTCGGTCTGGCTTGGACGCGCCTAGGGGCCGAGCGCCTGTTCGCGTCGGGCCGCGGCTTCCTGGTCGCGGCCCTTGTGCTGTTGGCCCTCGTCGCCCTCAGCGCGCGCGGGCCGCGGCAAGCACCGGCGGCGGCGGAACTGGGAGCGCGCCTGGGCGCCGCCGGGCGTCCTCTCGCGCTCCTGCCGATCGCGCTCGCCTTCGCGTGGAACGCGTTCCTGCTGCGCGACGCGAGCCTGGCGCTCGTCGCCGCGTGCGTGGTCGCGGTGCTGCTGCGCGTCCTAGCGAAATAGCTTGCGCAGGGACTGCAGGGCCGAATCCTTGGGCGACAGCGATTCGAGCTCGGCCCGGGCCTGCTTGTGCTGCGGCTGGAGGCGCACCGCGGTCTGCAGCACCGCGACGGCCCGCGACTTCACCTTCATCGCCTTGTAGTACAGGCCGAACTGGTAGTGCAGGTCGGCGTTGTCCGGGTCCAGCCGGACGGCTTCCAGGAACTCGCGTTCCGCCTGCTTCTGGGTGCGCGGCCAGCAGGCCATCGCGATGGCCAGGCGCAGCCGGAAGCCCGCGACTTCGGGGGCCAGGTCCACCAGGTTGGTGTAGACCTTGACGGCGTTGGCGTAGTCGGACACCGCCATGCGCACGTCGCCCTCCATGGCGTAGCGCTGGATGTCGTTCATGCGCGTGGCCTGTTCGCGGCTGTCCTGGTGGGCCGCGGCGCCCGCATCGGCGGGCGGCTCGGCGGGCTTCTCGGCGGCCGGCGCTGTCGCGGGCGGCGCGACCGCCGCCTGGTTGAGCATCGCCGGGGTCACGGCGGGCAAGGGCTGCGTGACGCCGGGCAGGATCAGGGGCGCGGGCGGCGTCCCAGGCGCCGTGGCCGGCGCCGGCGGCGTCGTGCGTGCCAGGCGCAGCATGGTGGAAGCGCGGCCCAGGATCAGCTCGATGTCGGTGCGCAAGGCCTGGTCGTCGCCCACGGCGTCGAGCAGGGCGTGGTAGCGCTCCATCTTCTCCTCGAGGGCGCGCACGATCTCGTCGCGGGGTGCCGTGCGCGAGACGCGCAGCCAGGCCTCGCGGTCGAGGCGCGCCGAGCGCTGCAGCTCCTCCTGCACCTCCTGCTGCAGCGCCTCGCGGGCCGACGGGTCCGGGCGCGAGCGTAGCGCCGAGAGCAGGAAGGTGCTGGTCTCCATCTGCACCACCGGCGTCTCGGCGGCGTCGGGCTTGTCGGCGGCCTCCAGGATGCCCGCGGCCCACAAGCCGTAGAGCGCCTTGAGCCGGGCCGGCTGCAGCCCGCCCTTGTCCCAGCCCAGCCGCCGCAGGGTCACACGCCGCGCCGCCTGCTCCAGGATGTCGAGCTCGTCAGAGCTGCACTTGCGCACGCCGAAGCGGAAGGGCGGCACCGCGGCCAGCTTGACCCACTGGTCGAGGTTGCCGAGGCTCAGCAGCACCAGTTCGTCGCCCTTCATGGCCTTGATGCCCATGTAGAGGATGCGGTGCAGCGACAGGCTGACCATGTACTCGAGGGGGATCGGGCACGCCCGTTCGGCGAAGCTGGCGGCGCCCTCCTGCAGCGAGAACAGCGAGATCACGATCTGCTTCACCTGCCGCGAGACCGCGCTGCCGACCTCCTTCTTGTCCATGACACCCGACTGCACCAGGGCCTCGCCGAAGCGGTGGCGCCGGTCCTTGGTCATGAGGGCGGTGGCGCGGGAGAACTCCTCGTCGGTGATGCGGCCCAGGGACAAAAGCGCCTCGCCCAGGCGGTCCTTGCGCATGTTACTGGCGGCGAACACGATGCGGCCGTGGTCGAAGTAGACCGTCTTGACCACCTTGCCCGAGCGCACCTCGAGGTCGCCGCTCCTGCGCTCGACGGAGAGGCGCCGCAGCACCCCGGCGAGGGCGGTCGTGGAGAGATCGACCAGCATGGAGGGAAGCTAAGCCTAGCGCAGCTCGGGCCAGAGCCCAAGCATCTCGCGCAGGATCTTCAGGATCACCCCCGGGTTGGCCAAGGTGCTCTGGCCGCGGCTGCGCGGGAAGTAGTCGACGCCGATCTGGATCACCTGGGCCCCGGCCTTCTGCGCCCGGATCAGGAACTCGGCGTCGATGAAGCTGCCCTCGCTCTTCAGCGGGAACTTCTCGAGCAGCGAGCGCTTGAACAGCTTGAAGGCGAAGTTGACGTCCTTGACCCGCAGCCCGAACAGCAGGCGCACGAGCCGTGTATAGAAGAAGGTGTAAACGGCCCGGACCGGGCCCTCCAGGGTGCGGTCGAAGCGCCAGGCCGACAGCACGTCGGCCTGCTGGTACTCCAGCAGGCGCACGGCCCGCGGCAGCTCCTGCAGGTCGAAGGGCAGGTCGGCGTCGGTGTAGAGGATCAGCTCCTTGCTGGCGGCCGCGTAGCCCGCGCGCAGCGTGCCGCCCAGCTTGCGGTTGTGGGCGTTGTGGATCACCTTCAGCTTGGGGTCCGCCTGTGCCAGCTCGTCGGCGATGCGGCCGGTGGCGTCGGTCGAGGCGTCGTCCACGATCACGATCTCGTGGTCCGGGGTGATCTCCTCGAGTATGTGCTTGGCCGCCTTCACCGCGCGGCGGATGTAGTCTTCCTCGTTCCACATCGGGAACACGACGGAGATCGAGGGCGGCACGGCGGGAAGCGTAACCCAAGGGAGGCCGGGCATGAGTGATCTCGGGCGCGCGGTCGTGGAGGAGGTACGCTTTCGAGTGACCGAGGGCTTCCCTGCGCAAGTCCGAGCGGCGCTCGAGACCTTGAGCGACGCGGAGCTGTGGCAGCGCCCGCATCCGAAGGCCAACGCCGTCGGCAACCTAGTGATGCACCTGGTGGGCTCGACCCGGCTGTTCCTGGGCCGCGGCGTCGGGGGCAGTGACTACCTGCGCGACCGGCCTGCCGAGTTCTCCTTTCGCGGGCCGATGCCGCGCGCCGAGCTGCTGGCGTTGCTCGAGGCCGGCGGCGCCGAGGCGCGGGGCGTGCTCGATGCGCTCCAGCCCGACAGCCTGCTCGAAACCACGGACCGCGTCCCGGGTGGGCCCTTCAGCCGGCTGGCGCTGTTGCTGCGCGTCAGCCACCACTGGGCGGTCCACACCGGGCAGATCGTCTACGCGGCCAAGGCCGCGCGCGAGGGTGCGATCGACGAGCTGTGGATGAGGACCATGCGGGGCCCCTAGCGCTTGCGCACGAAGCTGCAGGCCTCCGTGACGTGGCTTAGGGCGTCGAACTGGCTTTCGTGGACCGCACGGACCTTCTGGTCCTTGCCAACCACGAAGGTCACGCGCCGGGCCAGGCCCAGGACCGGGATGCGGACGCCCCAGGCGCGCAGGATCTCGCCCTGCGGGTCGCCCACGACCGGGAACGGCAGCTCCAGGGACGCGGCGAAGCGATCGGAGGTCGGCTGGTCGTCGGCGGATACGCCGATCACCTCGGCCCCCTGCTCCTGGAGCGACGCGTACTCGCGGCGGAACCCGCCGGCCTCCCGGGTTCAGCCGGGCGTGAACGCCTTGGGAAAGAAGAAGACCACGGCATCGCGGCTCTCCAGGATGCTGGACAGCCGCGTCGCACCGACCGCGAAGTCCGGCGCCGTGGCCCCCAGCTTCAACATCGGGCCACTATAATGCCGGCCGCAAGCAGGGGCGCTCTGGGCAGGAGGCAAAGGTGCCGCGAGCCGTGATCGTCGGGAGCGGAACCGAGATCGCTCCCAACCGGGTCAGCAACGACATGCTGGCCCGCCTGATGGACACGAGCGACGCCTGGATCCGCGAGCGCAGCGGGGTCGAGACGCGCTACTACGTCGACCCCGGCACAGGCACCTCGGACCTGGGCGTCGCGGCGGCGAAGAAGGCCCTGGCCATGGCGGGGGTCGCCAAGGACGAGGTGGACCTGGTGGTCTTTGCGACCATGACCCCCGACCACTTCTTCCCCGGATCCGGCGGCCTGCTGCAGACCAAGCTGGGCCTGCGTCAGGTTCCCTGCTTCGACATCCGCCAGCAGTGCGTGGGCTTCCTGTACGGCATGCAGCTCGTCGATGCCCACGTCCGCGCGGGTCTGGCGAAGACCGTGCTGCTGGTGGGCGCCGAGATCCACACCGGCTTCATGCCCTACTCCGCCGCCAACTGGGACTACCTCTACGGCCGCTCCGACGTGAAGCCCACGGCCGAGGAGTGGGACTGGAATACGCGCTTCCGGCACCTGATCGTGCTCTTCGGCGACGCAGGCGCCGCCGTGGTCGTGAAGGCCATGCCCGAGGACGGGCGCGGCATCATCGACCACTTGCTCCACACCGACGGGGCCGACTACGACAAGCTCTACGTGCCGGGGACGGGCTTCAAGCACCGGCCCTACACGGACCCCGAGCAGTGGAAGCGCGGCGACCACATCCCCGTGATGGACGGGCGCTACGTGTTCAAGATGGCCACCACGCGCATGATCGAGGTCGCCCAGGAGATCCTGAAGCGCAACGGCGTGACCACGGCCGACCTGAAGATGGTGCTGATGCACCAGGCCAACAAGCGCATCAACGAGTACTGCCAGAAGGCGCTCGGCATCCCGGACGACAAGATCGTCCACAACATCGAGCGCTACGGGAACACCACGGCCGGGACCATCCCGCTCTTGTGGGACGAGTGCGCGCGGGCCGGCCGGCTGTTGCCGGGCGACCTGGTGCTGATGGTGGCGTTCGGCGCCGGAATGAACTGGGGGGCGACGCTCTTGCGAGCGTAGGAGACGAGGATGAACGATTCGAGTGCCGTGCCCGTGAAGGACCTGATCCTGGTGCCGAGCCTGATCACCCTGGCGATCACCGTGCTGCGCCTGGTGGGCGAGCTTCTGAACTGGTCGCCGGCCCTGTTCAGCAAGGCGGCCGGCGGCGGCGGATCCGTGGTCGGGATCTCGTGGCTGATACTGGTGTTCGGCGCCTGGTTCGGCTGGCGCCTGACGCAGATGGGTCACGGCGCCGCAAGCCCGCTCAAGGTCACGGGCCAGGCACTCGTGGCGGGCCTGGTGGTGGGCTTCGGCGCGTTCGGCATCGGCCAGGTGGCCGGACAGAACGGCCTGTTCGCCGCCTTCGTGCTGGGCTCGATCGCCGCAGTCGTTTTCACCAAGCGCCTGTGGCCCGCGTTGTGGAAGACGCTGCTGGCCTACGCCTTCGCGGCCCGCGTCCCAGTCGCGATCGTCATGCTGATCGCGATCCTGGGAAACTGGGGCACCCACTACGACGTGCCGCCGCCCAACTTCCCGGACACCTACTCGCCGTTCGTGAAGTGGTTCCTGATCGGCTTCGTGCCGCAGATGACGATCTGGATCTACCTCACGGTGGTCGGCGGGCTGCTGACGGGGGGCATCGCCGGCGCGATCGGCCGCAAGCGGGCCTAGGCCGGGACGTCCTGGCAGATCGCGCAGAAGTACGTCGAGCGCAGGAGCGGTCCCTGCCGGCGCATCTCGACCGTGGCGCCGCAGCGGCGGCAGGGCTCGCCCTCGCGTTCGTAGACCCAGTGAGGTGAGGCGGCCAGGCTCGATGTGGTACGCCGCCGGCCGCCCGTGAGGTTGCGCCTGAGTTGCTTGGCGGCGGTGGCGACGAGCCTGTCGAGGCTGGTGTCGTCCAAGGTCGCCACCCTCGCGAACGGGTCGTTGCGGCACAGGAACAGCACCTCGGACTTGTAGACGTTGCCGATGCCGGCCAGCGCCTGCTGGTCCATGAGCGCCACGCCGATCTCGAGGTCTGCTCGCGCGCGCAGCCGCGCCCGCGCAAGGGCGGCGTCGAAGTCGGCCGCCAGCAGGTCGGGGCCGAGCGCCGCGAGTTGGAGTTCACGCGCGGCCTCGGCGGCCGACAGCAGCTCGCAGGTGGGCGCCTGGAAGCAGACGGCCACGGCGTCGGCGCTCTCGACGACCGCGCGGGCGAGATGCGCGGGCTGCCGCCAACGCGACCCGTGCCGGTAGGTGTGCCAGCTTCCGGTCATGCGCAGGTGGGTGTGGAGCACCGCGCCCCTCTCGAAGTGCATCAGCAGGTGCTTGCCGCGCGGCTCCACGCGGGCGACGCGGTCGCCCACGATGCCCAGGCGGCGGGCGGCCGCGTCCACGGCGGCGATGGGCGAGAAGAAACGCGTGACGACCTTGCCGGCCAGCACGCCGTGGAGCGTGCGCGCGACGCGGAAGATGGTGTCGCCTTCGGGCACGCTCAGGCCAGCAGGCGGAACCCGCCGCCGGCCGGCGCGAACCCCGCCGCCGCGAGGTGCGGGGCGAGGACGCTGTGGGCGAGCGGCTGGCCGTCGGCCAGGGTGTCTCCGAAGAAGCCGCGGCCGCTGCGCCGCGCCCAGCCCGCGAGCGCCAGGGCCGCCGCGCGCGCGGCGCGCGACCGCGCGGGTTCCTCGGCCGGCAGGAACGTCTGAAGCTCCGCCTCGCCACGCGACAGGTACGCGACGAGCCCGCCCTCGAGCAGCACCACGTGGGCGCCCGCGGCGCGGACCAGGCGCACGCCGGGCGACTCGGGCCACGGCAGCGCGGCGCCGTAGGCGCTCGCCGGGTCGGTCGCCGCCAGCACGCCGGCCTGCGTCTCGGCGGCCGTCTCGCGCAGCGCGCGCAGCCGCTCGAGGGCGCCCGGGTGCGCGAACTGGGAACCGCCCAGGCCGGCGACGAAGTAGCCGCGCCGGATGCGCCCCGCTTCCTCGAGGGCGGCCAGCACCGGATACACCGCTGCGAAGCCGCCGGCCAGGTTCTCCGCCGCGACCGCATCGCGGGTGACGACGCCGTGGCGCGCCAACAGCTGCTCGGCCCGCGCGTGAAGGCGCTCGGTGGCCGTGGCCCGCGCGGCCGGCAGGCGCGACCAGCGGCCCACGGCCGAGGCGGGGGCGTCGCGCCGCGACCGGAACGGCGACACGCGCAGCCGGCGGCCTCGGTCGCGGCGCGCTTGGCTGCGCAGGAAGGCGCGCAAGGCGGCGGGCGAGTCGTTCACGACCTCCCCCGACCACACCAGGTCCCACAGGGCGTCGAGGCTGTCCTTCACCAGTCCGCCGCCCAGCGCCGCGTGCAGCTCGGGATAGAACGCGGCTCCATGACGCTCGAGCTGTGCGCGGAGCTTGTCGTGAAGCTCCCCCGCGGGCGGCTCGGCAGGCCCTTCGTGCAGCAAGGGCAGGTCTTCGGCCAGGTACAAAGCGACGCGGCCGTCGCGATCGCCCAGCGGGCTCTTGCCGACCCAGACCACCTCGCCCGCCGCGCACAGCGCGTCGAGGTCGGTGGGGCGATAGCCGAGCAGGCGAGCGGGCAGGACCTCGCTCTCGAGCACCGAGGCCGGGAGCGCGTGGCCCTGGATCGCCTCGATGGCGTCGAGCAGGGCGTCGGGGCCTTCCCGCGGCGGACCGCCGGCCGGCGCGGCCACGCCCTGCCAGTCGAGGAGCAGGCGTTGGAGCGCCGCGGGCTCGGCCGGCTCGACCTCCTTGCGCAGCGCGGCCAGCGAGCGCCGTCGCAGGGTCTGGAGCACCGAGGCGTCGCACCACTCGCGGCCGCGGCCGCCCGGCCGGAACTCGCCCTCCAGGACGCGCCCGTCGCGCGCCAGCCGCTGCAGCGCGGCCGTGGCCACGCTGGGGCCGATGCCGAAGCGCCGCGCCGCCTCGTCGGCCGTGAAGGGCGCGTGGGTGCGCGCGTAGCGCGCGATCACGGCCGCGATCGCGTCTTGGACGGGCTCCAGGAACGAAAGCGGCACGCCGGGCGGAGGTGCGATCCCGAGGGCGTCGCGCAGCTTGCCCAGGTCCTCCACCGCCACCACGCGCTCCTCGCCGGCGATGCCCACGCGCGCGACGCGCCGCTCCGCTTCGAGGGCGAGGCTCCAACCCCCGGCGTCGCTGCCGGGATCGCAGCGCGCCGCGATCTCGCCAGGCGCGAGGTCGCCCAGGCGCAGCAGCAGGTCGTGGAGCCGGTCGGGGTGGCGCGCCCGCGATCCCGGCGCGAGAGCCTGCAGGAACAGCTCCAGCTCCTCGATCGCCCGCGCGTCGAGCAGCTCGCGCAGCTCGGCCTCGCCCAGGAGCTCCCGGAGCTGGCGCTGGTCCACCGACAGCGCCATGGCCTTGCGCTCGGCCAAGGGCGTGTCGCCCTCGTACATGAAGTTCGCGACGTAGCCGAACAGGAGCGCCGAGGAAAAGGGCGACGGCGACTGCGCGTCCACGGTGTGCAGGCGCAGCTCGCGACGCTCGACCCGCAGCAGGGTCTCGACGAGCGCCGGCACGTCGAACACGTCCTGCAAGCACTCGCGGTAGGCCTCGAGGATGATCGGGAAGGACGGGAACTGCGCCGCGACCTGGAGCAGGTCGTGGGCGCGCTTCCTCTGCATCCACAGCGGCGCGCGCTGTCCGGGCTTGCGGCGCGGCAGGAGCAGGGCGCGGCCCGCGGCCTCGCGGAAGTGAGAAGCGAACAGGGCCGTGCCGCCCAGCACGCCCGTGAGCAGCGCTTCGACCTCGTCGGCGGCGGGCAGGAGCGCCGCCAGGTCGGGCGGACGCTCGCGGTCGGGCAGGCGCACCACGATGCCGTCGTCGCTCCAGATCGTCTCGACCTCGGGCTCTCCCGCGGCGCGCAGCTTCGCCTCGATCACGAGCGCGAGCGGCGCCAGCACCCGGCCGCCCAGGGGCGAGAGCAGGCACAGCCGCCAGTCGCCGACCTCGTCGCGCGTGCGCTCGAGGACCAGGCTGCGGTCGTCGGGCACGACGCCCGTCGCCTGCTTCTGGTCGTGCAGGTAGGCGATCAGGTTGTCGGCCGCCTGGGCTTCGAGTGCGTGGTCGCGCTGCAAGCGCTCCCGCGCGGCCTCGGGCCCCAGGCGTTGCAGCTCTCGCGTAAGTCGGCCGATGGCGAGGCCCAGCTCCAGGGGGCGCGAGACGCGGTCGCCCTTCCAGAACGGCATGCGGCCCGGCATGCCCGGCGCGGGCTCGACCAGCACCGAGTCGCGCGTGATCTCGAGGATGCGCCAGGTGGTGGCGCCCAGCACGAAGTGATCCCCGACCTGGTTCTCGAAGACCATCTCCTCGTCCAGCTCGCCCACCCGGCGTCCGCCGCGCCGGCCGCGGCCCTGGCCCTCGGCCAGGAACACGCCGAACAGCCCGCGGTCGGGGATGGTGCCGGCGTTGGCGACGGCCAGCCTCTGGGCGCCCTCGCGCGGCCGCACCACGCCGCGGATGCGGTCCCAGGTGACGCGGGGGCGCAGCTCCGCGAAGGCGTCGGACGGGTAGCGCCCGGAGAGCATGTCGAGCACACCCTCGAACTGGCCGCGGGGCAGCTTCGCGAAGGGCGCCGCGCGGCGCACCAGGGCGAACAAGTCGTCGAGCCGGCGCTCCCCCAGGGCCACCATGGCGACAAGCTGCTGCGCCAGCACGTCGAGGGGGTTCTGGGGCATGCGCGTCGCTTCGACCGCGCCCTCCTGCATCGCCCTCGTGATGGTGGCGGTGGCCAGCAGGTCGCCGCGGTACTTGGGGAACAGAACGCCGCGCGACGTGGCGCCGGCCTGGTGGCTGGCGCGGCCGATGCGCTGGACGCCGCTCGCCACCGAGGGCGGCGTCTCGATCTGGATCACCAGGTCCACGGCGCCCATGTCGATGCCCAGCTCGAGGGAGGACGTCGCCACCATGGCCGGCAAGCGGCCCGCCTTCAGGGCGTCCTCGATCGCGGCGCGTTCCTCGCGCGCGATGGAGCCGTGGTGGGCGCGGGCAATCTCCGCGCCCGCAAGTTCGTTGAGCGCGCCCGACAGGCGCTCGGCCAGACGTCGGCTGTTGACGAACAGGATCGTGGAGCGGTGGGCGCGTATCAGCTCCAGCAGGCGCGGGTGGATGGCAGGCCAGATCGAACGGCGCTGCACGCTCGACGCATCGCCCTCGGGGATCTCGGCGCCCGGAACCTCCTCGCCCAGGCGCGACATGTCCTCCACCGGCACCTCGACCTTGAGGTCGAAGGCCTTCTTCGCCCCGGCGTCCACGATGGCCACCTTGCGGCCGCCGCCCAGGTAGCGGGCGACCTCGTCCAGCGGCCGCTGCGTCGCCGAGAGGCCGATGCGCTGCACGCGGCCCCGGGCGATCTCCTCGAGACGCTCGAGGGACAGCGCCAGGTGCGCGCCGCGCTTGGTGGCGACCATGGTGTGGATCTCGTCCACGATCACGACCTCGACCGACGCCAGCAGCGCCCGCGCGTTCGACGTCAGGACCAGGAACAGCGACTCCGGCGTCGTGATCAGGATGTCGGGGGGCGTGCGCTGCATGCGCGCGCGCTCGGCGGCCGGCGTGTCGCCGGTGCGGACAAAGGCGGTGGGCGCGTGGAACGCGTCGCCGCGGCGCTGGGCGACGCGGGCGATGCCCGCAAGGGGCGTGCGCAGGTTGCGCTCCACGTCCACCGCCAGGGCGCGCAGCGGCGAGATGTAGACGACGCGGCAGCGCTCCCGCTTGTCCGGAACCGGCTCGAACATCAGCCGGTCGATGGCCGCGAGGAAGGCGGCCAGCGTCTTGCCCGATCCGGTGGGCGCCAGCAGCAGCGTCCTGCGCCCCGCCACGATCTCCGGCCAGCCCAGGCTCTGGGCGCGTGTGGGACCCGGGAACGTCTCGACGAACCACTCGCGGACGGCGGGCCGGAAGGCGTCGGCCATGGGGCTGACCATGAGCCGCCTATGATAGCGAGCCATGGCGCCGGCGCTGGTCCTTGCGCTGCTGGCAGCCGCCCTGTCGCCCGCCGATTTCTTCGGCTTCCGGCCGGGCGACGACCGCGTGCTGGCCGATTGGAGCCAGGCGCAGGCCTACTTCCGCGCCCTCGACGCCGCGTCCGAGCGCGTGCACGTCGCCGAGGTGGGCCGCACGACCGAAGACCGACCGTTCCTGGTCGTGACGATCACGAGCCCGGAGAACTTCGCCCGCCTGGAGGCGATCCGCCAGGACAACCTGCGCCTGTACGACCCGCGCGGCCTCGCCGAGGCCGATGCTGCCGCGATCCTGGCGCGCGGCAGGACCATCGTCGCCTTGAACCACGGCATCCATGCCACCGAGGTGGCCGCCAGCCAGACGGCCATGGAAACCGCACACTGGCTGGCCAGCGCCGACGATCCCGACACGCTCGCGATCCTGCGCGACAGTGTCGTCCTGATGCTGCCGTCCCACAACCCCGACGGCATGCAGCGGGTCACCGAGTGGTATCGGCGCACGCTCGGCACGCCGTTCGAAGGGGAAACGCCGCCGTTCCTGTACCAGCACTACACCGGGCACGACAACAACCGCGACTGGTACATGTTCACCCAAGTCGAGAGCCGGCTCACGCTCGCCCACGTCTACGACCGCTGGCGGCCGCAGATCGTCCACGACCTGCACCAGATGGGACACAAGAACGCGCGGCTGTTCGTGCCGCCCTACGTCGATCCCTGGGAGCCCAACGTGGACCCCGCGCTGCGCGCGGCCACGAGTGCCTTGGGCCAGCACGTGGCGGCGGAGCTGACGAGCCAGGGCAAGACCGGTGTGGTGACCCAGGCGATCTACGACGCCTGGTCGCCCAGCCGCGCCTACCCCTTCAGCCACGGCGGCATCCGCTTCCTCTCGGAATGCGCGTCGGCGAAGCTCGCGACGCCCCTGGATGTGGTGAAGGGCGATCTCGAGCCTGGCGTCGGCTACGACCCGCGAAAGGCCAGCTGGAACTTCCCCGCGCCGTGGTCGGGCGGGCGCTGGCGCCTGCGCGACATCATGGACTACCAGCTGGCGGCCACCCGCGCGCTGCTGCAGCATGCCGTGCGCCAGCGTGATTTCTGGCTGCGCAACTTCCTGGACGTGAACCGGCGCGCGGTGGGGCGACGCGAGCCTTTCGCGTTCGTAGTAGCGGCCGAGGCCGGCGACCCGTGGGCGCGTGTGAAGCTGCTCGAGGCCCTCGCGACCGGCGGCGTCGAGCTGCATCGGGCGACGGCCGGCTTCGACGCCGCCCAACAGCGCTTCCCCGCGGGCTCGTGGGTGGTCCGCATGCAGCAGCCCGCCAGCGGCTTCGCCAAGGCCGTGCTCGAGGTCCAGAGCTATCCCGAGGTCCGGCCGCACCCGAAAGCGCCCCTACAGAAACCCTACGATGCCACGGCCCACACGCTGCCGCTGCTGCTGGGCGTGCCCGTGATCGCCGTGAAGGAGCCCTTCGAGGCGCCGCTCGTGGCGGTCGTTCGGCCTGCGGTCGAGGCCGGCCGCGTCGAAGGACGCGGGCGCTTCTACGCCCTGGGCCACGGACCGGGCGATCTGGTGACGCTCGCGCGCCTGCTGCGGGAGGGCGTCGCCGTGCGTTGGAGCGACGCGGCATTCAGCGACCGCGGGCGCGCCTTCCCCGCCGGCACGCTCCTCGTCCCGGAATCGGCCCGCGAACGCCTGGCGCATGCCGTTCGCGAGACGGGCGTCGTGGCTCACGGCGTCGCCGCGGCACCGCCCGCCCGCCTGTTGAGGCTTCCGCGCATCGGGCTCTACGCGTCCTACAACCCGTCGATGGACGAGGGCTGGACGCGCTACGTCCTGGAGAAGCACGCGGGACTGCCCTACCGGACGCTCACGAACGACGCGGTCCAGGTCGACCTGCGCGCCCGCTTCGACGCGATCGTGCTGCCCGACGAGACGCCGAAGGAGATCCTCGACGGGCGCGCACCGGGAACGCTGCCCGAGGAGTACACGGGCGGTATCGGTCCGACGGGCCTCGCCGCGTTGCGGCGCTTCGTGGAGAACGGCGGCACCCTGGTGACCCTCAACAACGCCTCGCTCGTCCCGATCGAGGATTTCGACCTCGGCGTGACAAATGCGCTGCCGAAGCCGCCCGCGGGCGAGGAGCCCAAGCTCCTGGCCCCCGGCGCGATCCTGCGCGCCGCCACCGCCTCGCCCCAGCACCCCTTGGCTCATGGCCTGGACACCTCGACCTCGGTCTGGTTCGAGGACAGCCCGGCCTTCGACGTCACGCGCGGCACGGCGGTGTTGCGCTACGACGACGCGGCGCCACTGCTCTCGGGCTACCTGTCGGGAGCGGAGCACCTCAAGGGCCGCGCCGCCCTCGTCGATTGTCCGCTGGGCCGCGGCCGTGTGGTGCTGTTCGGCTTCCGGCCCCAGTACCGCGCCCAGAGCCTCGCGACCTACGTGCCGCTGCTCAACGCGCTGTTCCTGTCGGCGTCGAAGAACGCGCCGACATCCCGGTAGCCGAAGCCCAGGCTGCGCGCCAGGGCGCGGTCGCTCGGGTCGCGGCCCACATAGAACGAGTGCTGGGCGTCGAGCCCGTGGCGTTCGATGAGGACCACGCCCAGGCCCGGCAGCGGCTTGCGGCACCAGCAGGCGGGCGGGCCGTCGGCGTGAGGGCAGTAGAGCGCCTCGATCGGCACGCCCAGCAGTTCGCGCGTGCGCTCGAGGCTCGCCTCGACGGCCGCGGGCGTCGAGGCGCCCGCGGCGATCTCCGGGTGCCAGGCCAGGCCGAACAGGGCGAAGCCTTCGGCGTGGACGCGGCGCAGCACCTCGGCGCGCCCCGGCAGCAGCGTCACATCGTCGGGAGACAGGGGACGTCGCAGGCCGGAACGGCTCCCGCGCACGACGCCGTCGTACCAGAGCACGACACCGCGGGCGCGGCGCCCCGGCGGCACCCGGCGCTCGAAGGCCCGCCGCTCCACACGCGCGAAGCCCTCGGCGATCTCGGGCGGATCCAGCTCGCGCTGGTGCCGGAGCTGGACGTTGGGCGCGAAGGCCCCGGGGTCGGACTTCGCGGCCGCCTTCAGCTCCGGGGGCGAGAGCAGGCGGCCGTAGCGCGCCAGCAGACGCTCGACGGCATTCCGCTGTGCATCCTCGAGGCTGGTGTCGAGCCACACGCAGCGGGCCGGCACTCCGTGCTGCCAGGCGGTCTCGATCACGGCGTTGCGAGCGTCGCGCGCGCCGTAGGTGTTGTCCAGGACGACCTGGCGCCGGCCGTCCTGGAGCGCGCGCCTGAGGGCCGGCAGCAGGTCGGCCAGGCGACCGCCGTGCTGGTCGCGGTTGAGACGCAGGTAGCCTCGCTCCACCAGCTCCTGAGCCAGGCTGGTCTTGCCCGCGCCCGGCAGGCCCATGACGATCACGACCTCGCCCGTGGCGGCCGCGGCAGGCCGGCGCGCCTCGCGTGACACGCGCAGCAGGCGGCCGGCCGGGAAGCGCGCGTCGAGACGACTCCGATCCTCGTCGTCGAGGCGGATCTGGGCGACGCGCTCGAGCGAGCGCGCGTGCTCCGGCGTCGTCGGGCCGGGGATCGGGACGATCCGAGGTGACAGATCGAGGAGCCAGCAGAGGGCGATCTGCTGGGGCGTCGCCGCGTGGCGCGCGGCCAGCTCGACCAGCAGCGAGTCGGTCTCGAGGCGTCGGCGGCGTTCGACACCTCCCAGCGGGCGATGGGCGACGAGCCCGATCCCATGCTCCAGGCAATGCTCGGCGACGCCGTTTCGGAAGCTCTTCTCCGAAAAAACGTTCAGCTCCACCTGCACGCTCACGATCTCGGCGTGGTCGCATGCCTCCCGGAGCTGGCGCAGCGTGACGTTGCACAGGCCGATCGCCGCGATCAGACCGTCGCGCTTCAGGTTCGCCAGGGCACGCACGCTGGTCCGAAGCGGCGTGCGCGGGTCGAGCGCGTGGAGCTGGTAGAGGTCGATGCGCGAGACGCCCAGGGCGCCGAGGCTCTTCTCGCACGCGTCGAGCAGGTGTTTGGCGCGGCCGTTCTCGACCCAACGGCCGTCAGGGCGCGTCAGGCCGCCCTTGGTCGCGATGGCGACCTGGGAGCTGTCGCCGGCCCAGCTCCGCACGGCGGCGGCCACGAGGCGCTCGTTGTGCCCGACCTCGGAGTCGTCATGGGCGTAGGCGTCGGCGCTGTCGAGGAAGCGAACCCCGGCGTCGAGGGCGGCATGCACGACCTGGACGGCCCGCGCCTCATCCCGGTCCGGCCCTGTCGACAGTCGCATGCAGCCGAGACCGAGACCTCGCGCCGGGATCACGCCGCCATTTGACCATCAGTGCTCCCGTTCGCTAAACTCCCCGGTCCTCTCCTGCTGGGAGGTCGTCCAACGGTAGGACACATGGCTCTGGACCATGGTATCGGGGTTCGAATCCCTGCCTCCCAGCCAATGCCAATGAAGCGACGCCTCACATGTCGGCGACCGCGAGCCTCTGCTCGGTGGTGGGAACGAGCGGTCCCGCAAGCGGTCGTCAGGGGAATACTCCCATCCCCCTCAACGCGCCTGGATCCAAGAGGTTAGGCTCAGCATGAGGCCCTGGCACGATCCTTCCCTTCCTAGCGGGAGAATGCGGGGCGGCCGGGCGAGGTAAGGGGCGCGACTCATGTCCCACGAGATCCGCTGGTTCGACGCGGTCACGGCCTTCGGGCAGGACGTGCGCATCGGCCTGCGTTCCCTGCTCCGCCTGGCGTCGAGCTACTTGGACACTCGCACGCCGGGGGTGCTGCCTGCGGTCGGCGCGGCCGCCGTCCTGATCGCGGCGGCCGTGATCGCGTCGCTGCTCCCTGCGACGCGTGCGGCCCGGGTCGACGTCTTGCAGGTGCTTCGATCGGAGTGATCGGGCCAGCATGACGGTCACTCCGAATCCCCTCGAAGGTTTTCTCGCTAGCGGCGGCACCGTCATCCTCGATGGCGGCCTCGCCACCGAACTGGAGGCGGCCGGCTTCGATCTCGACCATCCGCTGTGGTCGGCGCGGCTGCTGCGGGAGGCGCCACAGGCGATCGCATCGGTTCATCGCGCTTACCTGGAGGCGGGCGCCGACTGCATCACGACGGCGAGCTACCAGGCCAGCATTCCGGCATTCCGCCGCGAGGGCCTGACGCTGGCCGAAGCGGAACGGCTTCTCGAGGGCAGCGTGACGCTGGCGGTCGAGGTGCGCGACGCGTTCTGGTCCGAGGCAGGGAACCGGGCGGGACGCCGGCGCCCGCTCGTGGCCGCGAGCGTAGGTCCCTATGGCGCGTACCTGGCCAACGGCGCCGAGTACAGCGGAGACTACGATCTCGACGTCCACGGCCTGCGCGAGTTCCACGCCGATCGTTTTCGCCGGCTCGCAGGCGCGGGCGCGGACCTGCTGGCGTGCGAGACCATTCCCTCGGCGGCCGAGGCCGGGGCGCTCTGCGGCTTGCTTGCGCAAGCACGCGGGACCCTCGCGTGGCTGAGCTTCAGCTGTCGCGACGCCGAACGAATCTGCGACGGTACTCGCTTCGCGGATGTCGTAGATGCCCTGGCGCCCCTCCCACAGATCGTCGCCCTGGGCGTCAACTGCACGGCGCCCGAGCACGTGGTCGGGCTCCTGCAAGCGGCAGCGGCGGTCACCGACAAGCCCCTCGTGGCCTACCCCAATTCCGGCGAGCGCTACGAGCCGCGCGGGAAGACGTGGACGGGCGCGGCGGCCAGCGAGGCTTGGGGCGCCCTCGGGGTGCTTTGGCGAGACGCCGGCGCCCGCCTCGTGGGCGGCTGCTGCCGGACCGGTCCGGCGCACATCCGCTCGTTGCGCCAGACCCTCGCGGTATAAGATCGCGGGATGCGTAAAGCCGCACTCGTCGCCCTACTGATGTCCAGCGTCGCCTGCGGAGGAGGTTCCCCGGGCACGCCCACCACCACGGCGCCGACGCAGGCGCCAACTCCGACCGCTACGCCCACGCCCACCCCGACGCCCGTCGCGCTGACCTGCACCCTGTCCTCGCGCGTCGACTGCGGCGCGGGCTGCTGCCGGCGCGGCGGCTCGCCGATCTTCGACATGGAGATCCAGGCCGCCCAGGAGGCGGTGCGATTGGAGTCGCCCCACCTGTTCGCGGCCGACGGCTCGGTGAAGGTGCAGGACAGCGTGTACACCGCGGCCGTCGCGAGAAAGATCACCGCCATGTTCGGCCTGTGCGCGATGGGTGGGAACAAGGACCACTCGACGTCCGACGACGAGGTGGCCGTGAAGCGCGACCAAAAGCTCTCCCAGAACGTCGACATCATCCTGGGCGCGACCCGGCAGCCTTCGATCGTGGGCCGTTCGACTTGCCAGCCCGCGTCGTTCTGAGCCCGGGCGGGATGGCTCAGGCCATCGACACCAGCGCCTGCTTGTTCATGAAGCGGCCGAGGCCCTGCGCGGCGGCGGTACCAGCTGACACCCATGCTGGCCGCCGACGCCAGGGCGTCGATGGTGAGGATGGCCGAGATCGTGAACAACAACAGGTCGACGCGCGAGAGCACGCGCCCGAACTGGCCGTCTCGGTCACGGGGCGCGACCATTCTATGCGCCCCTATACTCCGGGCGTGCGCTTCGCCCTGCCCCGCGGCAATGAGCGCCTTGAGCTGCTCGCGATCCTGGGGCGGCCGCCCGCTGAGTCGGCCCCGCGCCTGCTCGGGCAGCTGCTCGTCCGGCGCCGGGGCCGGGGCGCCCTAGCCGTGCGCATCGTCGAGACCGAGGCCTACCTCGGCGCCGACGACCCGGCGGCTCACGCTTTTCGCGGCAGGACACCGCGCACCGAGCCGCTGTTCGGACCGCCCGGTACGCTCTACGTCTACCTCATCTATGGCATGCACCACTGCCTGAACCTGGCGGTGCAGGAGCGGGGCCTCCCCGGCTGCGTGTTGATCCGCGCGGCCGAGCCGGTCGGCGACGTCCGCCTCGAGACACTGCGCGGGCCGGGGCGCCTGTGCCGCGCCCTCGGCATCGACACGCGGCTGTCGGGCCTTTCCCTGTTCGATGGGAAAACAGGCCTCACGCTGCGCCGTGGCGAGCCGCCCGCCAAGGTCCTGGTGTCGCCGCGAATCGGCATCCGGCGCGCGGTCGAGCGCGAGCTGCGCTTTCGCAGTATCTGACCCGTAGTCTCTTACCACGTATTGCGGTACTTTCAGCGCTCTGCTAGGGTTGTACGCGTCATGAGTGCGAGCGTAATGACCGAAAGCCAGTCAATGCCACTGGAGCGATCGCTGCCCAGCGACTGCTACACCTCGCCGAGCTTCTTCGCCCAGGAGCGCGAGCGCCTGTTCCTGCGCGAATGGTTCTGTGTGCTGCGCGAGGAGGACCTGCCACACCCGGGCGACCACCGCGTGGTCGAGGTGCTGGGCGAGAGCGTGCTGGTGGTGCGCGCCAAGGACGGAAGGCTGCGGGCGCACTACAACGTGTGCCCGCACCGAGGCACGCGGCTGTGCGGCGAGGACCGCGAGCTGCTGGGTCCTTCGGGCGTGCTGCCGAACGGCAGCATCCGCTGCCCCTACCACGCCTGGACCTTCGGCCTCGACGGCCGGCTGCTCTCGGCGCCTCACGTCGCGGGCGTGCCCGAGGGCATCGCCCTGTATCCCATCGGAGTCGAGACCTGGGGCGGTTTCGTATTCGTGAACCTGACGCCGAGCGAAGGACCCAACCTGGGCCAGCAGCTCGGTCGCGGGGTCCGGCGCATCGCACGCTACCCGCTACAGGAGCTGCGCTGCGCGCGGCGCAGCGAGTACGACGTGGCCGCCAATTGGAAAGTGCTGGCCGAGAACTACAACGAGTGCTACCACTGCGGCCCCGTGCACCCCGAGTTGTGCGAGGTGGTGCCGGCGTTCCGTTCGAAGGGCGGCGCCGGCCTCGACTGGGAGCACGGCATCCCCCACCGCGAGGGCGCCACGACCTTCAGCTTCAGCGGCACCACCGCGCGGGCGGCGTTCCCGGGCTTGTCCGAGGAGGAGCGCACGCACCACAAGGGCGAGCTGTTCTATCCGAACCTGTGGCTGAGCCTCGCAGCCGACCACGTGGCCGCCTTCACGTTGTGGCCGCTGGGACCGGAGCGAACCCGCATCGCCTGCGACTTCCTGTTCCACCCAGGCGAGATCGCGAAGCCGGGCTTCGATCCCGAGGACGCGGTGTCGTTCTGGGACCTCACCAACCGCCAGGACTGGCTGATCTGCGAGGAGGTCCAGAAAGGCCTGCGCTCGCGCGCCCACCGCTTCGGCTACTACGCGCCGATGGAGGATCCGAGCCTCGACGTGCGCCGCTTCGTCGAGGCTCGGCTCGGGCCGACCGACTGATCCGCCGGCCCTACGACCCGGGCTTCACGTCCACCGACCAGCTCTCGTTGCCCCAGGCCAGCTCGAGTGTGGCCCCGCTCCCGGCCGGCAGCGGCCGGGGTTGCTCACGCGGCGTTCGTGGTCTCCGACCTCGAGGCTGCCGAAGTCGCGGCGATGGGCGTGCGCGTGCTGCCCCACGCGCTCCGGGCCTTGGGGACGCCTGAGGTAGACTCGGACGGTTCTGGAGGCATGAGATGAAGCCCGACAGCTTCGGCGCCCGCGCGGAACTCCGCACTAGCGGGGGCAGCGTCACGATCCACCGCCTCGACGCGCTGGCGAAGGCGGGGCTCGCTCCGGGCCTCGACCGACTGCCCTATTCGATCAAGGTCCTGCTCGAGGCGGTGCTACGGAACGTGGACGGCGAGCTGGTGAGCGAGGACGATGTGAAACGTCTCGCGGCCTGGAACGCCGCGGCGCCCCAGGACGTGGAGCTGCCCTACATGCCGGCCCGCGTGATCCTGCAGGACTTCACGGGCGTGCCGGCGGTGGTGGACCTGGCGTCGATGCGTGTCGCCGTGAAGCGGCTGGGCGGCGACCCGAAACGCATCAACCCCCTGGTGCCCGTGGACCTCGTGGTCGACCACTCGGTCCAGGTGGACGTGTTCGCGACCCCGGAAGCCCTGCAGCGCAATGCCGAGATCGAGTTCGAGCGCAACCGCGAGCGCTACGAGTTCCTGCGCTGGGGCCAGAAGGCGTTCCAGAACTTCCGCGTGGTGCCGCCGGCCACCGGCATCGTGCATCAGGTCAACCTGGAGTTCCTGGCCAAGGGCGTGATCACGAGGCAAGAGGACGGCCGGCTGCTGGCCTTCCCCGACACGCTGGTGGGAACCGATTCCCACACCACGATGATCAACGGCCTGGGGGTGCTGGCCTGGGGCGTCGGCGGCATCGAGGCCGAGGCCGTGATGCTGGGCCAGCCGTTGTACATGGTGACGCCCCAGGTGGTCGGGATGAAGCTCACCGGCCGGCTGCGCGAGGGCGTCACCGCCACCGACCTGGTGCTGACGGTGACACAGATCCTGCGCAGGAGAGGCGTGGTCGAGAAGTTCGTGGAGTTCTTCGGCCCGGGCCTGGGCGAGATGTCCCTGGCCGACCGCGCCACCGTCGCCAACATGGCCCCCGAGTACGGCGCCACCTGCGGCTTCTTCCCCGTCGACGACGAGACCCTGCACTACCTGCGCAACACCGGCCGCAGCGCCGCGGAGGTGGAGCTGGTCGAGCGCTACAGCAAGGAGCAGGGCTTGTTCCGCAGAGCGGACTCGCCTGACCCCGCCTTTACGGACACGCTGGAGTTGGAGCTGGGGAGCGTCGAGCCGTCCCTGGCCGGCCCCAAGCGACCCCAGGACCGAGTGCCCCTGGCGCAGATGAAGGAGTCGTTCCGAAAGTCGCTCACGGCCCCCGTGAAGGAACGCGGCTTCGGCCTGGGCGAGGCGGACCTGGGGCGCCGGGCCCTCGTGGAGTTCCGCGGCCGAAACGAGATCGGCCACGGCGCCGTGGTGATCGCGGCCATTACAAGCTGCACCAACACCTCGAACCCGTCAGTGATGCTGGGCGCGGGCCTGCTGGCGCGCAAGGCCGTGGCCAAGGGCCTGTCGGTGCCGGGCTACGTGAAGACCAGCCTGGCGCCGGGCTCGAAGGTGGTGACCGAATACCTCGCGAAGGCCGGCCTGTTCCCCGAGCTCGAGGCGCTGGGCTTCCACCTGGTCGGCTATGGCTGCACCACCTGCATCGGCAACAGCGGCCCGCTTCCCGACGCGGTCTCGAAGGCGGTGAACGAGGGCAAGCTGGTGGTGTCCGCCGTGCTGTCGGGCAACCGCAACTTCGAAGGTCGCGTGAACCCCGACGTGAAGGCGAACTACCTGGCCTCGCCGCCGCTGGTGGTGGCCTACGCCCTGGCGGGAACCACCGACATCGACTTGCGCACGCAGCCCCTCGGGACCGGTCGCGACGGCAAGCCCGTCATGCTGGCGGACATCTGGCCCAGCCAGAAGGAGGTCGCCGATCTGGTGTCCCAGGTGGGTGGCGAGATGTTCCAGAAGACGTACGCCAATGTCTTCGACGGCAATCCGTCCTGGAACGCGATCCCGGTGGCGGGGGGTGACCTGTTCGAGTTCAAGGAGTCGTCCACCTACATCCAGGACCCGCCGTTCTTCCAGGGCCTGACGCTTCAGCCGAAGGCCCCCCAGGACATCAAGGACGCTCGGGTGCTCGCGATCCTGGGCGACTCGGTCACCACCGACCACATCTCACCCGCCGGGGACATCGCACTCAAGAGCCCGGCGGGACGCTTCCTGCTCGAGCGCGGCGCGTCGAAGGCCGAGTTCAACTCCTATGGCTCGCGCCGCGGCAACGACCGCGTGATGGTGCGCGGTACCTTCGCCAACATCCGCCTCAAGAACCTGATGGTTCCGGGGCTGGAAGGCGGCGTCACGATCCACGTTCCCTCGGGCGAGCGGATGGAGATCTTCGACGCCGCGGAGCGCTACCAAAAGGAGGGCACACCCCTGGTCGTGATCGCCGGCAAGGAGTACGGCTCCGGCAGCTCTCGGGACTGGGCCGCCAAGGGCACGCTGCTGCTGGGCGTGCGCGCGGTGATCGCGGAGGGCTACGAGCGCATCCACCGCTCGAACCTGGTCGGCATGGGCGTGCTGCCGCTCCAGTTCAAGGCCGGCGAGAACGCAGAATCCCTGCGCCTGCTCGGCAGCGAGCGGCTGACCATCGCGGGTATCTCTGGCGCCTTGAGACCGCGACAGGAGCTGCCGGTGGAGATCTACAGCAAGGAGGGCACCAAGGCCTTCTTCACGGTACTGATGCGCCTCGATACGCCCATCGAGATCAACTACTGGCGCAACGGCGGCATCCTGCACACGGTGCTGCGCAAGATGCTGAGCTAGCGTTCGAGCCGTCGTCGCCGGGCAGCACCCGTTTGAGCCTGTACCATCCTCATGGTAGTATACGTGTCGAATGGTGCGTAAAGGCGACGTCCTCGACCCCGACTGCCCCTCGCGCCAGCTGCTGGAGCGGATCGGCGAGAAGTGGAGCACCCTGGTGGTCCGGGTGCTGGTGGACGGCACGCTGCGCTACAGCGACGTCCAGCGCCGCATCGGGGGCGTCTCCCAGAAGATGCTGACCCAGACCCTGCGCGGCCTCGAACGCGACGGCCTGGTGGAACGACGGGTGTTCCCGGTGGTACCGCCCCACGTCGAGTACAGCCTGACGCCCCTGGGCAGGACGCTGGCCGAGCCGCTGGATGCGATCTGCCGCTGGGCCGAGTGCCACCTGTCCGCGATGCTGCAGGCGCGGGCCCGACGCGCTCGGCGTCAGCCCGCGCGCGGTGAAGCGAGGAGCGCCTGATGCGCATCCACTTTCTCGGCGCGGCACGCAGCGTCACCGGCTCGCAGTATGTCGTCGAGGCGGCCCAGCAGGCCGTGATGATCGATTGCGGCATGTTCCAGGGCGAAAAGGCGCTGCGCGAGAAGAACTGGGCGGAGCCCGGCTTTGCGCCGCGCCGCCTGGCCGCCCTGGTACTGACCCACACCCACCTCGACCACATCGGCCGCGTGCCGCGCCTGGTCAAGCAGGGTTTCTCGGGGCCGATCTACTGTACGCCGCCGACCCTGGAGCTGGCCGCAGTGCTCTTGAAGGACGCGGCCCACCTGCAACAGGAGGACGCCGAGTACCTGAACCGCAAGGGCCTGACCCGCCACAAGCCGGCGCTGCCGCTGTTCGACGACGCCGACGTGGAGCGGGCGCTGCAGCTGTTCGAGCCCGTGCCGCTGGGCCGCGAGACGAGCATCGGAGACTTCTCCTTCAGCTACCTCGATGCCGGCCACCTGCTGGGTGCCGCCTCGGTCCACCTGCGGGCGCGCGAGAACGGCCGCGAAACCCGGGTCCTGTTCAGCGGCGACGTGGGGCGCTACGACGCGGTGCTGACCAAGGACCCCGACCCCTGCCCCGACACGGACCACGTGGTGGTCGAGAGCACCTACGGCAACCGCAGCCACGCGCCGGTCTCGATCGGCGACCAGCTGTTGGGCGTGATCGAGCGCACCTTCGCCCGGGGCGGTGTGCTGCTGATCCCGGCCTTCGCCGTGGGCCGCGCGCAGCAGATGCTGTTCCTGATGGACCAGCTGGTGTCCGAGGGACGGCTGCGGCCGTTCCCGATCCACGTGGACAGCCCGATGGCGATCGACGCCACGCGCATCTACGCCCAGTACCCCGAGGCCCACCGCGTGAGCCTGTCGGGGGCGCTGGGGCGCAGCGCGTTCCACTCCAGGTGGGTGCACTACCAGCGCAGCAAGGACGAGTCGATCAAGCTCAACGACATGAAGGGCCCGGCGGTGATCGTGTCTTCGAGCGGCATGCTGGCGGGCGGACGCATCCTGCACCACTGCCGCGTGCGCCTGCCCAAGCCCGAGAACACACTGCTGATCACCGGCTACCAGGCCGTGGGCACTTTGGGCCGGGCCCTCATCGACAAGGCGCGCTTCGTCCGCATCCACAAGACCCAGGTCCCGGTGCTGGCCGAGGTCACCGACCTCAAGGGCATGTCGGGCCACGCCGACGCCGGCGAGCTGCTGCGCTGGCTTGCCGGAGTGCGCCAGGCAAAGACCGTCTTCATGACCCACGGCGAGGACGACGCCGCCCTGGCCCTGGCCGCGCGCGTGGCCCGGGAACGCGGTTTCAAGACACACGCGCCCGAGATGGGCGAAGTCGTCGAGATCTAGGAAAAAAGAGGAGAGACGCAGAAAACCATGACGCTGAAAGATCGCATCGCATTCCTGACGACGCCCGAGGAGGTGGACAGCTTCCTCAAGGCGAACCCCACCTCGGCGCTGTTCAAGGCCGGCACCTGCCACAAGACCCAGGAGGTGTTCCGGGCCGTCGAGCAGCACCTGAGCGCCCGAGAGGACCTGCGCCTGGGCGTGATCCGGGTGGTGGAGGCGCGTCCGGCCAGCAACCACGTGGCGGCGCTCACGGGAATCACCCACGAGTCCCCGCAGTTCATCCTGTTCCGGGACGGCAAGGCCGTGTTCGACCGCGACAACTGGGACATCACCGACGAGGCGGTGGCCGAGGGGCTCCGGGCGCAGGAGGTGGTTTCGTGAGCGACACGCTGAAGACCTTCGACGACCTGAACTTCGAGGCCGAGGTGCTGCGATCCAGCGAGCCGGTACTGGTGGATTTCTGGGCCCCCTGGTGCCCGCCGTGCCGGATGATCGCGCCCTTCGTCGAAGCCCTGGCCGAGGAGTTCCAGGGCCGCGTGAAGGTCGGCAAGCTCGACGTGGACCAGAGCCCCGAGACCGCGGACCGCTACCAGATCACGGGGATCCCGTGCCTGCTGCTGTTCAAGGACGGCCAAGTCGTCGACCAGCGCGTAGGCGCCCTGCCTAGGGCCGAGATCGCGAGGATGCTCGAGGCGCTGGAGCCCGAGCCCGTCCAGGGCTGAGCGTTCAGGCGGGAAGAAACAGTCGCGTCTCGAGTCCGCCGGAGGGCAGGGGCGCAAAGCGGACAAAGCCCCCCATTTCGCGCACCAGGCGGCAAGCTTCGCCCAGCGGGCTGGTGTCCCCGCCTTGCAGGATGCGCTGCTGATCCTCGGCGCTGAGGTTGCCGCCGTGGCTGACCGCCAGCATCAGGAAGTCGCGCTTCACCTGCTGGCCGTCCTTGCCGCGCAGCAGCACCGGCTTCTTCTCCGAGCGCAGCACGGCGGTCGAGCCCGAGGGCGACATGATCGAGACGCCGTCGAGCAGCGCCACGGTGGCCTTCTGGAGCGTGTGGGGCTGCACGCGCGGGAAGCTGGTGCCGCTGGGGATGCGCAGCTCGACGGAGACCTGGCGTGGCTCGGTGGTGGGCAGCGCCGCGGCGACGGCCTCTCGCAGGGCGGGCTCTAGGGGCGGACCGGACGCGGCGGCCGGCGCGGCCGTGGGTGCCGGCGGTGTGGTCTGGCGCGGCGGCGGTGGCGGCGCGGCCGGCGCGGGCCGGGGTGGCGGCGCCACCGGGGCGCGCGGCGGCGGCGGAGCGGAGCCGGCGGCCATGCCGGCCTGGCCAAGGTCCTGCATGATCTTGCGCAGGCGGGTCGCCTCCTGCTGGATCGCGCTGATGGCGCCCTGCCGCTTCTCCCGCGCCTCCTCGCGATACATCATCAAGAGTTCGGCGTGGGACAGGATGGTGCCCAGGCCCACGTTCATCGATTGGACGAGCCCCGAGAGCGCTTCGGCCAGCTCGACGTTCGAGCGGATCGCGCGGTGCAGCAGCTCCTCCGAGACCAGGCCGGTCTCGGGAGTCGCCTGGAGCGGCGCCGCGTGGTCCACGTTCGTCGACTGCGAAACGACCACCTTGCCGGCGGGCCTGGCCTGGGGAGGAGGCGGCGGCCCCGCGGCCTCGGCCACCTTCATCAGGTGCTGGAAGGCCTCGGCCACGACGTCGGGGATGGTGGCGGGGTCGAGGCCCTTCTCCTTGAGGTTGTACTTCACGGCGATCGCCGCCAGCATCTCCTGCACCACGGCCACGAAGGTCTCGAGAACGCCCTGGCCCTCGGCGGCCACCGCGGGGAACTCCCGCCGGCCCCAGGGGTTGAGCGCCTTCTTCATCTCGGCTTCGGTCTGGATCTCCTCCAGGTCGCGCTTGTTGTATTGCAGGACCAGCGGCACCTTCTCGGGAACCAGCCGGTTCGCGAGCAGGTTGACCTTCATGTTCTCGAAGGCGGCCAGGTTCTCCTTGAACATCGCCTTGCGCGAGTCCGCCACGAACACCACGGCATCGGCGCCGGCCAGGACCACGCGGCGAGTCGCGTTGTACTGGACCTGGCCGGGGACCGTGTAGAGCTGGACCTTGAAGTCGTAGCCCGAGACAGCGCCCAGGCTGAAGGGCAGAAGGTCGAAGAACAGGGTGCGATCCTGGGCCGTGTTCAGTGAGATCAGCCGATTCATCGCGGCCGGATCGGTCAGCCGATGGATCTGCTCCAGGTTGGTGGTCTTGCCCGACTGGGCGGGGCCATAGTAGACCACCTTGGCCTTGATGGTCCGTTCGCTGAAGTTGAACTGGACCATGGATTAAAGGGGCGAAGTTGCCTCGTTCACGGCGTAGTTCGTACGGAGGCGAGAGTTTAGCACGGGGTCTTGCGGCACCGGTCGCGTTGACGGCGGGGCCATAGACGCTCTACAATTGCTGTTTCGGCGAAGGGCCGTTTGCGGGCCCGATGGACCTTAAGGAGTAGTCAGACGATGGCGCAACGCTGCGATCTTTGCGGGAAGGGCCCCCAGTTCGGCAACCGGATCTCACACGCCCACAACGTGACCCACCGCCGCTTCAACCCGAACCTCCAGCGCGTACGCGCGGTGGTCGAGGGCGTTCAGAGGAAGGTGCGCGTCTGCACCCGTTGCCTGCGATCCGGCAAGGTCAGCAAGCCGACGCCGCAGCGCAAGAGCGCCTGAGCCCGAAAGCCGGTAGTGGCTCGAACCCTGTTGGTCGTGGGCTGGCTGGCCCTTGGCGTGGCCGCCTGCGGTGGCTCGAACACCTCGCCTACACCAGTCGCACCCACCCCTGCGCCGACGCCCACGCCGGCGCCGACTCCGGCTCCCACGCCGACACCGGCGCCGACGCCAGCGCCGAGCTTCAATGCCTTCCTCAGGATGCACAACAACGCCGAGTGCCCCCGGGGTAGGTCCGCCCACCAGGACGGGGCACTGCCCGTCGGTTGCTCCGTCGAGGTCCGGGTCTCCTACCACTACCCGGACGGAAAGGACGTCCCCGTCAAGGTGACCGGAGAGGACACCAAGTGGGCGATCGACGAGGGCTCCGGCCTCATCGACATGCCCAACGATGACGAAAACCCGTGGAGGCGCTGGATCACGGCGAAGGCGCCGGGCGCATACCGCGTGTCGGTGACGATCGTGAGTCGCAGGGGCGGCGAGACCGTCCGCGGCGAGCTCGCGAACCGGGTCGTCCCCTAGCTCGCGGCCCCAAGGGTCGCGCCCTAGTAGGCCGCGATCACGTCGATCTCGACCTTGACGCCCTTCGGCAGGGCGGCGGCCTGGACGGTGGAGCGGGCCGGCGGCTGCTTGCCGAAGTAGCGGGCGTAGACCTCGTTCATCTTCGGGAAGTCGGCCATGTCGGCCAGGAACACCGTGGTCTTCACGACGTTCTCCGGGCCCATCTTGGCTTCCTTCAGGATGGCGATGAGGTTCTTCAGCACGCGTTCGGTCTGCGCGTCCACGTCCCCGGCCACGACCTGGTTGGTGGCGGGGTCGAGGGCGATCTGGCCCGAGCAGAACACGAGGCCCCCCGAGATCACGGCCTGGGAGTAGGGGCCGATCGGCTCGGGCGCGTCCTTCGACTGGATGTGCTTCTTGGGCATGGGCCTATCGTGCCACGGCCTGGCGCTCCACGTCGATGACGCCGCTCACGCCGCGGATCGCCTTCAGCACCTTCTCCAGGTGGCGCAGGTCTTGGACGCGCAGCGTCATGTCGATCATGGCGGTGTGGTCGTCGAAAGTCTTGGCCTCGGCGCTGCGGATGTCGGCGTGCATGGAGGCCAAAAGCGCCGTGATCGCGGCCAGCAGGCCCGGGCGGTCCTCCACGGCCACCTGCACCCGGACCTCGTAGTTGGCCTCCCCGCCCTGCTCCCACTCCACCGCAATGCGGCGCTCGGGGTCGTACAGCAGCGTTCCGACGTTGGGGCAGCTGGCGGCGTGGACCGAAACGCCCTTGCCGCGGGTGATGTAGCCCACGATCGGCTCGCCCATGATCGGGTTGCAGCACTTGGCGCGGTAGACGAGCACGTCGCCCTCGCCCTTGACCTTGATGCGCTCGTCTCCGATGTGCAGGAAGCGCTTGACGGCGTCGGCGATGGGGCGCTTCTTCTCCTCGGCCGGGGTCTCGAGCAGCCGCTCGGGCGGCAGCAGCTTGCCCAGCACCTGGCGCATCGAGACGCGGCCGTAGCCGAGCGCCGTGAACAGGTCGTCGGCCCGGGCCCCCACGCCCAGCTCGTGGGCGATCGCCTCGAGCTTGCCGTTCTCGGCGAGCAGCTTCTTGGGCGACAGCTCGAAGCGCTTGAGCTCGCGCTCGAAGTGCTTCTTGCCGATCTCCAGGGCCTGCTGCTTCTCGGCGGTGTTGAGGTAGTGGCGTACCTTGGCCCGCGCCTTGTTGGTCACGCAGATCGCCAGCCAGTCGCGGCTGGGCTTGTGGCCCGGCGAGGTGAGGATCTCCACGATGTCGCCGTTCTTCAGCTTGTAGCGGAGCGGCACCATCTTGCCGTTGACCCGCGCCCCCACGCACTGGTTGCCGACCTCGGTGTGGATCGCGTAGGCGAAGTCGATGGGCGAGGCGCCGCGGGGCAGGGTCTTCACCTCGCCCTTGGGCGTGAAGCAGTAGACCTCCTCGGGGTACAGGTCGAGCTTCAGGGAGTTCAGGAACTCGTGGGGATCCTTGACCTCCTGCTGCCACTCCAGCAGCTGGCGCAGCCAGCTGAAGGCGCGGTCGTCCTCGCTGGGGGTGGTGCGGCCCTCCTTGTACTTCCAGTGGGCCGCGATGCCCTCCTCGGCCACCCGGTGCATGTCGCGGGTCCGGATCTGGATCTCGATGGGCTGGCCTTCGTCGCCGATCACCGAGGTGTGCAGGGACTGGTAGCCGTTGGGCCGGGGCATCGCGATGAAGTCCTTGATGCGGCCGGGCACCGGGCGCCAGGCGTTGTGCAGCACGCCCAGCACCGCGTAGCACTCGGGCACGCCCTCCACCAGCACCCGCAGCGCCACGAAGTCGTAGACCTGGTCGAGCTCGATGTGCTGGCGGTGCAGCTTCTGGTGGATCGAGTGCAGGCGCTTCAGCCGCCCCTCCAGGCTGGCTTCGAGGCCTGCGGCCTTCAGCTTCTCCATCACCGAGGCCTTCATCTTCTCGATGTAGGCGGTGGCCTTCTTGCGCTTGTCCTCGACCTTCTTCAGCAGCTCCTGGTACGCCTCGGGATCCAGGTACTGGAAGGACAGCTCCTCCAGCTCGTTCTTGAGCTTGCTCATGCCCAGGCGGCCCGCCAGCGGAGCGTAGATGTCCATGGTCTCGCGGGCGATCTTCTGGCGGCGTTCCTCGGGCAGGTACTGGAGCGTGCGCATGTTGTGCAGGCGGTCGGCCAGCTTCACGATGATGACCCGCACGTCGTCCACCATGGCCAGGAGCAGCTTCCGGAAGTTCTCGGCCTGGCGTTCCTCGGAAGAGGAGAACGGGATCTTGCTGATCTTGGTCACGCCCTCGACGATGTGCAGCACGTCCGTCCCGAAGTAGTCCTTGATGCGCTCGGGATCGGTGAGCGTGTCCTCCAGCACGTCGTGGAGCAGTCCCACGGCGACGCAGGTGGGGTCCATGCGCATCTCGGCCAGCAGGTTGGCGACCTCCAGGGGATGCACGAGGTACGGCTCCCCCGAGGCCCGGGTCTGGCCCTTGTGCTCCACGGCGGAGAAGATGTACGCCTTGCGGAGCAGCTCCAGGTCCGTGTCCGGGTGGTTCTTCCGGACGGTCTCGTAGATGTCCTCGAACCGGATCGCCTTCAAGCTAGCGGCCAGTCTAGCAGGGGTCCCGTCAAGCCATTTAGAAATGTAACCCTGGGCGCGATCGTCGAGCCATTTAGGAAGTAACCCTGGGGGAGGGGCCTGTGGGAGCTTGTGGACGCGGGGCCCCGGACTGGACTTCGAAGAACC
>Ga0187893_10003385_pt1 | contig 32469 bp, 25 predicted proteins | sample MA1701074metaG_FD_139574 | JGI IMG/M metagenome (GOLD analysis project Ga0187893, IMG submission 139574) | White microbial mat communities from a basaltic lava cave in the Kipuka Kanohina Cave System on the Island of Hawaii, USA - MA170107-4 metaG ...
AGGTACGGAAGTATGGCTGCTTGAAAATCCTGATTTCAAATCGATGAAACCCGTTTCTATCATAATTGCCACTGTTTTCAGTGTGTTATAATCATTCGTTGTCTAAACGTTGGGACAGTAATGCCCTAATATAATAAATCAGTCTTCAAACAAATGTTTTTTTGTATACTCGGCTATTTTTCTACCATCGAACATTTGAGCAGTGATAAAAGCCTTTCTTACAAGTTCGTGACGCAAGGATTCATCTTTTAAAAGACTCTCTATTCCTTTCCTAAGAGCAAGAGGATCGTTTTGATCAACAATAAAGGCAAACCCTTCACGTCTTGCAAATCGTGTAAGGAAGTAAGATGGTGGCGCATGCACTAAAATCGGTACACCTGACACCAAATACTCAACTGTTTTAGTAGGAAAAACTGATATTATCTCATCCGGCCAAGGCGGTTCAAATGCAAGTGGAAGATAAAGAATATCCGCTCTCCTTTGAAACTCAATTACACTGTTGGTATCCGGAAGAAATAACGCTTCCACATTATTACTGCCGTTACCGAGCTTCTTCATCGCCTCAGCACCCCACCTAGTAGAAATACACAGTTTTGTATTATCGATGCTATTGACTGTCTCTACCATGACCTTAATGGCATCTATATTCATATCGTAAATTCCGCCGGTAAATACAATTCTATTCGCTTCCCAATTCTTAGAGTACATGTAATCTCGCAACATGAATTCATAGTCTTTATAAAGACAGTGATGGATAATGATTGTATGGAGGTTGTATCTTTCTTTGTAATACTCTGACATCCCTTCGCTAATAACAAAAATTTTTCTTGCAGAATAAAATATACGATTCTGAAAAAACTTAGCCAGATAGACTAAAGTAGTCTCTCTCTGGGTCTCGACGAAGGTATCGTGCAAGTAAACATAAAAAGGAATCCCGGTTAACTTATGAATTAGATACGAAGAAATAAGAAAAGTCGTGTCGGGATATGTTCCAAGTATTCTATCGATTTTATGTATCTTACAAACCACCGAGCCAACTAAGACAATGACAGGAATCCAAAGTAGCTGAAGAAGCTTTGCAATTCGTGTGCGTGTTAAAAATAGAGGAAGACAACGGTACACCCTACAGGTAAGTTTTGATCCTGAAGTTCGAAAGCGCGGCTGAGCGGCCACGACAAAGACGCCATCCTGGTCAAAATATCTGAGGAGATTTTCATAAACAACCGGGGCTCCGCCAGCTTCCGGGGGAAAATAACAGGAGACCAAAAGGACTTTGCCCATAGCTACTTTAGTCATTTTTTATTCTTTTCTTGAGAGGAAAATAACAGATAAGCAAAGAAAACCCAATTACTATTACATATTCATATAAATTCAACAGCAGCATAGCATTGAAACGCAAAAATTGGACGAACCCTGTTTTAATATTAAGCTGTCTTTTTTGAATTCATTTTCCCTCTATCCATAGATATCCTTCCGGCTTTTTTAAGCTCGCTTTCGATCCATTTGTAAGTTTTTCTCAGCCCGACCTCGAGTTGTACCTGTGGTTCCCATCCCAGAACATTCCTCAATAGAGTGTTATCACTATTCCTACCACGGACGCCCTGTGGTTTGGATAAATCGTGACGCTTTACAATTCTTTTGTCCGCAATTTGTGCAATTACATCTACAAGCTCGTTTACAGTTATTAATCTATCAGTCCCGAGATTCAGTGGTTCTCTGTAATCTGAGCTCATTAATCGTATAAGTCCCTCTACACAATCATCTACATACATGAATGAGCGGGTTTGATTTCCATCACCCCAGACCTCGATTTCATCTTCATATTCTGCAAGAGCAACCTTTCGGGATATCGCCGCCGGCGCTTTCTCTCTTCCCCCTTCGTATGTCCCGAGGGGCCCGTAGACATTGTGAAAACGAACTACACGGACATCGAACTTATAATCTTGCCAGTAGTATTTACAGAGTTCTTCCGTGAATAGCTTTTCCCACCCATAACCAGGCTCAGGATCAGCAGGTAACGCGTCTTCCTCTTTGAGTGGTGTTACATCCGGGGTATCTTGTTTATACTGAGGATAGATACAAGCGGAAGAAGAAAACAAGAATTTCTTAACTCGGTTTAATCTGCTCGCTTCGATCATGTGGGTGTTTATAAGAACATTATTCCTTGTAACATCCGCGTGATAAGCTGTAATGTATCCAATTCCGCCCATATCCGCAGCAAGATTATAAACCTCATCACAGTCCCTGGTTGCAATAAGACAATTATCCCAACGACGCAAGTCTAGGATTTCAAATTCATTTGCAGAACTTTTCTCAAATTCCGGATATTTAATATCAACGCCAAGAACCCAATATCCCTCATCTACTAACCTTTTTACGATATGATGCCCAATAAATCCACCGGCTCCCGTAACGAGAATTCGTTTTCTATTCATCTTAATTCCCTCCTTCACTTTATCCAATTATTAAACTTTTCACCGACTTCAATTCAATCAAACCTAATTCACAACTGAGTTAAAGAATTAGTTAACCTCACAAACCCCGAAAACTCTCCTTCTAAGTCGCTTCTCCTATCTCCTGGAGAATATATTCTGCAACCCTTTGAGATGATCTTCCATCGAGTTTATAACATTGTTGCTCAATGATGCTGCTCCTTCCTTCCGAATCTAGTCTTGGATTCTCCAAGTATTTGTTTATCTGGTCTATCAACTCGTCAGGAGAGCTCGCAATCCTTGTCCCTCCTGTCTGCACTATGTTTTTATAGTGGGTATCATCATAACGTCGAAGAACTGAATGTGCATAATCCTTTTTTTCATAACCATCAAAACCAATCCCAATTACCGGACGGTCCAGGGCACAGGCGTCAATGGCAAACGTTGAGGCAACATTCAAAACTACATGTGAATGGTATAGTACCTCCGCAAGATGACGCATATCCCAAGCCGGTAAGTCCCAAGGCAGGTCCTCTGATAAAACCTGAGGTCGATCGTAAAAGACATGAGGTAACTTTGGGAAAACTTCAAAGGGAACTGCATGCATTCCCCTTACACTCTGAGGGTGGAGCCTTACAAGGAGCTGGGCAGGTTTGACTAGTTTACCCCGGATGATGGCATCATGAATTATCTTGATAACCTCATCATCCCTGGCGAAAATCGAGGGACCACTAGTTCCATAAGTTATCAATCTACGATTTATATCCAATCCTAATCGATTAAAAACTTCTTCTCTGGTACCCAAGTCTTGAGGTTTGCTGTAAATATCGAAGTGCGATACCCCGGCAACGTGTATATTTTCCTCTTTAAAGTCGTGGTACTCGACAGCCTCCGCTTTCATGATTTCATTCCAGGTAATGAGCTTGTCTGGTTTCACCCTCATATAACCCTTAGAGGTAAGATTATCCCAGCTCAATACCTGGCAAATCGTCTTAACTCCTCGACGTTTTGCATGCCACAATATAGCGGCGTCATAGTAATGAACACCTGGGGTACCTGTAACTACTGCCGCCGGTTTATATTTGTCAAACATTTCACCAAATCTAGCCGAAGCCAGCACCATACCATCAAGCATAAACCAGAGACTTCTAATAAGACCTAATCTATCTGCAATCCCGTTAAATAGTTTTACAAAATAAAAACGTCCTGGATACTTTTTTCTCAACTCCTCACTCTTTCTGTTGATCGTAGAATTGAGCTTGCGAGTTGGGATAACGTAGAGACCAAACTTCCACACCTGGTAATTGAGTCTCTGGTTCGGACCGATATGTTTCTCAATGACTACATCACTGTCAGTAAATTCCTTGAGAAAGTACTCTTCATTCCAGTTTGGAGTAAAAATGACCACTTTAATCCCGTTGTTCTTAAGAATCTTTAGGACATCGGTCCTCAGCAGGGTTCTTGCCTGGAAGCCGTGCGTTATAGACATAAAAATTACTTTCTCAGGGTTCATATTCTCACTTATAACATGTCGCTTAATATGATTTTATTCGCTACACAAGTACTCTAGTTATATGCAATAACATCCCTTTTGTGATAATACCAGTGCTTCAAATACCTGTTGGATCCTCAAGCTCTGTGGAAGGCTACCCTATTCCTAACTTCGGAAAGCATTTTTAGCAATTCCTTAATAACTGGAAAATCCTTAAACAATATAGTAAACATTAAGATACTGACTCCTGTAACTACGATAACCTTTAGTAGACCCTCAACTAAAGTCAATAAAATTCCAGATTTGAAAAAGCTCAACCTATCAAGCAACACCAACGATAAGCACTCAACCAGAAAAACCATTGATATTTTCGCTATAAATTTAATAGGGTGGGAAAAATTTTTATATATGTATCTAAAAGATACCATTACCATTAATATGCCAAAGAGAAAATAGCTAACACTACAACCCCATGCAACACCAACGATTCCGTATCCATTAGTTATTAGAAGATAATCTAAAAGAATGTTTATCCCTAGGGATATAATAAGAATAGCCAAAATCCAATATTGTCTGTCAGTTATATTGAGAGAATACCCAGTCAACGTCCTCATTCTGTAAAAGAGAAAACCCAACAATAAAAACTTGAGAGGGGTAATGCTCGGAAGATAAGCCGGTAGAAAAAGAGAGATTAAAATTGGCAATAAAAAATACCCCGCACCCACCATTAGGCTAACCATAAGCAATAAAACAAGAAATGGCTTTTCCATATATTTCTGCAAATAAGAAAGATCATCTAACCCATAGCGTCCCCTGTCACGTGCCATCTTTTGAACCATAACTGTACCTAACGAGTCTGGCAGAGGCTGCATGAACGTTAACACTGTAAGACCCAATCCATAATACCCTAACTGCTCAGTACCTAAAAAAGCCCCGATCATAATCGAATCAATTGTCCAATATATGCTGTGGCCGATTGAATTGAGGAAGATGGGAAAACCGATCTTAATAAGATGAATGGTCTTTTTAATGTCAAATCTTAGCTGAAATTTGAACTTTGTCTGAATTATCATAAAGATAATAGAAATTATATCCGCCAAGATTAATCCGCAAATCAAGCCGTGAAGATTCCACTTAAAAGCTAGGGGAACCGCAATAAGTGTTGCACTCAAAGAATAAATAATTTCAAACCTGGCTGTGTCGTAGAATCTAGCGTTAGCAAGTGCAAATCTCCTTAATAAATCATCGCCATAACGTCTTGTTAATACCCAAACACAAAAAAGCGCAATTAATCTCGAGTCAAAGACGTCCCATTTAAATAACCCAGTTAAATAAAGGACTACAAATATTCCAATTGCAACCAAATTCAGGAATAGACCTTGAGTAAAAACCACATCCTTGACCTTCTCGTACTCGTTTTTATCTTTCTTGCCAATGGCGATTGGGATTTCTCTAGTCAGAGCGCTCACTAAACCAATATGTGTATATGAGAAGTACTGAAAGATGACCTGTATTAACTTCCAAACGCCATATGTAGCCGGACCGAGAATCGCAGGTATAAAGAGTCCTCTCACCAGCCCCATTGCCTGCTTAATCACCAAAGCGAGGGCTAATATACTTGTATCAGTAGCAACTCTTACTTTGTTCTCCGCTCTGCTCATGTCTTTAATATTTGATACTGAAAGAGAATACAGCTGGTTATATTCCAAAGTGATTTTTTAGTTTGCCTAGTAAACCTCTTAGACAGCTAATCAAGGTTTTTTCCATCGAATAATTATCGAACACCGCTTCAAAGAGATTAAGCACAACTGGTCATGCAGCCAGCTCCCTGAGAATCGGCAGCGAAAATCAATTTCCCACCATTTCCTGAGGAGACTGGTCTTTTCATTAGCTATAATACTTTTCTTTGCTCCGTGTACACTATCCCCGTTGAAGGATTAACTTACATATCTTCGCCTTCAGCTTAAAAAATCTCATGCCTGATAGAAGACTAGGAAGACCCCCACAACAGTCTGAATGGGTTAGTGCGCAGGCTTACATGGATTGCGGGGCGCCTTCGACCGGGCTGGCCTCGAAGACGCCTGTGATAACCAAAGGTGTTGGCGATAACCAATGTGTTTTTCGGGCATGTAAAAACGGTTTCTTTCAAGCCTAGTCGCTCTAACTCGCTGGGAATGATTCGACGCGAACCATTGTTCTCCATACAGCTCTCCTTGTATACATAGTAGAGTTGGGTAAGACTTAAACGGTTTGAACGCTTGACGTAGACAAGAGGTCCATCTTCCATTTGAACATCGTCTAGATACAACCACGCCTTATGAGTATTATAGAAAATATCGCTGTGAAGTTCTGTTTCAGGATCTTTCTCCCCACTTGACCCCTGCGTCAGCCGCTCGAAAGCCCTGTGGAAGGCGCTGTAAGAAGAGAAATTCAATCGGTGCTTCTCCAAAGCCTCGAGAATTGCTATTAATCGAGTGTTATGAAAAAAATATTTTGTAGCATTTGATAACAAGCTCTCCCCAAAGTTGCGAAGTGCGGCGACTTCGAGTGTGTTCGGACCATGTTTAAGGACTTTTAACTCCCTGGAATGGCTTTCGAAAATCTGTAGATACTCTTTCCGAACGGCATCAAAGTGATCAGTTGGCAAGAAGTCAGTCACCACAACGACCCCTTCGCTTTTGACCTCTTCAACATAGCTTTTAATCGTCTCATCCACAAATGTAGGACGAAGATTATAGATAGAGCGCCCCGCTACCGTCCGCAAAACCTGAACTCCCAAGACGTTAAGAAACCTGCTTTTAATCGCCTTGTCTCTTGAGACAATCCGAACTATTGGGCTAGATTTTAAAGACATGATTTTAACCTCCATATCTAAGATTTTAGTAAAAGTTTCTTCCAACTACTTAATATCAATCAAAGGACTCTTTTGGTTTAGCTAGTTCCCTAATTTTTTGACAACGCCTTATTCGAAAAAATTGTTTATTCCCTCCACTCTTGCTTTCTTTGAGTGTTTGACAAAAGTCCTCTTGCTCCACTGGGTCAGTTAGCCTGACATGCGTCGCTACAAGTATCCTAAGTCACTCAGTCGTTTTTCTATTTCAACTCTTTCTGTATCCGTATATTCCTCAACTTCATCTTCAATCGGCGGCTGAAATTTTAACTCTCGTCTGTAATACTCCGAATTTTTATCAAATATTTCCTTATGCACGATCCCGTCAACGTCCTCAGGGATCGGAATTCCGAGTATATGCAAAACAGTGGGCATAAAATCATAGATGTTTAACATATCAATTTTTTTATTTCTTTGGATGCCGGGACCGTGAGCAATAAAGACGCCGTTCATCTTGTGATTATAACTTGCAAACTCTTGCCTCACCGGTCTATCAATGAATCTGGCATCAGTTGTAATTGTCTCATCATCAACCCAGAGCAATAAATCAGGAGCTTTTGTAGCGTGCTTTCCATTGTAAACCTCCTCACGTTTCATGACTACTAGGTTATCATACTTTGAAAGGACCGAGATAATTTCACTCCGTACTTTATCGTACTCATCAGGTTTGACTATTCCCATAGGCTCTCTTCCCTTGAGATTAATGTAGATTCCACAACCTTCTCCGATACTAGTAAACACACACTTCGTTCTACTCCAATCAATCAGTTTTTTGGAAAGCCTCCTAAGATTTTTACTGCCGCTCGGTCCATCCTGATTGGAGTCCATTCTTCTACCCATATAGTGTGCTGAAAGATAACGTCTTAAGTCTCTCGTTAAATTATTCCTAAAGATTCCATTCCGGAAAAGAAAAGAACTGCTGATTCTTTGCAAAATCAGATGTAGATTATCTTTAATATCCTCGTTTACCCTCAACATGTGCAAAAGACCCTCAGCTTGAAGCAGGCTATTTACATTAATCATTTCTCTAATAGAACTCATCCCGTGGTCCGACACTATGAAAACAAAATCATTACTATTTGCCAAACTCAATATCTCACCAAGGTATCTGTCTATATTTGTGAAAACCAATTCAATCTGGCGCGGGTCAGGATCTTTATGAAAAATAGCATCAGTCGAACGAAAAACTGTCATCGCAAAATCCCATTCGAAATTTCTCATCAGGTGAAGAAATAAAGAACCTTCCTCATCCACGAATGCAGCAACCTGTTCAGCATCTATCTTCTCTTCCCAATTAATTAATAGATCCTTACTTTTTAACTCTATCATAAGTTCTTTTGGATAGGTGTATTGCCCATCTTTAGGTGTTAACATATCCGTTACCATAAGTCCTTCTATTGGCACCGGGGGATAAGTCACTGGAACACCACAAACTATACATTTTAAATTCTCTTTACTAGCCAGTCCCCATATTGCTTTATTAGAATAATTATTAGACACTAGGTGGAACTCCCACTGACTGTTTTCTTTTTTGTTGTAGAACCCAAACATCCCCAGCTTCCCAGGATTCAACCCGGTGGCCATTGAAGGCCAGGCCGGCGAGGTTACTGGAGGAAATGTTGACTTCATCTCAGCATATGTGCTCTCCGCCAGAAAACCGGCCAAATTGGGCATAAGCCCCTTTTCAACCAGGGGCAAAAGAATATTGAAACAAGCTGCATCAAGACCGATAACTAGCACCCTAGGCATATTCAAGTTCTCCTTTTCAACTTCTCATTATTTAGTTCGCCAATTCTTACCAAGACTATGCTCAAATATACATAAAACTCTTAGCTGAAATCCCGGGCTGAATTAATCATCTGTCCCATTCAAAATCCATACCTAAATACTCATACAACCGTTGATTATGAGGGAGAAAATAATCAATTAAGTATTTCCTGGTAGTAGCGTTCATCTTTGGATATTTGCTCTCATTATATTTTCGATAATCTTTCGGATCCCAGCCCGGCAAGTTAAGAAACTCTACGACCCGTCTTAAAGTCGTTTCAGGATAACTATAAAAATCTTCACTCTTTAGTATCAAAATCTGCTCCTTAGGGAAAAAGTTCATCCAGACTTTTAGTTGGTCTACATAAATACCCCTGGACAGATATGAATAGTACTGATGATTAAAGCTATAGTAATTCTCATCCTCGAGCATTTTTCCCATCTCTCCATTTATTCTTTCCCACTCTCTCTTGATAGCATCTTCAAATGATAAAGGTTCGCGTTCCCTTCTCACCTCTTCATGATAGTGCGAATAAGCCCTGTCAATGGGATTTCTCAGCAATACTATTATCTTAACTCTCGGAACTATCTCCGAAATCCTCTTGGGTGCGTGTGGGTGAAAAATGTAATAAGGACTTGCCTCTCCAGTAATGAAATTTAGTCCATGCATTTTTTTTGCGTAGTATTTGTATAAGAAGGACGGAAAGTGGGCTTTATACCAAGTAATGCCTTTCATAAAGTTCTTATCAAAGAAATGCACCTCCTTCACCAGAGCAGAAGCAATACAAGGATGTCCTATTAAGAGATTGTAGAGAGAGGTAGTTCCTCCTTTTTGTGCCCCGATAATAATAAAATCCGGCATCAGCCGAATCTGTCCGGTAAGCATCCTGTAAGGTTGGGGAGGCTGTCTTATCGCTCGTTTTATAGAAAGGGGTATAAAGGATTTCAAGGTATCAAAAATGCTCTCCACAGCTATGAGTTCCTCTTCTTACTAAGTCTACTCTTAAACACAACAAACTTAAGCCACATATGTTTTTCACCAGGGAAGCTGCAATTAACCCAATTCTCAAGAATCATGTCTTGCTATACAATCCTATCGTTTGTCTGAGCCCCACTTCTAAGCTGTGTTTGGGCTGCCAACCTAAAAGCCTTTTGGCCTTCTGATTAGAAAGGTGCTCTCTATCAATTTCATTTTCTTTGCGAGGTTTTCCAAGAGTCATAGGTTCAATGTGGGTCTTTCCAGAGACTTGAATGATCTTCCTCACTAAGTCTAATACGCTTATGCTTTCATCGGGATAGAAATTGAACGCTTCTCCCTTTATATCAACCACGCTCATTTTCTCCGCTAATGTTAAAAAGGCATTTACAGTATCCACTATGTGTAAATACCCTTTCTCAGACTTGCCATCACTCTTAATTATTGGAGATTCATTCTTCAAAACCGAGATAATCGTATTTGTAATGATGTGGTCTTTATGAGGGTCGAAGCCACCGTAAGTGTTTGTAATGCGCGCAATTGTAACGGGTAAGGAATAAGTCTTGGCATAACAGCGTGCGATCATGTCTGCACAGGCTTTAGACACACCATAGGTTCCTAGACCTTTTAAGGGTAAATCCTCAGATGTCGGCATAACGTCCTGCTCACCGTATATGTGGTTGCTTGAAGCAACAACTATTTGAGAGACTTGGTTGTACCTCCGGCATGCCTCAAGAAGAACCCATGTAGCCATAATATTAGATTCAAAAGCCAAGAGCGGAAGTTCCTGAGATGCAGACACTCCCGACTGCCCAGCAAGATGGAAACAAGTTTGGATTTCATTTTCCGTTAGAACCTTTTCCACTAACTCTAAATCCCTAAGACTGCCAACAATTAGTTTAACTTCTTTGTCTAAACCAAGATTTGATATCCCGCCTTGGGCGGAAGCATCAAAACCAAAAACCAGCGCTCCTTTTTCGATTAGAGTTTTAGCCAGCTCTGTTCCAAGATATCCATTAGCACCAGTAATTAGAACTCGCCTATGTCTCCAAAAATTCATAAATTATCCCTCCTTGTTGATTTGGTGAACCTCGAGTATCAGGTCACATACCTCACGAACAGCTCCCTCCCCCCCTTTTCTCGCGGTAACGTAATGCGCCACCTTCTTAACCCTCTCATGGGCATCATTAACGACAACCGCAAGCCCCACTTCCCTTAACACTTTATAATCGTTGATATCATCACCAATGTAGCATGCTTGGTCCAGACTTAGCTTGCGTCTTGACAGAATATTATTTAATACCAATAACTTATCATCCACGCCTTGATGAACCTCGGTTATATTGAGTTTCTTTGCTCTTCGCTCTACTATTTTCGTTTTTTCTTTGGTGATTATAGCAGTCTTGATCCCCGCACTATGTATTAAAGAAATTCCCATTCCGTCTTTGGTGTTGAACTTCTTGAACTCCTCACCATCTTCACCGTAGTACATTCCTGCATCAGTCAAGACTCCGTCAACATCCATGACTAAAATCTTGACTTTTTTTGCTCTCTTTTTAAAACCACTCACCACTCTAAAGCCTCTTTTGGTATAAGAGTATCTCGTTTTATATCTATCCGAGCGACTCGATCACATAATAGACCAAGATGGCTGGGTTTCAGTCCATTACCCGGACCCTTCACGGTAAGCATATCCTCAGTAATTAAAGTCCCCCTGGGAATGTCACATTTAGCAACTATGCTCTTAGCAAGCCTATCTCTCACGGGTTTTTCAGATTCGAGAATTCTTTTCTCCGATGAACCCATAGACTTCTCGATGATTCGAATATAACGGACGAGCCGTTCTAAACCCTGTAACTCCAGTGACGCAGCATGGTCAGGACCGGGCATAGTGCGGTCCACAGTGAAATGCTTTTCCAGAACCACCGCACCACATAATGCTGCTGCGACCGGAATAGCAATTCCCCTTTCGTGTCCTGAATAGCCTACCGGGACATCAAAGGTATCTCTCAGAGTTTTTATAACTCTTAAATTGACCTCTTCATTCTCACAGGGATAAGTGGAAACACAGTGCAGAAGTATCAGCTCATTATGAAAATCCCTTATGGTATTAACAGCCTCTTCAACCTCATCTAAGGTACTCATACCGGTGGAAACGATCATAGGCCTTTTCTTTTTTGCTATGTGCTCTAATAAAGGTAGGTTAGTCAAATCCGCCGAGGCCACTTTGAATGCCGGCATACCTAAATCCTCAAGAAAATCTGCACTTTTCATATCCCAAGCACTGGCAAGAAACATAATTCCCCTTTCACGACAATGGGTAAGGAGCTCCCAATAGTCTTCATTTGACAATTCTAACTTCTGTCTGTGTTGTCCATAAGTGGCACCGAGTGAAGTCGGGGTTGTGTAGGGTCTTTCGAGCATCTCATGAATTAGGATATCCTCTATTGTCCGTTTCTGAAACTTAACTGCATCTGCCCCTGCCACCGCAGCAATTTCAACTAGCTTTTTTGCTAAGTCTAACCTGCCATTGTGGTTTACCCCCGCCTCAGCAACTATGAAGCACGGTTGCCCATCACCTACTAATCTATCGCCAATTTGTATTGTCTTCATGTTAGCGTTCCTCCCTTCGTAAAAAGTTTGGTAGGTATACATCCATCACAAGCAACCCCATGTAGGTCATCATGAAAGTTGTAGTAATAATTCTAAATATTCTGTGAAAGACACTTATGAAAGGTTTTATAATAATTTGAGTCTTTCAGCCTTGTTGTTAACAAGCAAACCAGTTATAAAAACCTCTCAAAGAAAAAAGACTCAATCAAAGACTGCAAAAAAATGTATTGTAAATCTAAGTTTCGGTTGGCACCAAATTAGGAATGTCCACTACAGCTATTACCAAGCCGTCCAGCCGCCGTCTACAATCAAATTTGCACCAGTCATGTATGAAGATGCATCGGACGCTAAGAATAAAATAGCAGCTTTATACTCATCCTTGTTGGCCATTCTCCCCAGCGGTACCCTATAGGAATAGTTTTTGACAAACTCTTCGTCGTGATTGTCAAACACTCCGCCAGGTGTCAAAGAATTTACGCGAATGTTTTTCCCAGCCCAATAAGTAGCGAGGTAACGGGTTAGATTAAGCGCCGCCCCTTTTGTTACAGAATATGACACCGGTGTGTTTAAACTCTGGGACTCATTGTACGGGTTCTTCGAGTTAGCGTATATTCTTTGATCTGGTGCAACCACTCCATACGTCGAGGAGATGTTAACTATAACTCCACCTCCCTGTTTCAACATTTGTTTTCCTACAGCCTGCGCACAGAGAAACATTCCGGTAATATTGACAGATATAGCCTTTTCCCAAATATCCAAGGGGTATTCTTCAAAAGGAGAAAAATAGTCCTTAAGCTCCTCTGAACCGACTTTTGCCGTGAGTGCGGCGTTGTTAATCAATATATCTATTCTACCGAAGTCCTCAATTACCTTCTTAACCATCTCCTCAACTGACTTTTTATTTGACACATCGACTGGAGTTCCCAGCGCCTTAGTCTTATATTTGCTTTCGATGTAATTTGCCTTTTCTTGACATAAGATGCTGTTAACGTCAGCAATAACAAGATGAGCCGCCGCATCTGCAAGTACCTCGGCATATTTCATGCCAAGCAATCCCGCACCCCCAGTGATTATAGCAACCCTTCCTTGCAGGTTAAACATATCTTTAATACCAGAGAATCTCTCCATTTTATTTGTCACCTAACCCTTAGAGATAAGCCACCTTTCCTGTCTCTGCAGATTCCTTGGCCGCCAAAGCGATTTCTAATGCTCTCTTTCCATCCCTTACACTGACAAGAGGCTTCTCTTTTCGCTCGATAGAATTTATGAAATGCTTCATCTCTTCAATATACATATCGTTTCTCTCAAAGCTTTCCTCTTCCCGAAATATGAGCCACTTTTCATCCTGTACGGAAAATAATTCAACCTGCCTTTTATAATAATCCCATAGAATTACCCCCTCTTCCCCTATTATGTGACAAGAACGGCTTGGTGGACGATGAATATAATCCATATGAACTTCTACTATAATATTGTTTTTAAACATGAGTAGAATTTCGGCCGTATCCTCGGTATCTATTTCTAAGCTGCTTAATTTACCCGCAAAACAAAACACCTTTTCAACCTCGCCAAAAAACCAGTATGCGTAATCCAGCTCATGAATCAAAGTTAAGATTACGCCACCTCCAAGGGCGCTTCGTGCACTGTAGCCTCGTCTATAATCCTCCCATGGGTGCCAACTTGGCAAATACTCCCCGACATGTAATCTCGCAGATGTTATTTTTCCTATTCTTTTCTCATCCAAAAATCTCTTTATCAGCCTTAGGCTAGGATGAAATCTCAAGTTGCAACCAACCAGAATCACTAAGTTATTCTTTTCAGAAATATCAATAAGCTCGTCAACCCCTTCGAGGCTATGCGACACAGGCTTTTCAATAAATAAATGGCACCCACTCATAGCACTAGCCAATGCAACTGGCATATGTAAACTAGTTGGGTTTGTTACCAAGACCGCGTCAGGATTTTGGGATAAAGCCGTATCCAGGTCAGAGAAGGTTGTGAGGTTGTACCTTTCTTCAATCTCCCCAAGCTCTCTTTTCTTTACTCTATATGCTATTATTTCTGCACCCAAAATGTCACTGAGATTCCGCAGATGTCTTTGGCCGATTGACCCCAAACCAGCAATCAGAAATTTCATAACCTTAGCCCCCCCGAAAATTTACGATTAAAACGAATAATTAAAAAAATCTTCAAATCGACAGACCTTATTTATCTTTAATTAATTCCTTAATTAATGCTTCAGCTATTTCAAATCCGGTCAAATTGTCTATATCAAGGGGGTAGATTTGATCTATAATAAGAGGCAATATCTTATCACCAGTCATCGAGTTTTTCATCATGATTGTCTCATATCGTGTTACGTCTACATAGCCGTTTTGCCAGTATACATTTGGCAATTTTTGCCTTGGTGCATTATAAGGCTCAGGCAAATTAGAATCCATTATTAATGGCTTTAAAAATCCACCGTCAATTTTCCACATCTTAAACGGATTCTGAGACGGAACAGAGACAGATCTCACCGAATCAGCCCAAGGGTTTTTTATTAAAAGTTTAATTGCTTTATCTACATGCTCTGCTTTTCTCAAAGGCGAAGTTGGTCTCAAGTGCACTATTATCTCTGGGGTGTAACTTTCATGTTCTTTAAGCCAGTGTAAAGCATGTTGAAATACCGGTAAATCGGTGGTGTCATCCTGAGCTAACTCTTTGGGCCGCAAAAAGGGAATCTCTGCACCGTATCTGTCAGCTACGGTGGCGATTTCTTCGTCATCCGTTGTAACAATGACTCGGTCTAAAAGCTTCGACATTTTAGCTTCTGATATTGTATGGGCAATCAGTGGTTTACCAGCCAACTCCCTTATATTCTTGCGAGGAATCCCCCTCGAGCCGCCGCGTGCGGGTATTACTCCAAGAACTGTCATTTCGGCTATCTTTTCATTCACCACTGTTCATACCCCAACTAAAAACGAATATATTATCCTCAGTTTCTACTTTGTGAAGAACTAGTTTAGGATTTTGAACTATAAATTTCTTTATGTCCTCCGGTACCCGGTGTGGTTGATTTAGCCTAATGGAGTCTACGACTATCCACCCACGCTTACTATTTGATAGCACATTCTTCAAGCTACCCAGGTCACCTATGACTTTTACTTTGCCTAAATTCCCGATTTGGTCAAATTGATCTTCGTTCTCATCAATTAGTTTTGTCAAATGGCTCTTGCTTATAAAATAATCTACCCTTCCGCAGTAGTACAACATTGGGTTAAGCAAAGTGGCTACTACAACATCCCCATCCATAGAATGGCTTTTTAAATAATTACATGCCTCTTTCAATCTTTTAGGACGATGTAATCCGCCGATTAGCTGACCGTCGCCCTTTATAACTTTATATGTATAATAACCCCAAGAGGGAAAGGCAACCAATAAACCGACGAAGAAGAGCATAGACATTGTAGAGAATTCGTGTCTAGACTTATTACCTTTGAAAATATTCTCATTTAGTACCCTTGATTCAGATTTAAAAAGGGTATAGATGGAATAAGAAGCGATGAGAATAATCAAAGGAAAAACGTTAAGCAAGTATCTTTCTCCTGCGGTGGAGCCGAATAAGGAAAGTACAAGCAAGGGGACAATAGTAAAAATAAGAGCATAAAAACCAGCTTTGTCTGCCCGGGTGCAAATTTGTATACATCCCAGAATAAAAAGGGCTCCCAAAGGAAATAAAGAAGCACTACCCAGAAACAGTGAATATTTAAGTGCGGGAAGAACTGAAAGAACCTGTTCTCCATACCCTGACGGTCTAAATTCATAGAGAGCTCGAAGAAGTCCAAAAACGCCCGGAATTGCAAGGCCAATAACGCCAGCCATAGCCAAAGCTGAGAGGAACCAAAAGTACTTAGATCGAATAGTCTCTTGAAATCCATGTTTAATCCAGATAAAAACGCACATCAAGAATAAATAAGCAAGAAGGCTACCAAAAAAAAGCAGTGTCAGTTGATGTACCTTAAAAGATACATAAAGTGAAATTAAGGAAAGGAGCAACCACCACCAGTTTATGTTCCAACGAGAGATAAAAGAATTTATTCTGAGCCAAAAATGCCCATAAGCTCTGCTCGAGGTTGTATTCGATTTGGATTCATATTCCTCTGTTCCATGTTTTTCGCTCTCAAGTCCATTATAAAAAGCAAAGAATCCAAACATAAAGAAAAACTGAAACATCATGTAAAACCGACATATCCTAGACCATTCCACCTCAAAAGGAGCAAACGCGAGCAGGAAGGACGCGATAAGACCAACCGTCGTCCCAAAAAACCTCCTTCCAATAAAAAAGGTCAAGATAATCGAAAGAAGACCAAAAATAACACTGGGAAAACGAGCAGAAAATTCGTTTACTCCAAGGAGCTTAAATGATAGTACCACCAATTGCGTATACCATAACGCCCTTTCGTAATTCTTAACTTCCATCGGTAAAATCGGCTTGCCGGTCTCGAATACAGCCTTTGCTGCAAGAATGCCAAAAGATTCGTCGACAGCTATATCAGTCGCTCCTAAATTAATAACTCGTATATAGAAGCCACTAACCACTATAACAAGTAGTAACAGAGCATGGATGGCCAATTTCTTCTTTCTAGTAATATCTTTTTCCAAGTTTAGCCTTTCTATACCGCTAACACATTCTCAAACATCAAACCACTATTGCCAAGAGATAAATAAGAGAACAAATAGCCATAATCATATATATATTCGGATTGAAAAATTCAGATTCTGCAAATTCTATAAAAGAACACAGTTAAAGAACCTACAATAACTACCAGAAATAATAGGGCAAAATCAACGACCTCCGGATATAAGGTAACTTGGAGAACTTCTATAACAAGTAATAGCCCAAAGCAGAGAAATAAAGAGGATATAGAAGATATTATAGTGTCTCCAAAGTAATTCAAAAAAAGCCTATAAGAAAGAAAACTCAAGGGAAAAAAGAAAAAAAAACGAAAGCTGCTTTAGAAAGTAAATTACTCCCAAAGAAACTCTGAAACCTATTATTCTCCAAGAAAACGGCATTGGCATACTCTACCCCATTCAGAAAAAACTTTTCAATTCCTTCTCTCACAAAAAATCCTTTAAGTATGTCCTTATAAGTGACGACTAGATGCTGAATTTCTGCGGTTACAAAAACATCCTCAACTTCAAGATTTACATAATCCTTTTCTTCGGCAAGGGGAATACGAAGCCGAAAGTGTAGGTTTTCCCTTTCTTGACCGAGGGTAAAATTACGAAGGTCCGGATCTTTGGAAAAAGAGACTATGCGAGCTGGTCCTCTTTGAACAATACTATTTGGTGCGATCCAAGCTTCCACAGTTAGTTTTCCGGTTGACTTAAGGTCACTATAAAGCTTTTTGAAAGTGTCTTGGCTTTTTATAATTGTGGCGTCCAGAATTTCTAAACCATTAGGACTCAGCCATTTAACTCTTGAGGAATCAGAAATGATAAGATTAAGAGGCGAACCAAAACCAGAAATGTCATATACAGTTCTTCCTTCACTTTCCTTAAAATCGTACGAAACTATAAGCCCTTCTTTAACCCTGTTGCCGTCGTTAGAATAAGGCCCGGCATTAAAATTGGCATAAACTTCCGCATCTGAAAGATCGCGATTATAAATAGAGACAAGATACATTTTCCCGACCCAAGGACGATCGAGAGTTGCTTCGTTCCCTAGTTGAAAGGTAAAACTTGGGTCCCAGTTGCCAAAATCAGCATGAATCGGAAAAATAGACAGGCTAAAAATAACTACCGATTGAAGTATAACCGCTGAGGTTAACAAGGGTTTCGAGCTTATAAGCCTATCCCAGCAATGCCGGATCGCTTCAGCAACTCCACTATGGCGTATTGCTGCCAAAGCAGCTCCTATGATAGCACCAGTAGTATTGGTAAAAATATCCAGCGGCCCTGGTGCACGAGGTAAAAACAACTGACAAGTTTCTATAATTGAGCTTAGGATTGCGGCCAGAATCCCACAGAAAAGGATTTTAAAATAATATCTAAGTAGCGCATTTTTCATTACCAAAAAAAGTAAAAAACCGAAAGGGATAAAAAGAAATATATTCAAGACAAAGTCCATTACATTCAGACCATTATAAAATCCCTGTCCCGACCAATGATATTCGATTTCAGAGGGGACGAAAAACTCAAAAGGTTTCATAGTGAGTATAAACAAATAGAATAAGTAAACTATTAACACTATAATCTCTGGTTTTAACCGAAGGCCTGTTTGCATTTTATACTCAGTGCTCCGCTATCTCACTTACATAAGTAGTGACGGTTTAGCCACAAGAATGTTCGATAAAAAATAGCTTTTCACAGTTAATAATCAATTGGACTTTGGTTGGGTTATTTACTCCGAAGAGTTTTTAATTTGGAATATATATAAAACCTTAGGCTTATATTTGAGACTATCTTTAGCCACAGATTTGCAAATTATACAGACCCTTAGGCCATCTAGATGTTTTGGTTTCATAAGATGGATTATTGGCCTTCAGATACCCTATTTATGATTCTTGCCTTTTTCCCCTTAAGAAGCAAAAGCACTACAACTAAAGGCAGGAAAATAGTAAGTTCAAGAAATATTGCTAGAAAATTATGAAAGTTAAAAAGACTTTTTATAAATCTTGCAGAAACAGTATCCCTCTGAATATCAGAAAAAACCAATATAGGAGATATGTAGTAAGTTTCAGTAATGGGCCATAGAGCGGGAACACCGTAAGGGGAATGAGTATCAACACTCAATGAATCCAAAAGCACGTGAGAAAAATAGAGGCCAAAGAATATGAGGAAGTTTCTCAATACTTTTTGATCTTTCATGAGCAAAAGGGCATAGCTCATTAATAGACCAAATCCAAAGGCGAATCCAAAACTATGACTTATTCCATGATGGAACCTGCTAGGTTCTCCTGTTAGAAACCCAGGAATAAAGTCTAAATCGGGCAACATAGGACAAACACAGTACAGTAAAAGCTCTCTCCATTTGAGAGGTGAGTCACTTTTTGAAATAGACTGGCATATAAGATAGCCAGTCAGAGAGTGTGCAAGCGGTGAAGGCATCGTAGCTTATTCGATAAGATCCTTGATTACGTAAATCGGTTTATTTTGAAGCTCGTAATAAGTCCTTGTCTGCATCTCGGCAATCAGTCCAAACCCTATAAATTGAACCCCTAAAACCAAAAGTAAAAGGCCAAGCAGTAGGAGTGGTCGGTCTGCAAGACCTTGGCCAAAAAATAACTTAGCAATTGAGAGATAAAGGCAAACTAGAAAACCTATACCTGAAAACATAAGACCCCAAAGACCAAATATTTGAAGGGGACGGGTCAGAAATGACAATAAAAACTTAATAGTTATAAGATCGAGGATTACCCGAATGGTTCTAGAGATTCCGTATTTTGAGTTACCGCGCCTTCTGGAGTGGTGGTTAACTTCAACCTCAGCGATCTTGGCACCCGTAGAGCTTGCCAGTGCCGGAATAAACCTGTGCATCTCTCCGTAGAGCCTTAAATTCTTGACTACCTCCGAACGATAAGCCTTGAGAGAGCACCCAGAATCATGCAATTTAACGCCGGTTATAAGCCCGATTATCCAATTGGCCATTTTCGAGGGTATCTTCTTAGAAATAAGCTTGTCCTGTCTATTCACCCTCCACCCGCTGACTATGTCGTAACCCTCTTCGACCTTATCTAGGAGCAGAGGAATATCCTTTGGGTCGTTTTGCAAGTCCCCATCCATGGTGATAATTATCTCCCCTCCGGCATAGTAAAAACCGGCCGACATGGCGGCGGTTTGTCCGAAATTTTTTGTAAAACGGATAAGTTTAATATTCCCATCCGACTTCTTGAGATTTGATAAAACTTGAAAAGTTTGATCCGTGCTTCCATCATCGATAAAAATAATCTCAGTTTTTCTATCTAGAGTTTTTACCACTTCCTTTAAAGAGCCGTATAAAAGCTCTACATTTTCCTCTTCGTTATAAAGTGGTATAACAATCGAAATTCCAATTTTGGTTTTTGGATATGCCCGTTGCATGATAGAACTACTCACAACTTCCTTACATTTTTATTAAACTAGTACTTTGCTTTTAGCTCAGAGCTGATAAACCAGCATAGAAATGGTAAACCTCCGAATAGTGGAGAATCAACTAGACCTTAGTCGTATTTTAAATTGAAAAAAAGTATTAACTTTAGAAACTAATAAAACTTATATACACGACTGTAAATTTCTAGCAGAAATTTTGTCTAAGATATACTTTCTCGGATAGATTATATCAATACCTTAGATTTTCTAGTTCATTGTAAAAGGGATTGTACCTTTTATCCACAATTACTTGAGATGCTAAATCTCAACACTAAATAACCCCTTAAATGCAAATCCGAACACAATTGATAAGATAAAAAATGCCACTAGCCAATGAATTTGCCATCCGAGGATTTCTATGGACCTGGATGAGTAAATAACATCAATCCGTTTCACCAAGGAGTTTTTGGCAATCGGTTCTTCTCCCGGATTCAAGAAGGCATCCCAAAGACCAGTAGAGACTGCACTCGATGATACTCGGGTAAGGTGTCCATCCGAGACAACTACCCTTTTTTGAAATGGATGGCCCAACACATTGAACACCAGATTATGGTCTCCAGGCTCTTCTGCACGAACCCTCCAGTCTACTTCCCTTTCCTCTGGAATCCGGAGAGGTGGCGTCTCGACTAAGAATCCCTTACCTGACTCAATCGAGATGTTGGAGAGAGCATCCTGACTAATGTCGGAAAGCTTTACCGATACTATTGTGGACTCACCCGGCTTTAAAGGTCTATATCCAAACCAGCCGTCTAGTTGAATCAAGATAATAGCCACCGGTATTATCATGAAAAGCATGGGCTTTAGCGCGTGTTTCATGTATCTTAAATTGTAGAGTAATATGCTCTTTTGTGCAGATAACTGGATCCTTAAATCGTCTTTAAAAAGTCGGACTTCGAGCAGATGGGCCTTGATTTTATCCTTTGTCTGTTTAATCCCCTTTTGATTAGAGGTATAACGAAATACCAACAGCATTAAAATTCCGGTTATTAGAGAAAAGAAAAGTAATGGCCAGACTGGATTCGAGGATTGAAAAGGATTCAATAGCAGATCAAAGAAATGACTCAAGTATAAATTGAAGTATCCCATTTATTTCTCTGCCTCGATTAGTTACTGTTTCTCAGTATGATTACCTGTTGAAATGCGCCATAACACTCTTACCATAAATAAAACACCGTAGAGAAACTATGGTGATGGCACCTCACTCATTCTATATACCCGAGCCCCTTTAGCCTTTTGGTGATTTCTTCTTCACCATCCCGAGATCTCTTTTCTACCTTTCTTAACTCCTTCTCCAACGCGTATGTGATAAATTCTTCAACGGAGCTGTACCCAGCCTCCTCAGCGTGCTTTTTACACCTATCGAGCAAATCTTTATCCAATTTAACCTTGGAGCCACCGAACATAATTTCTTACCTCCCTAAATTTGGCCCTTTATCTTGATCTACCTATGTTTAATACCGTAAACACATCATTTCCAATCATCCCCTCACCCTTGGGAATCCCAAACTCAGCTAAAATTGTTGGAGCAATGTCATATAGAGCCGGATGTTCAGATTTTATCTCTTTATTTGAAAGAAGAATACCGGGAACAAGTTCTGCTTCCATCAAATGGTCTCCACTCCATTTCTCGGTATTATCCCTCAAAAGCTCTTTGGGGAATTTACCTAAAACTGTTTCCCAGGACGCCCTGTATCCACTGTTGTAGCCGACGAGAAGATCAGGAGCATCTTTTACATATGGGCCGTTATATACCTCGTCAGCCTTATAAACCCTTGAAATCACCTGTTCTCCGGTCTTTGGATCACGAATAGCCAGTAATTTTTTTGAAATCTCTTCGAGTAGAACCTCCTTCTCCCAGGGCTGAACAATCCCTTGCTTCTCTCTCTCCGAGAGGTTTAAATATAGACCATTAAACCCCGCTCCGTAGGCCTGGGTTTTGCCCCAGTCAACGTTTAGAAAGAGATTTCCCTCAGATTCATCAGTTAGAGAAGCATAACCCTCGTTTTTAAGCCAGGTATTTAGATTGAACGCCCGGTAAAATGGCGCAAAACCATGGTCGGATATGACAATAAGTGTAGTGTGCTCATCCAACTTTTTAAGCGCTTTACCCAATACCCCATCCATCTCAATATACGTCTGCTCGATTAAACCCCTGTATTTGCTAGTTGGATCATAAGCAGGATGATTTGGATCCATAGTGCGCCAGAACATATGCGCAAGTTGGTCTGTTCTTCCAAAGTAAAAGAAAAGAAGTCCGGATTTAAAACGGCTTAGCTCATAGTCAAACATCTTTAATTCTTCACCCAGAACAATATTGGCCTGCTGCAAAAATTCACCATCATCTAGTACATTCTCAGACAACGCCTTTGAATCCTCCGGTATCCCCTGTGTATAAAAAGGCCCTATCTCTCTGGCTAACTCTTCTGAATAATCCTCCGGAGTTGAAATCGGAAGCGCCGGGGAAGAAGGGTCTATATTGACCGGAGTAACGTACATCTTAAAGTTAGGGCGAACCTCTTTTAGGTAAAAACGGGCAATACCGCTCACACTTTGAAGGAAAGGAATTATCTCAAAGTCTACTTTTACCCAATCGCTCCATTCCCCTTGCTTGAGCATTATCTGTCGACCCGGCAACATGACTTTAGCTACGGCATTTTCTGGATCAACAAAAACAGTAAAATCAACAAAGGTCTGAGGGTTGTCTTTCTGAAGGGTGTTCTTAGGACCAAATAATTTAGCTTGAAACTTGCTCGCCTCAACCCGAACAGGGAAAACTTTACCCCCGGATATATCTTCATCCTGATCATCAAGTTCTTCATCTGTATAGTATGAAAATGTTCCGTACGTACCCTGGATATCTGGTGTTCCCATACCAGAGAGCTGATATATTTGCATATCAGCTTGTGCCGGAGGGAAGTTTGCCGGAACACGGAAAATCGTAGTAGGAATTCCTTTTTTCCCCAAATATTCCCAAAAAGCACTGCCTTGTCGGAGAAGAGTGACTTTTCCGCTAGAGAGAGGAATAATCCAACTTCCAATGCTTATCGTTTTATCAGCAGATTCTGTTTTTGTAGTAGAAAGATATGGGATCATAGTATTGGGATCCCGGTGAATAAAATCAAAAAGACCGTGCCCTCCAGGGTTCATTCCCGTGATAAAATTAGCCCAAGCCACTGGGCTCTGGGGGGGTATACTAGTTGCAAGCGGTTTGAAGTCGCCGATTTCCATCAGGAGTTCAAAGTTGGGGAGTTTGCCCTCCTCGACCAAATTTTTAAGGATCTTCGGATCCATCCCATCAAACCCCAGGACCAGTACTTTCTTTGTAGTTGCCTCCGCTGACCCCTTATTCTCAGTGCACCCGCCCGCAGCTATGAGAAACGTCAACCCAATCACAAAAAATGCTATTTTCAACATACTTACTTTATTATCATCTTTCATTTTACACACCTGCAAATTTGAAAATTTTCTCAGGAAAAAAAGCTGGCAGAAGTATCTATAAACTCTCGTCTGAAATCTTGTGCTATCTCGCTTGGATTCTTAGTCTTTCTTCCTCAGACTCTTCTAATTTCTCTTCTTGAAGCACCAATGGTTCCCCTTTAATAGCATCGATTAGTGGCCTTCCCCTCATATACTTTGGAATATCTACACCGAATAATTTGAGTACAGTGGGGGCGATATCCTTTATATCGGGGGTTTTCGTATTGATTTTGCGATTCACAAAAAGCACAGCCGGTACAACTTCTGGGTCAACGCAGTGGTCTCCACTCCAGTGCTTAGTATTGTCCTCAAATACCTTTTCGGTTACTCGTCCGGTCGCACACGACCATGAATTCCTATAGCCTGCATCATATCCAATCAAAAGATCAGGTGCATCACACGTATATGGCCCTGAAAGTGCTTTTTCCGTGTCCACAACCCCTCTGATAGCTACCTTTCCCGTCTCGTCATCAACGAGCCCGGTTAGTTTCTTTATCAATTCCTGCTTGAGATTTCGAAGTTCGTCCCCCTCTTCGACTATTCCATGTGATTCCCTTCCTTCTCTATTGATAAACACACCAGCTAATCCCAGAGAGAAGGCCTTTGTCTTATCCCAGTCAACATTATCAAACCAATCCCCACTTACTCTATTCCCATCTTTAAGAGCCAAATAGCCATTGTGTAGAAACCAGGTATTTAAGTTAACCCCTCTTTTAAACTGTGTAAATCCGTGGTCAGACATAACAATGACTACGGTTTTTTCATCCACCTTTTCAAATACCCGTCCGATCAATTTATCCATACGGATATAAAGGTCCTCGATCACATTTTTGTATTTCTCTACTTCTTTTCCCCTGTTTGCCGGATGTTCTTTATCGAGACAACGGAAGAACATATGCTGGATGCGGTCAGTCGTATCAAAAACGCAGGTACAAAGCCCTTTTGGAGTTTTGTCCAGGGCTTCAAAAAACATCCTTTGTCTTTCCTCATAAAGCAGATACGCCTGTTTGAGAAAAGAGTCTTCATCTATAGCGCCCTCGTTCAGCGCCCATGTATCCTCGGCGAGACCTAAGGTTCCATAGGGACCGATTAATTTTGCAAGGTAGACCGAGTATATGAAGGGATGAGAGATCGGAAGTGCCGGGTTTTCAGGGTCGATGTTGATCGGCGTAACGTATAGCTCAAAGCTAGGATGGATGCTGTTAACATAAAAACGGCAAATTCCATGAACCTTTATTCCCAAACCGGGCTTGAAAACAACCCTGACCCAATGGGAATAAGTCTCAGGTTGCAGCTTAAAATTCTCACCGGAAACATCGATTGTAACTTCATTCTTACCTTTATCTAGCTTGATCTTGAGCGGAATCTTAAGCTCGCCGCCGTCCTTAACCATGCCGTTTTCCGGACCATAAAGATAGGTATTGATGGTATCGCCATCAAGTTTGACCTGATAACTAACTCCGCCAATTTCTCCTCTTCTATCGCCTTCATCAGTGGTATAAAATGAAAACGTGCCCTGGGACCCTTTCAGGTCTGGTGTACACATTCCCGACAGCAAGACTCCGTTAAATTTTTCAGGCGGAAAGGTAATGGGCACGCGAAGAACAGAACTAAAAACCCCACTCTGTCCCAATATCTTCCAAAAAGGCTGGCTTTTTCTGAGGAGCTTCATCTTAGGTTTCCCAAGGGGAATCATGTATTTCCCAATGGGTAGAACTTTAGATGCCTTCCCTATATCCGCAGATGAAAGCATAGGCAAGTAGGTACAGGGGTCGCGGGTAAGAAAATCGAATATGTTATGGTAGGAAGGATCAACCCCGGTCATAAAAGAAGACCAGGCAACCGGAGAAATCGAAGGATAGGTGGTAGACATATGGGAAAACGTACCATCCTCTTTAAGCTTCTGGAAATTTGAAAGCTTACCTTCATTTATGAACTTATCGGCAAGCTTTGGGTCCATACCGTCAAAACCAACGACAATTACCCGTTCAACCCCGCTTTCCACTCTCCTTCCCTTGCGTAATAAGCCCTTCAAAACAAAACGAAGAGGCCAGGAAAGAAGATAAAATAAGGCTAAAGCGAATGCAGCTATAAAAACAAGGAAAGAGGATAAAAAAGCAAAACCGGCTCCGGGCCCGATGTAGGCCTGGGCGCTTTCTACAACGTTAAGGAACCCCAGAGTGAAAAAAGCTAAAAACACCAATAATCTTCTAGTATGTCTCATAAACATAGTCCTCATTGAACATAACCTAAGGCTTTTAACTCCTCAATTGTCTTTTTATCCAGAGTCGCTTTTTGGGTATTTTTCTTTTTTCCCTCCGAGACCACATATTGAGCTATTCTACCCAGCTTCTCCGCTTGAATAGGTTTTGAATCTATAATGTTATTTTTTTCTCTTGGATCCACTCTAAGATCATACAATTCGTCTTTTTTATCCTGAAAATCAATGTATTTATATTTCTCTGTTCTAACCGAGACAGCCAGGCCTCCTTCATCTAACCTGATTTCACTCACCGCATACCGAGGAGAATTAATTTTAATGTTTTTACTCCTACTTTTATCCAGGTAATTCAGTAAGCTTAGCCCCTCCAATTTGCCATTGGCTTTTATCTTCAAGAAATCCAGTATCGTCGGCATGACATCTATCAGTTGAACTTGGCTTTCCACTACTCTCCCGCGGTAAAGCGAATTAGGAAACTTTATAATTAATGGGACCCTAATCAGCTCATCATAGGGGGGTTCATTATGAAAAAGAAACCCATGTTCCATGAAAGCCTCTCCGTGGTCGGCAGTTAGAACTATTAGGGTGTTATCGTACAAACCTGCTTTCTTTAATTCCTCTAAAAGAAACCCTATTTGACGGTCTAAACGTAGGATTTGGCCATCATAATAGGCCATGAGTTGATCAACATCGTTCTTATCAATATTTTTTTTCCCTTCAATAATCTGGGCACGGTGATAACCCCAATTATCGAAATCAATGCCTGAATAAACATCGCTGCTGTAAACGCCGAACATGGTATCATAAGGAGAACGTGGTCGATAAGGACCATGCACATCGGCGTAATGAAGATAAGCAAAAAAGTTATACTCATGACCTAGTTCTAGTTCACCTATTTCCTTCAGAAAATCTTCATTAATTCTTCTAATGCTACTAACTTTATGCCAAGAACCCTCGAAGGTCTTGTACTCAAAAAATCCTTGACCAAAGCCAAGATATGGGTTCAAATGGGCATTATGAACCCAAGACAAAGTTACGAACCCATTTTGCAAGAGCAATTCAGCCAATGTGATCTCTTCTTCACCCAATAGATCAGAAGTTATATTATCAGAGCTATGTTTATTATTACCCCAATATACCCCATGCTGGTAGGGATACCGTGAAGTAAAAAGCGAAGCCACGCTGGTTTTGGTGAATGTACTATGACTTATGGCCTGGGTAAACATTACAGCATCTTTGGAAAATTTATCTATATTAGGCGTGGTATCTCGGCTGTAACCGTAGCAGCTCAGATGGTCGGCACGCAACGCATCTATTAAAAGAATTATTACATTGGGATGCTCAGGTTCATACAACCTATGAAACGAATATATCGAGACATTTAACAGCAAAATAATGCTCAGAATTACACTCAGAGCTCTAATGTTAACAGGAGATGTCTTCAAAACCCTTGACCTGCTCCACAGGAAGAGCCCAGTCGTAACCAAAAGCCATAAAAGCACGAACCCTACGCCAACCTTTAAATTAAAGAAGATAGCATCCTGCTCAAAGAATTTGCCCCAGCCTATATTGTTCTCTTGGTTAATCCTATACCCCCAAAAGAGGAAAAAGGGAAGAAAAGATAGAGCTCCAGCCATTAAGGAAGCCCACTTGGTATTTTTGAACATACGCTGGAGAACCAAGAACTGCGATATGTAGAGACAAATGAAAAGAAAGGCGTTAAGAATACTCTTATTTATGCTTTGCTTTAATATATCAATAAAATAGACAAAGAACCGTTCTGAAAGAAGCTCCCAGCCTATCACGATGCTAAGCAATATTCCGTAAAATAGACCAAATATGATCGCAATGCTAATGCCTTCAATAAAATAATTAAGCCAGCTGGTCCTAGCGATCCTTTCCATCATTTAGGTCCTTTTGGTTTATCTGAGCCCTGCTTATAATACTTGAGATATGCTCAGTGCTAAGGTATGAGTAGCCTTATCAGATTGCTCCCGGATTATTTTTTGCCCAGTACTCTCCTTTTATACCCTATCAAGATCAAAGAATCAACATTCTTCCGAACTTATTTAAGTCGTTTCGTAGATTATCCCGACCTATAACCATCACTTGTTTCACTTCTTCAAATTTAAATTATTTCTTATTCTCAAGACCCACTCTCATACTTCCTTGGCTAGTTTAGGCTCTGCGCACAACGTACAGAGTGGTATCCCCGGTAATGTGAGTGACACCATTTCACTTAAAACTGACTGAGTTATAGAATTAAGTGAATAGCTTCGCAATACTGCTCTCTATTTCTTTCTTGCTACCCCAATGATCTTTTCTTTAGGAAGGTATCCCAACTGTTTTAAACAGGCAATGATTTTATTGAGACTTTCTTCTTGGGTTTCTATATGTGTTTCGACCACTACCTCTGGGTTTAAGGGTTCTTCATAAGGATCGGATACACCAGTGAAATTCTTAATCTCGCCGCTTATGGCCTTCTTATACAGCCCCTTTACGTCTCTTTTTATGCATTCTTCAAGGTCGCATTTTACGTACACTTCAACAAACCTCTCAATCTCATTTCTTGCTTCATCTCTTGTTTCGCGGTAAGGAGAAATGGCGCAGGTTATGGCAACCCCTCCACACCTGGTAACAATCTTGGCAACATAAGATATTCTCCGTATATTTTCATCTCGATCCTCCTTAGAAAACCCTAAACCTTTAGAAAGCCTTAGCCTCACTTCATCTCCGTCTAAAACCTCTACATGGAAACCCTGGTTCTCCAACTCCTTTTCGAGCATCCTAGCAAGAGTAGTCTTTCCAGAACCAGAAAGCCCGGTAAACCAAACAGTAAACCCCTTCATTTATTTCTCCTCCTTATGAATTTTTTTCTACTACTTATTCTATGAGCAATTTAGCTAAGAGATTAAGAGCCAGCTCAAACCACGATGTTAAATCTACCATCAAACCGATGACTGCCCTGAAAGAGACTATTAATATCCAAATCAGCTTTGATCATCAATTTGATAAATAGAAAGCCTCTATTTTAGTTTTTGTTAGAAAATCTCTCCGACAAGAGGTAATCTCCGAGCCGGAGGGATAGTGCAGCAATAGTTAAAGTTGGACTCACTGCCCCTATAGTGACAAATACGCTGCTTCCCACGATATAGAGATTATTTATATCATGCGCACGCAAGTTCCTATCCACCACACTGGCTTTTGGGTCATTCCCCACTCTACAGGTGCAGAATTGATGCGCTCCGAATGCCGGTCGAGGCTTGCCTTCCACTCGAGCCCCCATGGCATCGAACAAAGTCTCAATAACTTCATCAGCTCGTCTGGAAATCGCCTTTTCATACTCTGTAATGTCATAAAAGAGCTTAGGACAGTGGTTACCAAAATAGTCTTTAATTTCCCCATCGAGTTCCACCCGGTTCGCCTCAACAGGCAGGGACTCAATCTGACATTCAAGGTCTAAATTCGGCAGATTCGGTCTATCCTATCCTAAAAAAGATGGTCTCAAGCTTATTTGCATCCTCTATTTAAAGCTCCGCCCCTTCGCTTACCTGAAAATGGGGTTTAATTTTTTGATAATACTCGAATAAGTGTTAGGCCTTTTATACAATAATCAATCAGACCTCAGTTGTATCTTTTGATGAAAAAAGACTAGAATCTTAAATTTACTTAAGACCTTTGACTGGCACCTTCAGTTTAACTCAGGCATAACTTCACCTTGGTATTTGGACATTAAGAATCCTGTATTTCCTCTGAAATCTTCCACGAACCATTTTCCCTTTTTAAAATAAACTTGGTCTCCAGAGGAGGTTCTTGATCGCTGAAGTAAATATCTACATTGACTGCCCTCTTATCTTGACCTATTTCTTCTGTATTCTTGATTTTTATGGAAGCACTTCTATAAGTCTCTTTGAGAAACCCAGAATATTCCGGATTATCCTCCAGAAGCTCTCTTCTTTCACTCAAGAGCGGCTCGGTTAGCAGACTTAAAACACCTTCTCTGTCGCCGCTTTTCAGGTAACTGAAAAAACTCTCTATCTCAGCCTCCTCTTCCTGGGCATGAAGGTTCGGCATCCGGCAATAAAGAGAAGATATCATCAATACTAAAATCCAAAATGAAATCTTTTTCATATTTTATCCCCTCCTTAAATTCCTCTCACATCATCATTGATTCAAGATCCCGCTTTGAATTAGCGTATCAGACCAAAGTGCACCCATTGATATATATCCATCGCCATCTGGATGGAAATTATCAAAAAATTCATCCGCATTACTATTCAAAAAATTATCCTCAAAATGGGCATAAAAATCAGGAGGTACTACGGGTATAAAATTATCCCCTACCAGCTCGTCAATAACCATATTATAATCCCGAATGCGCACATTCCTTGTTGCTGTACTTGGGTCGGTATAAGGTGCACAGACGCTGCAGGGCCCAAGGGTTATAGGAATCTTAGCCAGCAATGGAACCTTTCCTGCATTAATGAGGGCAGTAATAATCCCCTGCATGCGAGCCTTAAACGAACCGTTGTATCCGGCGTCACCAGGCTGTAAACCCAATCCGCTCGGGGCCGGCATTGAACCGCCGGAGTCATTAGTTCCAAACATGATCAGCCAAAACTGAGAGCCTGCATGGCGTGCAATAGTCGAATTCAACCTATTTAGACCATCCGAAGCTGTAGTACCACCTATTGCTTCGGCATAAACAGTGATAGGTCTATTGCTCAGAGCGCCTGTCAAAAGATCATTCAATACCGGGGGATATCCTCTGTTTATATTCCTTCCATCTACCGACTCATCGTCAGCCGGGTTATCGTCTCCATTGCCAGCGGTGATGCTATCTCCCATAGCCACGAAATAATTACCATCTACGCCAACAACTGTATTGGTATCTTGAGTGGTAGGACCGGAAATGGTGTTGCCAGAGCTGTCAACTATAGAAGCAGCAACGATGTGGTCTCCAGGCGGCGGTATGATATTGGAAAATTGGGCAGTGTAAGGCTCACTTAGGTCAGTGACTGCTGAGGCTCCACTTCCATCTAGCACAAACTTTACTCCGCCTCCAGTCGGTACATTCCTAGCCACTGCTGAGACGTCTAAACTGTTTGTCGCTTCTACCGAATAGGACGTCGGTTGGGAAATTACTATCTGGGGCGCTAAACCGTTCTGTTGAACCACAACATCATCAAACCTAGTGTTATTTGTGGTGTACAGGGCTACGCTACCACTACTCAGGCTGGAATCTAATGAGCTAAATAGGGGCTCATTGTTAAGATATACTAAAATCTTCGGCCCATCCACATTAATCCTGATCGTATAGGACTGACCTAAAAGGGGACCACGACCATCGAAAGCAATGGTGCTGAACGCCCCATTTACCTTTTTCTCCAGCCGGCTGAATCCGTGCGTCCTACTCATTGAGAATCTATAGTAGTTATTGTTGTTCTGGTACCTGAACATCAGCCCAGCTCCATCTGCAACAGGAGTAAACTCGGCTGTTACCTGGTAATCGGTCAGGCTAGAACCGTTGTTATAAAAAGAATAGGTTCCCGTTTGAAAACTGTCGGTGAAATTTTCAACGGAATTAAGCTGGTTATACTCCCCATTAATCACCTGCCAGTTATGGCTTACCCCGGAATCATTTACCGCTGTCCACCCACTTGCATTTCCATCATTAAAATCATCAAAGAAAATAAGAGGGGTATCCGTCTGTATAAGCATGATGTTGTCGAAATAGACATTAGCTGTCTCATTCGTATTATCTTTTTTGTTGTTCCAGCCCCCAACCGTTATTGTATGTGTGCCCGCAGTAAGATTCACACTTAAAGTTACATCTCGCCACCCCGAATTCTGCTGGGCTCCGGTACCGCAATATTGCTGCAAATAATCATTCGACCCCTGACCAACCAGATTCCCATCTATCGCTACTAAAGCCTGGCCGCATTCATCAGGCTCGTAGTTCTGGGAAAACACTAAACGGTATTTTAAGATAATATTTATCACCCCGCTTCCACTCAACACAAAGCTCCTAGACCATCCTCCGGACATCCCTAATACCGTGCTATTATTAACCCCACCCAAAGTCACCCTCAGGCCTCCTCCGGAGAAACCACCAGCAGGTTCAAAGGTGCCTCTCGCAAATGCAGGATTGCTTGTGTTGCGAAACGTATCATCTGAATACGCAAACCCCTCACTATCAGTATTAAAAGTCGCAGAGAAAATCGTACTTAAAGTACATCCAGCTAACCCGCTACAGTCTGTATCTGCGCAGTCTATCTGCCCATCCAGGTCGTTGTCCTGTCCATCGCTGCACGCCGTCTCCGGGTTGCAATTCGCCGCTGTGGCACAGTCTGTGTCCGCACAGTCTATAGCAGCGTCACCATCGTTATCCACCAAATCACTACACTCCGCCCCAGTCTCAGTACAGACAGGATCTGTAGAACAGTCTGAATCAGCACAATCGGTCTGCCCATCCAGGTCGTTGTC
>Ga0187893_10003386_pt1 | contig 32463 bp, 30 predicted proteins | sample MA1701074metaG_FD_139574 | JGI IMG/M metagenome (GOLD analysis project Ga0187893, IMG submission 139574) | White microbial mat communities from a basaltic lava cave in the Kipuka Kanohina Cave System on the Island of Hawaii, USA - MA170107-4 metaG ...
AACGGTTCTTCAACAAGCCACCGACTGCGCCCGACATCCCGGTCACCGCCTGGATCAACAAGCCCACCATTCACACAGAACTCGACTAAGAAATCAGCAACAACCCCTTGACACGTTCCGATGTCACCTGGCTCGGCCCACAGAAACGCGACCGGAGCACCGACCGCTCCGACTGCTCGTGCGAGCTCGGTCAGGTGCGATACAGCTCTCTGTCCGAGATCGCTGACCTCTTCGATGATTCCCTGCTCGAAGCCGTCGGGATCGATCCCGGCCTCGACGACGCCCAGCAGCCGCCCGATCGCCCGGTCGAAAAGCGGCTGTGCCGGCTCGTCGAAGAGCGGCAAGATCATCTCCTCGGATGGCGGCGGTCCAGTAAAAGCCATCCCGAAGGATCCCGAGAAGGTCGCTCTCAAGCGCACGGTCGCGAGATCACGGATCGTCGCGGGAATGAGTCCTGCCTTCGTCGCCGCGTCTTCGAGCGCCTGGGCGATCGAAGTGACGGCCTTCTCGAACGGCTGAAGCACCTTGACGAGATAGTCGACCTCGACGGTGCCCTCTGTCACGGGCGGGCCGCCGAGGACCATGATCAGATCCGACGCCTCCACTGACAGCAACTCCTCGTTCAAGACCTCCCGCCTCCGCTCGAGGCCAGAGCGCATCAGCTTCAGGCCGAACGAGGGCGCGGCCTCTCCGGCCTCGAACACGGCGATGGCCGAGTGCAGGTCATCAAGTTCATTGCGAACCTCGGAGCGCGTTCTCATGCGATCTCCAGATACCCACGAGCGACCTGGACGCCGCCTGGGTCTGGACGGGTCTGGCTTCACCACTGGTGCCAGTAGATAGCCGCGGCAACGTACGCGGCGTGGTTCGGGTGCGTCGGCCGGCGACGCCTGGTGCCTGCCGGCTGGAAGAAGGCCTGACGGTTCGAATGCCGGTATTGGCAACGCTTCACCTCCTCCCCGTCCTCGGACCGTTGTACTCGGAGGGTGTGACAGTATCCATCGAGCCGGACTTCTCGCCCTTCGCCGGCGGGCGCCCACAGAGCAGCCGACCGACACCCTTCCTCTGCGGCGACGGCCCCAAGCCGGAGGTTGGCGTGCGACGTGGGAGCCGACGGTTGGCCGCCGCCCGTCCAGCGGGCGACGCCCGGCGCGTCGGTTGGTGCGACCTGCACGATGCGCCGCGGCCCACGACGTGAAGGACCAGCCAACTGCGGCCGGCGAGGATCGCGTCATCGCTATGCTCGCGCGGGTGCGTGGCAACCACCTCGTCCGGGAGATGCGCAAGCGGGCCGGCCTCACCCAGCGGGCGCTGGCCGAGCGCGTCGGCACCACCCAGTCGGCCATCGCCCGCCTCGAGGGGGGCATCGGCGATCCCACCCTGGCCCGCCTCTCGGCCATCGCCGAGGCGTGCGGCCTCGAGCTCCAGGTGCGCCTGGTCGACGCCGACGACCACGACTGGTCACTCGTGGACCGCCGCGCCCTGGAGCGGCCCGACCTCAGGATGGCCAACGCCAAGCGGGCCGTCGCCTTCATCCGGTCTGGTCGGGCATCGGTCGCAGCGGCGGCGGTCGGCGCCGAGCGGTGAGCGCGGACGACTTCGAGCCCGAGCGCATCCTCGAGGTCCTCGATCGGCACGACGTGCGCTACGTGCTGATCGGGGGCATGGCCGCGACGCTTCACGGCGCAGCGCAGATTACTGAGGACGTCGACATCACGCCGGAGCGCAGCCCCGACAACCTGGGACGCTTGTTGAGCGCGCTGGCGGAGCTCGACGCTCGCGTCCGCACCGGCGCGGTGCAGGGCGGTCTCGCGTTCTCCCACGACGCCGCGTCGCTGGCCGGCGCCGACGTCTGGAACCTGGTCACGTCCTTCGGCAACCTCGACATCAACTACGTTCCCAGCGGCACCGGCGGGTACGACGACCTGGTACGCGACGCCATCGAGATCCAGGTGCTCGGCGTCACCACGATGCTTGCCTCGCTCGCGGACGTCGTCCGCTCGAAGGAGGCGGCGGGCCGCGCCAAGGACCTTCTGGCGCTGCCGACCCTGCGCCGCCTCCTCGACGAGCGCTACCCGCAGCGCTGACGCGGGGGGCCCGGGTGGCACCGAGCCTCCGTGGGGCCCCGGTTCGAAGATGGCCGCAACGGAGCCCGACCCCGAACCTCCTCCAGGAGCTCAGCCCGAGCGCAGCTCGGCGGCGTCGGACAGGATCGTCACCTTGTCGTTGGAGACCTCGACGAAGCCGCCGTCGACGTCCACGACCGTTTCGGGACCGCTGGGCGGCACGATCCGCACGGGGTGCGAACCCAGCGCGCCGATGAAGCTCACGTGCCCGGCCAGGAAGGCGATCTCGCCGCCACTGACCGTGCGGCACACCACCATCTTGGCCTCGCCGTTGAAGAGGATCTTCTCGGGCGACACGAGCTGCACGTCGAGCGGCATCAGTCCCGACCTCTCTGAACATCGGCAGCGGGAGTGAGCGAACCGAACGAGTGAGGGCGAAGCATCACCTACTCCTGGAGCTGCTTGGCCTTGGCCCTGGCCCCGTCGGCGTTGCCGACGTTCAAGAAGGCCTGCTCGGGCAGGTCGTCGAGCTCGCCGCTGGTGAGCTGCTCGAAGGACTCCACCGTCTCGCCGATGGGCACGTTGATGCCCTCGAGGCCGGTGAACACCTGCCCCACGAAGAAGGGCTGGGACAGGAAGCGCTGGATCTTGCGGGCCCGGTTGACCGTGATGCGGTCCTCCTCGGCCAGCTCGTCGAGGCCGAGGATGGCGATGATGTCCTGGAGCTCCTTGTAGCGCTGCAGGATCTCCTGGGTGCGCCGGGCCACCGCGTAGTGGCGCTCGCCCACCACCTCCGGCGCCAGGATCGTCGAGCTCGAGGCCAGCGGGTCGACGGCCGGGTAGATGCCCAGCGCGGCGATCTGGCGGGACAGCTCGGTGGTGGCGTCGAGGTGGGTGAAGGTGGTGAACGGCGCCGGGTCGGTGTAGTCGTCGGCGGGCACGTACACCGCCTGCAGCGACGTGATCGACCGGCCCCGGGTGGAGGTGATGCGCTCCTGCAGCTCACCCATCTCGTCGGCCAGGGTGGGCTGGTAACCCACCGCCGAGGGCATGCGGCCCAGCAGGGTCGAGACCTCGGAGCCGGCCTGCACGAAGCGGAAGATGTTGTCCACGAAGAGCAGCACGTCCTGGCCCTTCACGTCGCGGAAGTACTCGGCCACCGTCAGGGCGGACAGGGCCACCCGCAGGCGCACGCCGGGCGGTTCGTCCATCTGGCCGAAGACGAGCGCGGCCTTGGACAGCACCGACGACTTTCCGTCGCCCATCTTCGTCTCTTCCATCTCGATGAAGAGGTCGGTGCCCTCGCGGGTGCGCTCGCCCACCCCGGCGAACACCGACACGCCGCCGTGCTGGGTGGCCACCCGGTTGATCATCTCGGTGATGAGCACGGTCTTGCCCACACCCGCGCCGCCGAACAGGCCGATCTTGCCGCCCTGCAGGTAGGGGGTGAGCAGGTCGATGACCTTGATGCCGGTCTCGAACAGCAGCCGCTTGGGCTCGAGCGTGTCGAAGGCCGGTGCCGGGCGGTGGATGTCCCAGATGTCCTCCACGCCGGTGAGCTCGTCGACGTCGAGCGGCTCGCCGATCACGTTGAGGACATGGCCCAGCACGCCGTCGCCCACGGGCATAGCCAGGCCCCGGCCGAGGTTGGTGACCGGGGTGCCGCGAACCAGGCCGTCGGTGGGCTTGAGGCAGATGGCCCGCACCCGGCCGTCGCCGATCTGCTGGGCCACCTCGGCGGTGACCACCACGTCGTCGCCGGCGATGGTGAGCGTCATGCGCAGGGCGGTGTGGATCTCGGGCAGGTGGCCGCGGGGGAACTCGACGTCGACGACCGGGCCGGCCACGGCGACGACCCGGCCCTCCTTGCGGTCCCCGTCAGCCGCCTCGGTGGCGGCCGCCCCGCTCGCCGGTGCATCGGTGGTCATCGTCATCGGCTACTTCCCTTCGGTCGCTCTCGTCCGGGCCCGGAGGGCGCAGCGAACGAGTGAGGGCGAAACATCACGCTGACCGGTACAGCGCGTCGTGCAACTTGTCGGGAAGGACGTCGCGGCTGACCAGCAGGTCGGGCAGAAGGTCCTCGCTACCGCCCCGGCGCAGCGCCTCGGCGCCGCTGACGATCTCCATGATCTCGGTGGTGATGACGTCCTGGCGAGCGCGGTTCATCACCCGGGTGAGGTCCTTGATCAGTTCCTCGGCGTTGTCGGTGGCAGACTTCATGGCCCGCTGGCGGGCCGCGTGCTCGGAGGCCGAGGCGTCGAGGACCGCCGCGAACAGGCGCGCCTCGGCATAGCGGGGCAGCAGGCGCTCGAGGATGGCAGCGGGGCTCGGCTCGAACTCGTAGAGCGTCGAGGGCGCGCCCGACTGGCTGGCGGCCTCGAGGGAGCTGGTGTCGAGCGGCATGAGCCGGCGGGTGACGACCTTCTGGGACCCGACGGAGAGGAACCGGGTGTAGACGATCTCCACCGCGTCGACCGTGCCCTGCTCGAAGGCGGCGGTGACCGCCTCGGCCACCTCCTTGGCCTGCTCGTAACGGGGCTGGTCGGTGACCCCGAGGAACGCGGCCTCGACCGGCACGCCCCGGAAGCGGAAGTACCCCTGGGCCTTCTTCCCGATGGCGTAGAGCTTGGCCTCACGCCCCTCGGCGCGGTCGCGGCGGATGGCCCGCTCCGCGGTACGCAGGACCGTGGTGTTGTAGGCGCCGGCCAGGCCCCGGTCGGCGGTGACCACCACATAGGCGATGGTGGCGATGTCGTCCCTGGCCTTGAGCAGCGGATGGTCGAGACCGGCCCCGGCGGCGGCCAGGTTGCGGATGACCTCGGTGATCTGCTCGCTGTAGGGGCGAGCGGCGGCGACCCGCTGCTGGGCCTTGACGATGCGCGAGGCGGCGATGAGCTCCATCGCCTTGGTGATCTTCTTGGTCGACTCGACGCTCTTTATCCGTCGACGCAGGATCCGTTCCTGACCACCAGCCACGAGACGCTCTACCCGCGATCGTCGGCGTCGGCGTCGTCCGCTGCGGTGTCGGCCGTGCGTTGGAACTGCGACTTGAAGCCGTCGACGGCCCCGCCCAGCGCGTCGCCCTCGGGGAGCTTGCCCGACGACGCGATCTGGTCGAGCAGGTCGGCGTGGCGCGTACGCACGTGCTCGAGCAGCTCGGCCTCGAACCGCCCCACGTCGGCCACGGGAATGTCGTCGAGGTAGCCGCCGGTGCCGGCGAAGATCGACACCACCTGCTCCTGTACCGCCATGGGCGAGTTGAGGTTCTGCTTGAGCAGCTCGGTGAGCCGGTACCCGCGCTCGAGCTGCGCCGCCGACACCTTGTCGAGCTCGGACCCGAAGGTGGCGAACGCCTCCAGCTCGCGGAACTGGGCCAGGTCGATCTTGAGCGTCCCGGCCACCGACTTCATGGCCTTGATCTGGGCCGCGCCGCCTACCCGCGACACCGAGTTGCCGACGTCCACCGCCGGGCGCACCCCGGACTTGAACAGGTCGTCGATCACGAAGATCTGCCCGTCGGTGATGGAGATCACGTTGGTGGGGATGTAGGCGGTGATGTCACCGGCCTTGGTCTCGATCACCGGGAGGGCGGTGAGCGAGCCGGCGCCGCGGTCGTCGCTGAGCTTGGCGGCCCGCTCGAGCAGGCGGCTGTGGAGGTAGAAGACGTCGCCGGGGTAGGCCTCGCGCCCCGGCGGGCGGCGTAGCAGCAGGGAGATCTGGCGGTAGGCCTCGGCCTGCTTGGACAGGTCGTCGTAGACGATGAGGGCGTGCTCGCCGTTCTCCATCCAGTGCTGGCCCATGGCGCAGCCGGCGTAGGGCGCCAGGTACTTGAACGGGGCCGGTTCCGAGGCCGGGGCCGAGACCACCACGGTGTAGTCGAGCGCCCCGTGCTCGCGCAGCGTCTCCACGGTGGTGGCCACCGTCGAGCCCTTCTGCCCGATGGCCACGTAGATGCACTTCACCCCCTGGCCCTTCTGGTTCAGGATCGTGTCGATGCAGATGGTGGTCTTGCCGGTCTTGCGGTCGCCGATGACGAGCTCGCGCTGGCCCCGGCCCACCGGGGTCATGGAGTCGATGGCCTTGATGCCGGTCTGCAGCGGCTCGTGCACGGGCTGGCGGCCGGTGATGCCCGGTGCCTGGATCTCCATGCGACGGTCCTCGGTGCCGGTGAGCGCGCCCCGGCCGTCGATGGGACGGCCCAGGGCGTCGACCACCCGCCCGATGAGGCCGTCACCGACGGGGACCGACAGGATACGGCCCGTCGCCTTGACCGGCCCGCCCTCTTCGATGTGGGCGCCATCGCCGAGGATGACCGCGCCGATCGACTCCTCGTCGAGGTTCAGGGCCAGGCCGAGCGTGCCGTCCTCGAACTCCAGCAACTCGTTGACGGCCGCTTCGGGCAGGCCCGAGACGCGGGCGATGCCGTCGCCGACCTCGAGGATGCGGCCCACCTGCGAGATGGACACGTCGGGCGAGAAGCCCTCCAGGTTCTTGCGCAGCGCGGCCGCGATGTCCGCCGTATCGATAGTCAATTCAGCCAACGGGTACTCCTGGCGTGCGGGCATTCGGCGGGGGGCCCGGGGGGCAGAGGCTCCGGCCGGAGCCCCCCGGCTGCCGATCGATCCGGCTTGGCCGCTCTTGGCGGCTGGCGCCGCCGGGCCGCATGGCCCAGGCCCGGTCGATCGGCGACAAGGTCATTCGGCGCCGCCGAAGGCGGCGGCCATCAAGCTCGCCCGAACGGAGTGAGCGAAGCGAACGAGTGAGGGCGACGTTCATCAGAGGAAGCTCCTCATTTGGTCGAGGCGACTGCGGACGCTGCCGTCGATGACGGTGTCGCCGATGGTGGTGACCAGCCCGCCCAGGACCGTGGGGTCCAGCACCACCTTGACGTCGACCTCGCGGCCCGTGGCCGCCTTGAGCGAGGTCGCCAGACGGACCCGCTGGTCCTCGGTCAACTCGACCACGGAGCGGACCTCGGCCACCTCGCGGTTCGTCTCGGCCGCGCTCCGCCGGACCAGTTCGTCGATGATGGCGGGAAGGTCCCGGCCTCGGCCCGTGCCCACCACCACCGATACCAGCGCGGTGGTGACCGGCGTGGCCCGCGAGCCGAGGAGGTCCTCGACGATCTGCTGGCGGCGGCTGGCCGGAAGGCGTGCGTCGGTGAGCGCCTCTCGCAGTTCCTCCGAACCGTCCAGGGCCCGGGCGAAGCGGAACAGCTCGTCTTCGACCTCGCCCAGCGATCCCTCGGCCCGGGCCACGCCGAGGAGGGCTCGAGCGTAGGCGTCGGTGCGTTCGAGGTCGGCCATCAGGACCGGCTTCCGACCTGGTTGATGTAGTTCTCGATGAGCTGCATCTGGGTGTCACGGTCGAGGTTGCGCTGCACGACCACCTCGGCCGCGCCGATGGCCAGGGTGGCCACCTCGGACCGCAGGTCGGCGATGGCCTGGGCCTTGGCCGACTCGACGTCGGCGGCCGCCCGCTGGCGCAGCTCGGCGATGTCGGTCTCGGCCCTGGCCTGGAGGTCGCGGCGCAGGGCGTCGGCGGCCTGGCGGGCCTCTTCGATGATGCGGCCCGACTCGTTGCGGGCGTCGGCGAGCTGGCGCTGGTAGTCGTCGAGCACCTCGGTGGCCGACGCCTTGGCCGCCTCGGCCTCGGCCAGATCTCGCCGGATGCGCTCGCTGCGGGCCTCCATGCCCTTTTTCATGCCGGGCCAGGCGAAGCGGTAGAGCGCCCCCAGCAGGACCACGAAGGAGATGGACCCCCAGACGATCTCCGAGGTCTCGGGCAGGATCAGGCTCGGCGCCTCCTGGCAGTCGTCGGGCTCGCCGCCCTCCTCGAGGAGCTCGACGCAGAGCTCGGCCTCGTGGGAGATGTCGGCCTCGCCCTCGCCCTCCTGGGCGCCGGCTTGGCCGGGTGCCCCGACCACGGCCACAACAGCGACGGCCGCGGTGGCCAGCAGTGCACGGATGCGCATGGGCCGCTCTCCTAACCGGCGATGATGAAGGACAGGACGAAGCCGAACAGGGCGAGGGCCTCGGTGAAGGCGATGCCGAGGAACATGGTGGTGCGCACCATGCCGGCGGCCTCGGGTTGGCGGGCCATGGCGGTGATGGCGTTGCCCACCACGATGCCGATGCCGATACCGGGGCCGATGGCCGCGCCGCCGTAGACGATGCCGCGGCCGACGGCGGTGAGGCCCTCGACCAGCTCACCGGCCTCCTGCTGTGCAAGCACTTCAAGCACGGGGTTGTCTCCTTTTTCCTTTAGCTCAGGCTTGCGTGGCCGGTGCGGCCACACCTCGGACGTTCGCTCTCCCGAACGTGAGCGCCGGGGAACGGCCTCCGTCGGGTGGTCCTACGTGCCGGTCGGTCCGGCTTCGCCGGTCGACCGGCGAAATGCACTCAGCGCCCGGCGCAGCCGGGCACCATCGAGCTCGCACGAACGGAGCGAGCGAAGCGAGTGAGTGCGTGCGAGCCATTCAGTGCTCGGGGTTCATCGCGCCGCCGATGTAGACGGCGGTGAGGATGGTGAAGATGAAGGCCTGCAACACCACCACGAGGAGCTCGAACCCGGTGAGGGCGACGAGCAGCGCACCGGGCACGGCCGCGCCGACCACGGTCGACTCGAACAGGGCGGTGGCGATGACGGCGAAGCTGATGAGGAGGAGGTGGCCGGCCAACATGTTGGCGAAGAGCCGCACCGCCAGCGACAGGGGTCGCACCAGCAGCGTCGAAACCAGCTCGATCGGGGTCACCAGGATGTAGAGCGCCTTGGGGACGCCGGGAGGGAACAGCATCGATTTGAAGTAGCCGCCGAGGCCCTGGCTCTTGATGCCGACGAAGTTGAACAGCACCCAGGCCACGATGGCCAGGAAGGCCGGCAGCGCGATGCGGGCGTTCACCGGCATCTGGATGCCGGGGACGATCCCCCAGATGTTGCAGACGGCGATGAAGGAGAAGAGGGTCAGCAGGAACGGGGTCCAGGCCAGGCCCGCGGGCCCCATGGTCTGGAGCACGACACCCTCTCGGATGAAGTCGACCACCGACTCGGCCACGTTGCGCACGCCCACCGGGACGAGCGACTGCTTGCGGCTGGCCACGAAGAAGAACAGGAACACGATGAGGGCCGAGACCCACATCAACAGCACGACCTTGTTGACCGCGAACGGCCCGCTGCCGAAGATGTCGGGCCACTCCACGGTGTGGCTGATGGGCGGGAACTCCAGTCCGAACATCACGCGGGGCGCTTCTCCTGAGTCGGATGCGGGCGCAGGCCCGGGAAGGCGAGGGACGCGGACACGTGGCGCAGCTCGGCGAACAACAGGCCGAGGTGGGTGACCAGCACCAGCACGCCGAGTGCGGTCAGGTCGATCCAACCCTCGTTACGCACCGCGGCGATGGCCAGGCAGACCATGACCATGCGGCCGAGGAACCCGGCCAGGGCCGTGGCCATGAGCGCGGTGGGAGAGACCGTGGCGGCCCAGCCCAACGTGACGGCGGCCGCCACCAGGTTGGCCAGGACCAGCACGATGGCCACCAGCGCGGACCAAGCGCCGTCGCCGCCCCAGATCAGGGCCGAGACGGCCACGAGCACCGGTGCCAGGGGCAGGCCGCGCCGCACCATGTCGAAGGCCAGGTCGCGCTCCACCGCCGGAGCGGTCGGCGCATCGGCCGCGGTCATCGGCGCACCATCGCCGTTGCGGGTGATCGTCGACCGTGCCCGGACGTACGAGCACCGATGACCTGATCGCGGCGCTCGGTCACGGCAACTTCCCGGGAGCCGGCCCGGGCGGCTCGTCGCGTCGGCCGAAGAGCTTGTCGTGCTGCGCGTTCATGTCCGCGTCGTAGCGCACGAACTGCTTCCACGCGAGGTACGCGAACACGACGACGAAGAACACCACCAGGAACAGCGGGCTGGTGCCGAGGCGACGGTCCAGCATCCAGCCGAGCCCGGCGAATACGGCCGGGGTGACGGCCAGCTCGAAGGCCAGCGCCAGGCTGTCGCCGAAACCCTTGTGCAGGTGGCGGCTGCCGGTACTGCCGCTCTCGGCGGCACCGGCCACCCGGCGGACCACGGCGCCGGTGAATCCCCCGTCGTGCTCACGGCGCTCGGTTCGGTCCACGCGTTTTCCCTGGTGCTTGTGATTGATTTCGCAACCTAGAAGAGGAGGTTTCGGAGACGCAAATCCGCGGCGGCAGGACCCTGCTCCGCACCAGCGCCGGACCCTAACGCACCCTGTTGTGCCGGTCGAACCCCAGCCCCGGTGCCCCGTCCCGCGGGGCTCAGTGGCGACCGGGCGTGCGGGCCCGTCGGGCGTGGCGCCGGGAGCGCCGGCGCGCCACCCGGGCCGTATCGTCGGGCCGGGGAGCGCCGGGCGCGATCGCAGGGCGCCCCCCGTCCCGGGCCGGGGCCGTGCCGGGCTCGGTCGACAGCTCCGGCGCCGCGGGTTCGGCGCGGGGATCGGCGTCGACTGCCTCCTGGCCGAGCAAGGCGCGGGCTCGGCGCACGCCCGGATGGAACGCCGTGAACAGCACGAGGCCGAGCGCGGCGATCCCCAGGGGGACGTAGGCGTCGCCCCGGCCGGTGTAGGTCGGGTACAGCACGACGATCGACAGCAGGGCCGTCCACGCCCACAGGATCACCACGCTGCGGCGCTGACCGTGGCCCAGGGCCATGAGCCGGTGGTGCAGGTGCTCCTTGTCGGCCGTGGCCAAGCCGGCGCCGCGGCTGGCCCGGCGCACGATGGCGAACACGGTGTCGATCACCGGCACGCCCAGGATCACCAGCGGGATGAACAACGGGGCGAAGAAGAAGAAGGACTGGCCGCTGAAGGTGGCGTCGGTGCTGCCGCCGACGGCCATGGTCGACGCCGCCATCACCAGCCCGAGGAACAACGCCCCGCAGTCGCCCATGATGATCCGGGCGGGGTGGAAGTTGTGGGGCAGGAAACCGAGGCAGACCCCGGCGATGATGACGGCCAGGAGCGGACCGATGTTGCCCTCGGACAGCACGCCGACGTCCTCGAGGCGGAGGCCGTAGAGGAAGAAGGCCCCTGCGGCGATGGCCGTGATGCCGGCGGCGAGGCCGTCGAGACCGTCGATGAGGTTGATGGCGTTGGCCATACCCACCACCCACAGCACGGTCACGAAGGTGGAGAGGTCGGGGCTGAGCGAGAAGATCCCGAGGAACGGGACCCGGAAGAACAGGGTGCTCACGCCCGCGAGGGACAGGATGCTGCCGGCCAGCACCATGCCGGCCACCTTCGCCGGGGCGGACACGCCCTCGTGGCGACGGACCTTGCGCACCTCATCGATGAACCCGGTGGCGAAGATCACCACGCCGGCCACCGCCACGCCCAGGGCGGCGGTGCTCGAGTCGAACACGCTGGCGAAGGCGCCGAGACGCGACGACACGGCCAGCGCGACCCCGAAGCCGACCAGCAGGGCGACGCCGCCGACGTTGGGCGTCGCCATGACGTGCACCGAGCGCTCGCCGGGGAGGACCTGCAGGCCGACCCTGACACAGACCCAGCGCACCACCGGCGTCACCAGGAACGTGGTGAGGAAGGCCACCGCCCCCACCAACAAGTACGAGGTCACCGAATCACTCCAACCCCAGCGTTCTCGCGACAAACGGAGTGGTCAGGACCCCACGTCCTGTCGCGGAATGCCGGGGGGTGGCGGTCGCCCGATGCTTCGGCGGCGAGATCACGGGTACGGCGTGAACTTCGAGCACAGCGTGGCGACGTCGTCGCGCACGGCCCCGAGCGCGGGCTCGTCGTCACGACCGCGCAGGGCACGAGCGATCAAGGAGGCGATGGCGGTCATCTCGGGTGGCCCCATCCCCTGGGTGGTGGTGGCCGCCGTGCCGATGCGCAGCCCGCTGGTGACGAAGGGCGAGCGCGGGTCGTTGGGGATCTGGTTCTTGTTGAGGGTGATCCCGGCCCGGTCGAGCACCTGCTGGGCCTGCTTGCCGGTGAGCTCGGCGTCGAAGGGGCGAAGGTCGACGAGCATGAGGTGGTTGGTGGTCCCGCCGGACACCAGCCGGAAGCCCTCGCCACCCAGCGCCCCCGCCAGCACCGCGGCGTTGCCCACGACCCGCGCCGCATAGTCGGCGAAGGCGGGAGTGGCCGCCTCACGAAAGGCCACGGCCTTGGCCGCGATCACGTGCTCGAGGGGCCCGCCCTGCAGGCCGGGGAACACGGCCTTGTCGATGGCCTTGGCCCACTCGCGGCTGGACAGGATGCACCCGCCCCGGGGGCCGCGCAGGGTCTTGTGGGTCGTGAACGTGACCACGTCGGCGAAGGGCACCGGGTTGGGGTGCACGCCGCCGGCGATGAGCCCGGCCACATGGGCGGCGTCGAAGAGGAACGCCGCGCCGACCTCGTCGGCGATGGCGCGGAACGGCGCCGGGTCGATCACCCGGGGGTAGGCGGTGGCCCCGGCGATGACGAGCCGGGGCCGGTGCTGCAGGGCCAGGTCGCGGATCTGGTCGAAGTCGAGCCGCTCGTCGCTGTCGGTCACGCCGTAGGCGACGCCCTCGAACCACTGGCCGCTCACGTTCACCGGCTGGCCGTGGCTCAGGTGGCCTCCCTGGTCGAGGCGCATCCCGAGGACCTTGCCCCCGGGCGGCACCAGGGCCAGGAAGGCGGCCAGGTTGGCGTTGGCCCCGGCATGGGGCTGGACGTTGGCGTGTTCGGCCCCGAACAGGGACTTGGCCCGCTCCCGGGCCAGGTCCTCGGCCTCGTCGACGACGTGGTTGCCGCCGTAGTAGCGCTTGCCGGGATAACCCTCGGAGTACTTGTTGGTGAGCACCGAGGCGGTGGCCTCGAGCACGGCCGGCGACGTGAAGTTCTCCGACGCGATGAGCTGCAGCGTGGTGTTCTGCCGCTCGCGCTCGCGATCGAGGATGCCGAACAGCTCGTGGTCGCGCCCACCGGGCCAGGGCGCGGGCCCGTCGTGGCCGGGTGGCTCGAGGCCGTCGTTCACGGTGCCTGCTCGATCTCGGTGATCTGGTCGAGGCGGCGCTGATGGCGACCGCCTTCGAACGGGGTCGAGAGCCACAGGGTGACGATCTCGTCCGCCAGGCCCGGAGCCACGATCCGACCCCCCATGGCCAACACGTTGGCGTCGTTGTGCTGGCGCGACAACACCGTGGTGAACAGGTCGTTGCACAGCGCAGCCCGCACACCGCGCACCTTGTTGGCGGCGATCTGCTCGCCCTGGCCGCTCCCGCCGAGCACGATGCCCCGCTCGGCGCGGCCCTCGACCACGGCCCGGCCCACGGCGGCGCACACCGGCGGGTAGTCGACCGACTCCTCGCTGTCGGTGCCGAGGTCGTCGACGTCGTGGCCCAGGTCGCCAAGCACGCCGACGAGGTGCTGTTTGAGCCGGTACCCGGCGTGGTCGGAGCCGATGGCAACGTTCATGTCATCGCCCACAGGGCGTTCGGGCGAGCTGTTCGGACGGTGAGGCATTCGTGATGATCATGAGGAGACCTCGTGGGACGGGGGCCAGAGCAGGTCGACCAGCCGGGCCAGCAGGCCGTCGATCTCGCTCGCGGCCCGGCGATAGGCGCCGACCGAACGACCGTAGGGGTCGGCGACGTCGTCGGCGGTGCCGGCGCCGAGCACGTCGGCCGGGCGGCGACCGACGGCGACCCGGTCCAGCCAGGCGACGACCGTGTCGCCGTCCTTACGGGGCCCGACGTCCTCGCCGCGCCGGATGAGCTCACGCAGCGCGAACGTCCGATCGAAGCAGTCGGGGGCAAACACGGCGATCTCTCGCACGTGGGCCTGCTCCATGGTGATGATCAGGTCGGCCCGTTCGAGCTGGGCGGCTTCGAGCACGCGGCTGCGATGCGCATCGATGTCGACGCCGAACGTGCGGGCGACCGACCGCGCCTCGGTCGGCGCCCGCCGCCCGGCGGCCACCAGCCCGGTCGAGGAAACCTCGACCGGTACGCTCCGTTGGCCCAGCCGGTGACGCAACAACCCTTCGGCCATGGGCGAACGGCAGATGTTGCCGGTGCACACGATGAGGATCTCGATGGGTGCCGAGTCTAACGACACCTCTCCCCGACGCCGGTGACGCCGGGTGAACCCGCCCCTCGCCGAAATTGCGTCCAGATGGCCCACATATGGGCCATCTGGACGCCAGAACCGCTGGAGGGGGGTGACGACGACGGTCAGCCCGCCAGGGACTCGGCGGAGATGGCGCCGAGGCGCAGGACCACCGGGGTGGCGCCGGTGGCGTCCACCACGGTGGAGGGCAAGCCGTCACAGGAGCCACCGTCGAGCACCAGCCCGACGGAGCCGACCAGCGACCCCGCGGCGGCCGCGGCGGTGCTGCGCGTGGGCTGGCCATGGCGGTTGGCACTGGTGGTGGCGAGCGGGCCGACCCGAGCGGCCAGCGCGCGCACGAGGGCGTGGTCCGGGCAGCGCAGGCCGACGGTGGGTTCATCCCAGGCGGCCGAGGCCAGGCAGACGATGGTCAGCGGCCCCGGCCAGAACCGGGCCGCCAGCCGGCGCGCCAGGGGCGACGGTCGGGCCAGCGACCAGGCCTGGTCGGCCTCGTCGACGAGCACGGCCACCGGCATCGTGGCCGGGCGGTCCTTGAGCGCGTAGAGAGCGTCGCGATGCGCCGGAAGGGCGGCGATGCCGTAGACCGTGTCGGTGGGGAGCACGACCACGCCCCCGCCGGTCAGGACCGTGGCCGCCCGGTCGAGAACCACCGGCTCCCACCCGTCCCGGGGGTAGCTGCTACTCGATGGAGCCATCAACTGCCCCCAGAACGAGTGGGGGAGAGGCGGGCGACGAGGATGCGGGGGCGCCCGGCGAGGTCGGGACGGATCTCGGCGTCGACGAAACCGGCGGTGGCGGCCACGTGCACGACCTCCTCGCCCTGGGTCTCGCCGATCTCCACCACCAGCGCGCCGGGCCGGCGCAACCACGCCGGCGCCTCGGCCACGATCGCCTCGATCGCCTCCAGACCGGTCGGCCCGGCCACCAGGGCGGCTCGCGGCTCCCAGCGGGCCACCTCATCGGGCAGGACCTCTCCGGCGCCGACGTAGGGCGGGTTGGACACCACCAGGTTGAGGCGGCCGCCCAACGAAGCGGGAAGCGCCGCGAACCACGACCCCCGGGCCAGACGAACCCTGGCCCCGGGCCCGCCGGCGCCGGCCAGGTTGGCGGCGGCCACGTCGAGCGCGTCGGCGGAGGAGTCGGTGGCCCAGACCTCGACCCGGGCGCGCTCGGCCACCAGCGCCAGCGCGATGGCGCCCGACCCGGTGCCCAGGTCGACGGCCAGACGTCCCCCGAGCGCGTCGAGCGCGTCGAGCGCGTCGATCTCGTCGAGCGCAGCCTGTACCACCTGCTCCGTCTCCGGTCGGGGGATGAGCACCCGGCGGTCGAGGAACAGGTCCAGCGTGCGAAATCCCCACCCGCCCAGCACGTACTGCAGGGGCTCGCCCGCGCGCCGGCGGGCCACCATGGCGCCGAAGGCCTCCTCGCCCAGGCCGGTGCTGGCCTCGTGCCGGTGCGAGAGCCAATCGACTCCGGCGCAACCCGATGCCTGTTCGCCGATGCGCCGGGCGTCGCCGGGAGGCAGGCCCGCAGCGACCGCCCGGTCCACCAAGGCGCGCCACGACGGCCGGGTACGGCCGCCGAGCGGCTCAGCTCCCGCCGGAGGCTCCGAGGCGCCGGGCCTGCTCGTCGTGCACCAGGGCGTCGGAGACATCGTCGAGCTCGCCGGCCAGCACCCGGTCGAGCTTGTAGAGGGTGAGCCCGATGCGGTGGTCGGACACCCGGCTCTCCTTGAAGTTGTAGGTGCGGATCTTCTCCGAGCGGCCGCCGCCGCCCACCTGGTCGCGACGCTGCTCGGAGAGCTCGGCCGACTGGCGGTCCTGTTCCGCCTTGAGCAGGCGCGACCGCAGCACCCGCAAGGCCTTGGCCCGGTTCTGGATCTGGCTCTTCTCGTCCTGCATGGCGACGACGAGACCGGTCGGCTTGTGCGTCACCCTGACGGCGGAGTCGGTGGTGTTCACCGACTGGCCGCCGGGGCCTGACGAGCGGTATACGTCGACCTGGAGGTCGTTCGGGTCGATCTGCACGTCGACCTCCTCGGCCTCGGGCAGCACCGTCACCGTGGCCGAAGACGTGTGGACCCGACCCTGGGACTCGGTGACCGGCACCCGCTGCACCCGATGGGGCCCCGCTTCGTGCTTCATCCGGGCCCACACCCCGTCGCCCTTCAACAGGAACGTCACCGCGTTGTAGCCACCCATCTCCGAGTGGTCCGTGGCCAGGAGGTCCAGCTTCCAACCACAGCGGGCCGCGTAACCCTCGTACATCTGGAACAGATCGCGGGCGAACAGGTTCGCCTCCTCGCCCCCTTCCGCGCCGCGGATCTCGATGATCACGTTGCGGTTGGCGTTCGGATCGACGGGGAGCAGCAGCACCTTGAGCTCGGCCTCCAGCCGGGCCACGTCGGACTCGGCCTCCTCGGCCTCGCGGCGGGCGAACTCCCGGTCCTCGCCGCTCGACTCGCTCAGCATCACCTTGGCCAGGTCGAGGTCTTCCCGGCGCTGGCGATGCTGGCGCGCCCGGCTCACGATGGCGTCGAGCTCCTTGTGCCGCCTGGCCAGGTCGGTATAGCGGGCCTGGTCGGCGAAGACCTCGGGGTCGGCCAGGCGCGCCTCGACATCGGCGAACTCCCGCTCCAGGTCAGACAGGCGTGCGAGCACAACGGATCAGGGTACCGAGAGGTTCTCGCGCCAGTCCCCGGCGACGGTGACGATCCTGGCCGGTCGCGCCAGCGCCGCGGCCAGGGCACGGGTGACCGGGTGCGCGTCGCGCTCGGCCATCACCAGGACCAGGGTGGCCCGGAGATCGTGCGCCAAGCGGGCATCGGCGGCCGCGGGGACGAGGTCGAGGTCGATCCCCACCGAGCAGCCGACCACGACCGGCGCGCCGCGGGTGTCGATGCCGGCGGCGAACGCGGGCATGGCGTCCTTGACGCTACGCCTCGGCACCGTGCCCGCCATGCGCCTGAGCGCGGTCGCGCCGACCAGCGCCGGTTCGGCCACCACCCGGTCACGGAGCCACCGCTCGGCGGCCAGGCGTAGCAGCGGATGGTCCACGCCGGCGGCGCGACGCTGCGCGCGCACGGTGGCCACCACCCGGGCCAGGGCGGCGTCGGCGGGGAGGTCGCCGTGGAGCATGGCGAACGCCTCGCGGTCGTGGCGCCCGACACCGACCTCGATGCGAGCGCCGTCGCCGTCTCGAAGGGGGTCGACCTGCACCTGCGCGATCTCCAGGCCCAGCACCTCGCCCGTCACCCGGCCGTGCTCGATGACGACCGTGGCGCCGGCCGCCTCGAGGACGCCGACCAGCGCCAGAGCCCGATCGTCGGGGACCGCCGCCGCCGCCACGGGCTCGGGGACCGCCCGTCGCAGCGTGCGGCCCCGGACCGACCACACGGTGGGGGGCACCGCGAACTGCGAGGCTCGGCGCGCCAGAGCCCCGCCGTGGTGCTCGACCAGGACGTGCAGCTCGGTGGTCCCGGGCCGCCGGTCGGCCCAGGCCAGCGCGATGCCGAGGGCCCGCGCCGGCTCGTCGTCGACCAGGACCCAGGCCCTGCCGTCGGGCGTGACCATGCCGGCCCCGCCGGAGAACCCGGAGGCGGCAGCTTCAGGTGGTGGGCCAAGCTCGAAGTGACCGCGCACCAACGAGGCGAGCTTCACGCCGAGCAGGGCCGACCTTCGCTCGGGACCGAGCCCGCCCACGCGCGCCCGGCTCGTGTCGGGAGAGGCCGGAGTGGGGACGGCTACTTCTTGTCGCGCCGGCCGTAGCGGCGCTCGAAGCGGTCGATCCGGCCGCCGACGTCGACCAGCTTCTGCTTGCCGGTGTAGAAGGGATGGCACTCGCTGCACAGCTCGACACGCAGCTCGGCTTTGGTGGAGCGAGTGGTGAACGTGTTGCCGCACGAGCAACGCACGGTCGCGGTCACGTAGTCGGGATGGAGGTCAGCCTTCATGAGGTCGGCCAGTGTACGCCCTGCAACCGCCCCTCCATCAACCAACCCCGCCGACGTGGGTAGCACGTCGGGACCTGGGTCGGGTTGGGGTCGGGTTGGGTTGGGGTTGGGGTTGGCCGAGGGCTGGCGCGTGTCAACCCGAGACCGACGGAGCCTTGCCGATCTCGGCCAGGAACTCGTCGTTGGACTTGAACGTCTTCATCCGGTCGATGAGCAGCTCGAGGCCGGCGCCGCCGCTGCCGCCCTCGCCGCCCAGGCCCGACAGCACCCGGCGCAGCTTCCAGACCATCTGGAGCTGGCGACGGTCGAAGAGCAGTTCCTCGTGACGGGTCGATGAGGCGTCGACGTCGATGGCGGGGTAGATGCGGCGCTCAGCCAGGCGGCGGTCGAGGCGCAGCTCCATGTTGCCCGTGCCCTTGAACTCCTCGAAGATCACCTCGTCCATCTTCGACCCGGTCTCCACCAGCGCGGTGGCCAGGATGGTGAGGGAGCCCCCCTCCTCGATGTTGCGGGCGGCCCCGAAGAACCGCTTCGGGGGGTACAGGGCGCCCGAGTCGACACCGCCGGACATGATCCGCCCGGTGGCCGGCGCGGCCAGGTTGTAGGCCCGCGCCAGGCGGGTGATGCCGTCGAGGATGATGCAGACGTCGCGCCCGCCTTCCACCATCCGCTTGGCCCGCTCGATGGTGAGCTCGGCCACCTGGGTGTGCTCGTCGGACGGGCGATCGAAGGTGGACGCGGCGACCTCGCCCTTGAGCAGCCAGCGCCGCATGTCGGTGACCTCCTCGGGGCGCTCGTCGACCAACAGCACGATGAGGTGCACGTCGGGGTGGTTGACCTCGATCGACCGGGCGATCTGCTTCATGATCGTGGTCTTGCCCGCCTTGGGGGGCGAGACGATGAGGCCGCGCTGACCCTTGCCCACCGGCGCGATGAGGTCGACGATGCGAGTGGTCATGTTCCCGGGATCATCCGCGAGCTCGAGGCGCAACCGCTCGTCGGGGAACAGCGGCGTGAGGTCCTCGAACCGCCGCCGGTCGCGGGCGAGGTCCGGCTCGACGTCGTTGACCGAGTCGATGCGAAGCAGCGCCGGGTTCTTCTCGTTGCGCGACGCCGGGCGGCTGGCGCCCTTGAGAAAGTCGCCCTTGCGCAGCCCGAGTTGGCGCACCTGCTTCACCGAGACGTACACGTCGTTCTTCGAGGGCAGGAACCCCTTGACCCGGAGAAAGCCGTAGCCCTCGTCGCGCAGGTCGAGGTAGCCCTCGACGTCGACGAGTTCGAACGTGCTCGCCTCCTCGACCTGGACCTGGCCGCCGGTGCCTTGGGCCCCCTGGCCCTGCTGGGCCTGCGGGTTGGCCTGGACCTGCTGGTTCGCCTGCAGGTTGTTCTGACCCTGGCGGTCACGGTCCCGATCGCGTCCCCGGCGCCGTCGCCGGCGGTTGGGGGTCTCGCCGTCGTCGGAACGCAACGCCGGCTGGCGGTCGGCTTCCGGGTGCGGGCGTCCGCCGTCTGCGGTGGAGCCCGAGGACATCGAAGCGCCCGCGGATGGTCCACGGTCGTTGCGGGCCGGCCGGTCGAGCCGCTCGCTCGCCGCGGTGCCGTCGGGTTCGCGTCGACCATGCCCGCCGTTGGGCGCAGGGCTGGGGTCGCCCGTCGAGCGGGACTGCTCGTCGTCGGTCACCCTCGTGCCGCTCATGTCGCTCATGTCGCTCGTCTCGCTCGTCTCGCTTGCCTGCCCCGGCGAGGCGACGGTCTCGGCACGGGCGGCCGGCACGGCGGCGCCCGTCGAAGCGTCGGCTGGCGACACGGCGGCGCCGTTGTCGCTCGCGCTCGGTACGGGCTCCATGGGGCGCGCGGGCGACGGTGTCGAGGGCTCGGACGAACCGGAGAACCCGGCCAACGTGAGGACCTGGTCGATGAGATCGGCCTTCTTGGCGCGCGAGCTCGCTCGGGCGCCCATCGCCTCGACGATGGCCAGCAGCTCGGTACGGTCTTTGCGCTCCAGCTTCGAGCGCTCGAGCGCGGATGCTTCGACGCTCATCGTCGGCCTCTTTCTGTTGGTGCTCTCGGGATGGTGGGAGGGGTGCCGATCACCGGCAGGTCCGACGCTTCGCTGGCGTCGGGAACCGAACGGATCGCTTCACGTACGACCAGGTCGATGACCGAGGCCAGCGTGGAGTCGAGCCCGTAGGACCGCACGACGGGCACGTCGTGCTCCTCGGCCATCGACATCAGGTAACGATGGATACAACGGATGTTCTCGAAGTGCTCGATGTAGCGCTCGGGCGGGCGGTTGAGGGTGGACGCGCCACGCAGGATGAAATGGCTGCGGTGCAGCTCCTCGTCCTCCACCGCCACCAGCAGCGGCACGATCACGGCCTTGCCGGCATAGCGTCGACGGTCGACGAACCCGGGCACGACGTGGGCGCCTTCGATCACCAGATGGGTGCCCTCGTCGATGGCGCGGCGGATCAGCGCCTCGATGCCCACGGCCACCGCAGAGGCCTGCTCTCGGAACCCCGCGATGACCGGATCGCTACCGTGCGGCACGGGATGGCGCATGACGCGCGACGTCTCGAACGACGAGCTCTGCAGGGTTGGCAGGAGCTCGTCGCTGAACATGGCCCGCATGACCTCGCGCACGGCGTCGGTGGGGATGACCCGGGTTATGCCCAGCCGGTTGGCCAGCATGGTCGCCACGGTGGACTTACCCACGCCGGTGGCGCCGCCGAGCAGGATCACCAAGGGCGTGTCGAGATGGCGAACGGTCTGCCACTTGGCGTAGAGCTCCGCACAGCGCGCCCCCTCCTCCTCCTCGAGCACCGCCAGCACCAGGCAGCTCAGCTCCACCTGGGTGACGGTGTCGGCGAAGTTGTCGCGCAGCCGCTCCTCGATCACCTCGGCCACGTGGAAGGCCCGGGCCGGCGCCAGTCCGGTCGCCATGATCCCCATCGCCATCAGGCCCTTTGAGTACGGCAGGCCATGGGCGACCTCGGCCAGGCTGGGGAGGTCCGCCCCCTCGCCGCCCGCCCGCGCCGGCGCCTCGGGAGCGTCGCTGACGATCACGTGCCGAGGGAGCGGCTGGTCGGTTCGTTCGTGCATGTCAGAGGATCCGCAGGATCGGTAGCCGGAAGGCAGGGGTCTGGGTGGGGTGTCTTTACGCCATGTCGGCGGTGTGGCGGCGCTGTGCCAGCCCGGCAAGGGCGCTCGCCATCTCCTCGAACGTGCCATCCCCCCCCACGGAGACGACGCGATTGTCACAGAAGACGATCTCCATCCCCCGCTCGGCGGCGAATCGTGCCGCCACGTCGATCGCGGCGGCTTTGAGCTCGACCACCAGCACCTCGGCCTCCCCCATCGCCTCGAGGTCGGCCCGCAGTTGCGGACGGTTGGCGAGGTTGTGGGTGATGCCGGCGACGCTGGCGCCGTGCTCGTTCTGTAGGTGATCACCTAGCGATTGGGCGGCCCACGGTGGGGCGGTGGTTGCGAATGCGATACGGCGACCGGTGACCGGTGACAGCGGGATAGGTCGGAAGACGGTGTGAATCACCCGTGCCGCCGGGATCAGGGCCCGGACACCACGCTCCAGGTGAGCCACCCTGGAAGAATTGGCCGCCTCGCCCGAACGGGCGACGGGTTCGTCGCACATGGTAACCACCACCGCGTCGCTCAGCAACAGCCGGTAGGCGCCGAGATACCCGAAGACCAGCTCGGGGTCCGCGGTCGCGGGCACCACGCACAGGGTGACGTCGGCGTGTGCCGGCGGGATCGACCGACCGCTGCCCTCCAGGACCAACAGGGTCTCGGGTCGCTGCTCGGCCAGGGCCACACCCTGCGCGAACGTCGAGGAGAAGGGCGCCCCGGCCAGCCCGCCGCCACAGCGACGCGTCCCCACGGTCGCCACCCGGGCCATCAGCGCGTCCTCGAGGTGGTCGCTGGCGGCGTGACGCCCGTCGTCGGCCAGCGCCAGCAGGCCCCGAGCCGACAGGTCGACGACCGTGGGGTCGATGAGCTCGGGCTCGGCCGGCCCGCCTCGCCCCATCGCCACCACCACCGGTGGCGTCCCCGCGGCCGCGAGATGGCGGGACAGCTGCGCGCTGACCGCGGTCTTGCCCGTCCGCTTGCCGGTCCCGATCACGGCGATCGACACCTTGGTGGCCAGGCGCGGCCTCGGCGGCGGGTCCAGCCGGAAGTCCGCGCCCACGTACGGGGTGGCGGCGGCCAGAACGTGGGCGGCCAGGCGCAGGCGGCTGCGATCGTCGAGCACCGGCTCGTCGCTCAGGTCGAGGACCAGATCGGGCCGGTGCTCGGCCATGGCGGCCAGGACCGCGGCAGTGGCGCTCTCACCACAGACGACCGCTACGCCGAGGTCGGGAACCTCGTCGCGCAGCTTCTCGGACCCGCCGAGCAGGACCGCGGCCACCACCGTCGAGCCCGCAAAGCGATGCGCAACCTCGTCGAGGGCGGCCCGCACCACCGGCGGATAATGCTCCCCGTCGACCAGGGCCAGGATGCGCACCTCGCCGCTCACCCCACACCCCCGCATTCCGCGACAGGACGGGGGCTCCTGACCCCACGATCTGTCGCGGAATCGCAGCCGTGGTCTTTCAAGCGCGGCTCAGCAGGCGCGACATCAGGGTGTGGCCGGGCCGGGCCGGGCAATCGGCCGTGCCCGGCTCGGAGTAGCACCCCCCGGGACCATCGACGGCGGAGTCGACGAGCAGGTAGGGCACCGAGTCGCGGGTGTGGGTCTTGAGCCGCACCGGGGTGGGATGGTCGGGCAGCAACAGCAACCGCCACGGTCCCATGGCGTCGAGCCCTTCCACCAGACCGGCCAGGATGCGCTGGTCCCACGCCTCCAGCGCCGCCACCTTCTCCTCGAGGTTGCCGGCATGACCGGCCTCGTCGGTGGCCTCCACGTGGATCAGGAATAGGTCGGTCCCCGCAGCCAGCGTGCGCAGGGCGGCATCGCGCTTGCCCTCGTAGTTGGTGTCGTACCAACCCGTGGCCCCCTCGACCTCGACGACCTCAACCTCGGTGAGCGCGCCCAGACCCCTGATGAGGTCGACCGCGGTGCACAGCGCCGCCGTCTTGGCGTGGGTGGCACGGAACGACGGCAGGCGGGGCTGGAAGCCCTGACCCCAGAGCCACACCTGGTTCGCCCGCAGGTCGAAGCGGGCCAGCACCTGGCGCGACGCGTCCATGAGACCGCGGACCCGGTCCGACCCGGGCCCCGACGGCCACACCACCGCCCTGTCGGTCAGGTCGTGGGGCGGGGCACACACCACGTCGGCCCACGACGCCGGCGCAACGACGATGTGGCGGTACTGCACCCCGGGGTGAAAAGACACACCGTCACCGCCGAGCTCGGCGTCGAGCGCACGGATCACCTCGGCGGCCACCGCCGAGCTGGGGTGGCCGCCGGCGAAGTCGACCATGGTGGCCTCGCCGCGGCCACCGAGGGTGACGAGGTTGCAGCGGTACGCCACCTGGTCGTCGCGGAGCTGCAGGCCCAAGGCGGCCGCCTCGATCGGCGCCCGTCCCGTGTGGTAGCGAGCCGGGTCGTAGCCGAGGATGGACAGGTTGCCGACGTCGCTTCCCGGAGCCATCCCGTCGGGGATCACCTCGGCCCGCCCGACCTCACCGCGCGCCGCCAGCGCGGCCAGCACCGGCATGCTGGCCGCCTCCAGCGGGGTACGGCCACCGAGCTCTTCGACCGGCTCGTCAGCACACCCGTCCGGGACGCACACGACGTAGTTCATGCGCGTCCTTCGACGGTGCCCACGGCACCGCGCCCGCCATCGCGTGCGGCCCTGCGCACCCGAGCCTGCACCGCGCCGAGGTCGGCGGGCACGACGTCGAAACGCTCGGGGCGACCGGCCAGGTCGGCGAGGCGCGCCGGCAGCGCCGGGCGCACGCCGGTGGCGCGCTCGACCGCGTCGGGGAACTTCGCGGGGTGCGCCGTGGCCAGGCACACCACCGGCACGGGCATTGGCCCGGCCGTCGTTACGGGCGTTACGAACGAGCGAGCGGCGTGCAGCGCCACCGCGCCGTGCGGGTCGACCAGCAGGCCGTGGCGGCGGTGCACGGCGGCGATCTCGGCCAGCGTCTCGTCGTCGTCGACGCGCACGGCGGCGAGAACATCGGGGGCGGGCGGAGCTTCGACGGCACCATCGCGACGGAACCGCGACATCAGCTCCGCCGTGGCGGCGCCGTCACGGCCGAGCAGGTCGAACAGCAGGCGTTCGTGGTTGGACGAAACTGCGATGTCCATGGCCGGGCTGAGCGTGGGCACGACGTCGGCGGCTACGAGCAAGCCGGTGTTGGCCCACCGGGCCAGGATGTCGTTGCGGTTGGTGGCCATCACCAGCCGCTCGATCGGGGCACCCAGCAGCCGGGCGTACCAGCCGGCGAGGATGTTGCCGAAGTTGCCGGTGGGCACGACCACGATGCAGGGACCGAGGCGGGCGGTCACCCACAGGAAGTACGGGACCTGGGCCAGGATGCGAGCCCAGTTGATGGAGTTCATGGCGCCGAGCGCCAGCTCGTACCGGAACCCCTCGTCGGCGAACATGGCCTTGACCAGGTCCTGGCAGTCGTCGAACGTCCCCTGGACCGCGAGGTTGTGCACGTTGGGGGCCTCGACGGTGGTCATCTGGCGGCGCTGCACGTCGCTCACCCGCCCGAGGGGGTGCAGCACCACGACGTCGAGCGTGCCCCGGCCGAGACAGGCGGCGATGGCGGCCGAACCGGTATCGCCCGACGTGGCCACCACCACGGTGCGGCGCTGGCCCCGGCGGCGCAGCTCGTCGTCCATCAGCCGCCCCACGAGCTGCAACGCGACGTCCTTGAACGCCAACGTCGGCCCGTGGAAGAGCTCGAGCAGGTGGCGACCGTCTCCCAGATCGACCAGGGACACCACCTCGGGGTGCTCGAAGGTGGCGTACGCGCCCGTGGCCGCGGCGACGAGGCCGCGGCGGTCGTCGACGAAGGGCCCCATGACCGACGCGGCCAGCTCGGGATAGCGGAGCCCCGCGGACGGTACCGGCCGGTCCGGCAGGCGATCGGGCACGTACAGGCCGCCGTCGGGGGCTAGGCCGTCGAGCAGGGCGTCGCCGAAGCCCACGGCCGGGGCCGATCCCCTCGTGCTGACGTAGCGCATGTCGACGAGGTCGCTCGATCGGTCGCTCAGTCGCCGACCACCCGCAACAACGTGCCCACGCGGTCGACGGCGTCGATCTCGCGCAGGGCACCCAGGGTGGCCTGCATGGCCCGTTCCCGGGCGATGTGGGTGATGAAGATCAGCCGGGCCTCGTCGCCCAGGCCCTCCTGCTCCATGGCCTTGATCGACACCCCGTGCCGGCCGAACACGCCCGCCACCTCGGCCAACACGCCGGCCCGGTCGGCCACCTCGAGGGTGAGGTAGTAGGCCGTCTCGACCTCGTCGATGGGTCGGATGACGGCTTTGCCCAGCACCCCGAGCGACCCGCACGTACCTCGGCGGAGGTTGGCCGCGGCATCGACCACGTCTCCGAGCACGGCACTGGCCGTGGGCGCGCCCCCCGCGCCGCGCCCGTAGAACATCAGGTTGCCGACCGCGTCGCCCTCCACGAAGACCGCGTTGTAGCTGTCACGCACACTGGCCAGCGGGTGGTCGGACGGCACCATGGCCGGGTGGACGCGGACGCCGATCTCGCCGTCGGTCTGCTCGATGATGGCCAGCAGCTTCACCACGTAGCCGAGGCGACCCGCGAAGGCGATGTCGGCGGTGGTGATCCCGGCGATGCCCTCGTGGTACACGTCCCCGGCGACCACCCGGGCGCCGAAGGCCACCGAGGCGATGATGGCGGCCTTGGCCCCGGCGTCGTAGCCCTCCACGTCGGCGGTGGGATCGCGCTCGGCGTAGCCGAGGCTCTGAGCCTCGGCCAGGGCGTCGTGGTAGGAGGCGCCGTCCTCGGTCATGCGGGTGAGGATGTAGTTGGTGGTGCCGTTGACGATGCCCATCACCCGCCGTATGCGCTCGCCCACCAGCGATTCGCGCAGCGGGCGCATGAGCGGGATCCCCCCGGCCACCGCCGCCTCGAACAGCAGGTCGACGCCGGCCGCGTCGGCCACGGCGAACAGCTCGGCGCCCACGTTGGCCAACAGCTCCTTGTTGGCGGTGACCACGGGCTTGCCCGACTTGAGCGCGGCCGTGATGAGCTCGCGGGCGGGCTCGATGCCGCCGATCAGCTCCGCCACCACGTCGATCGACGGGTCGTCGACCACCGCCGCCGCGTCGTGGGTGACCACGCCGGGGTCGAAGGCCACCGGCCGCTCCCGGGCGACGCTGCGCACCGCGACCCGGGCCACCTCGAGGGTCAGCCCGGTGCGCGCCCGGATCTCGGCCTGACGTCCGCGCAGGAGCGCGATGAGGGCCGCGCCGACGTTGCCGCACCCGAGGATCCCCACTCGCACCGGACGGTCCATTGGTCAACGCTACCGGCGGACGACCATCGACTCACCTCCCGGCATCTCGCGACAATCGGTGGGGCCCCAGCGCCACGTTCTGTCGCGAGATCGGCCCATCTCGGGGTGGCTTGCTACTCGGGCAGGTCGGAGAGCTTGGGGATCACGGAGAGGTCGGGCTTGAACGACCACTCGCCGTAGCGGGTCTTGCCGAGGTGGTCGGCCGGGCTCTTCCCGGTCGACTCCGCGTCGTAGCTCCAATCCGGCTGCTTGTCGGAGAAGCGCTCGTCGTGGACCGCCACCCCGTTGCGGATGTCGACGAGCTCGGCCACCAGGTAGGGAGCCACCGGCGCGGCGCGGTCCTCGATGTGGGCGCGGACCTCCGCCGGGAACCTGTCGAGGACGCTCCGGATCACCACGTGGTGCTGCTGGGCCAGGTAGCACCGGGCCTGGTCGGCCACCGTCGTGACCCTGGTGGTGATCGACTCGAGGTCACGCTCATCCGCGTTCGACAGGCTGACCTCGGCCAAGAGGTCCGCGAGCGCGAGGCCTCCGAGCTTGCAGGGTGTGCACTGGCCGCACGACTCCACCCCCAGGAACCGCGACACCCCGGCCGCCACGGCCACGAGATCGACCGTGTCGTCGAACACGATGAAGCCGCCGGACCCCACCCCGCTGCCGATGGCGGCCATGGCCTCGTAGGAGACCGGCACGTCGAGGTTCTCCTCGGTGACCAGCCCATTGGCCACGCCGGGCAGCACCGCCTTGATGGTCCGGCTGGGCAACGGTCCGCCGCCGATCCGCTCGATCACCTGGCGCAAGGGCGTACCCATGATCACCTCGGCCACGCCGTGACGCTCGGTGGTCCCCGTGACCGTACACACGATCGTGCCCGGCGAGGCGTCGGTGCCCACGGTGCGGAACCAGGCCGCACCCCGCTGCATGATCCGCGGCACGTTGGCCAGCGTCTCGACGTTGTCGACCAGGGCGGGGGCGGCGTCGCTGTCACCGGGACCGGCCATCGCCACCCGGCCGGAGGCCCCGATGGCCGCGGTGGCGTTGGCCCGACGGACCTCGACCGTCTCGATGCCACGCCGGAACGGCGGCGCGATCCGCGGGAACGGGTAGCGGCCGTCGATGGTCTCGAGCAGCGCGGTCTCCTCGCCGTAGAGGTACTCGTCGGGGCCCTCGAACACCTCGAGCCCCACGCCGGCCGCCCACCCGGCAGCCTCGGCCTCGGCGATGGCGGCCCGCACCCGGGCCACCTCGGTGGTGAAGGAGCGCTTCATGCCGAACACGACGTGGTTCGCCCCGACGGCACGCGCCGCGATGAGCGCACCCTCGAGCACGTGATAGGGATTGGCGCGCAGGATGCTGCGGTCCTTGAAGGTGCCCGGCTCGCCCTCGGCGCTGTTGACCACCACCGTGGTCGGCGCCGTCGACGAGCGGTTCTCGACCAGGGTGCGCCACTTGCGCCCGGTGGGGAACCCGGCGCCGCCGCGGCCCCGCAGCCCCGACGCCTCGAGGCGGTAGATGATGGCCTCGGGGGTCATGGACAGGGCGGCGGCGAGGCCCTCACCGCCACGCCGGTCCAGGTACTGCTCCAGCGTGGCGATGGGCTTGGCGAACAACACCCGGCGAACGGTCCTCATGGTCGACCCATCTTGGTGACCAGCCGGCTCGGGCCACAAACCGGGCCGCGATGGCCCTGCCCTGGTGAAGCGAGCCGGCGTGGTCATCGCCCGGACCGACCGGATACGGTGGCGGCGCCATCGTCCGCCGACGCCCGTGATGGGCTGGAGCCCTCGCCCCATGCTCCTCGAGTCCCTATCCAGCCCTGCCGACCTGCGAAAGCTGACCTACCCGGAGCTCGAGACGCTGGCCGCCGAGATCCGAAGCTTCATCGTCGAGGCGGTAAACCGCACGGGCGGGCATCTCGGCTCGAACCTCGGGGCCGTCGAGCTGACCCTGGCCCTGCACCGGGTGTTCTACTCGCCGCGCGACATCCTGTTGTGGGACACCGGCCACCAGGCCTACGTGCACAAGCTGGTCACGGGTCGACGAGCCGACTTCGCCCACCTGCGCCAACCCGGCGGCTTGTCGGGCTACCCGTCTCGCGCCGAGTCCGAGCACGACTGGGTCGAGAACAGCCACGCCTCCACCATCGTGAGCTACGCCCACGGCCTGGCCACCGCCCAGGAGAGCGAACAGGGTGAGCGCCGGCGGGTGGTGGCGGTGATCGGCGACGGTTCGCTCACCGGCGGCATGGCCTTCGAGGGGCTCAACAACCTCGGTCACAGCGGCCGCCGCGCCATCATCGTGCTCAACGACAACGGTCGCTCCTACGCCCCGACGGTCTCCAGGCTGGGCGAGACGCTGTCCCGACTGCGGCTCAGCCCGTCCTATCTCAGGCAACGGGCCCGCTTCGACAAGGTCATCCACGAGCTGCCCCTCGGGCACAAGATCGGCCGGGGCCTCGAGGCCGCCACCGCCGCGGTGCGGGAGTACTTCGAACCCCCGGCCTTCTTCGAGACGCTCGGGGTGCGCTACACCGGGCCCTTCGACGGTCACGACGTCGAGGGCCTGGAGCGGGCTCTGCGCAACGCCGCCCACTTCGACGGTCCGATCGTGGTACACGTGCTCACCCAGAAGGGCCGGGGCTACGCGCCGGCGGAGACCGACCCGATCAAGTGCCTGCACGACATGTCCGAGGCCAAGCCGGGCAGCTACACCGCGGCGTTCACCGAGGCGCTGATCAAGGAGGGCGAGGAGCACCCCGAGCTGGTGGCCATCACCGCGGCGATGCCCGACTCCACCGGACTGCTCCCCTTCCAGGAGCGCTTCCCCGGTCGGTGCTTCGATGTCGGCATCGCCGAGCAGCACGCGGTGACGGCCGCCGCGGGGATGGCCATGGGCGGCCTGCGCCCGGTGGTGGCTCTGTACTCGACCTTCCTCACCCGCGCCATCGACCAGGTCGTCTACGACGTAGGCCTGCACGGACAACCAGTCGTCTTCTGCCTCGACCGGGCCGGCATCACCGGCGACGACGGTCCCTCGCACCACGGCGTGCTCGACATGGTGCTGCTCTCGAAGGTGCCGGGGATGACGATCTTCGCCCCGTCGTCGTACCAGGAGCTCCAGCAGATGCTCCATGACGCGCTCGAGCTGACGACGGGGCCGTGCGCCATCCGCTGGCCCAAGACGGCGGCCCGCAGCGTCACCGAGGCCGAGGTGGGCCACGGGCTGCAGGCCCGCAAGGTGCGGACCGGGGCGGCCGTCTGCCTGCTCGCGGTGGGCAAGATGGTCGAGGCGGCCGAGGCGGCCGCGACCGAGCTCGAGGCGATCGGCTTGGCCGCGACGGTCTGGGACGCCAGGGTGGTCCGGCCGCTCGACCCGGCCATGATCGCCGATGCCGCCTCACACCCGCTGGTGCTCACCATCGAGGACGGGCTGCGCGAAGGCGGCGCCGGCTCGGCCATGGCCGACGAGATCGGCCGAGCGGCGCTCGACGCCGGCCGACGCCCTCCGCCGGTCCGGGTCCTGGGTACGCCGGTGGCCTTCATCCCCCACGGACGACCCGACGTCATCCTGGCCGAGCTCGGCCTCGACGGGCCCGGGATCGTCGCCGAGGTGCGCCGCCTCACCGCCTCACTGGCGACCTAGCCCCCCAGGCCCATCGCCCCGCCCCCCAAGCCCGTCGTTGCGGGTTTGCCGGTTGCGGTTGCGGTTGCGGGTTTGCGGGTTGCCGGTTGCGGGTTTGCGGGTTGCCGGTTGCGGGTCGCCGGTCGCGGGTCGGGCGCGACGAGGCCCGGGCCGCAATCCGGAGATCGTCGGCCCGGGCCTTCCCCCCGTGTCGCCCCCAGCGGCAACCCGTCGTCGAGCCGAGACCCTAGCCCTGCCCGCGGAGGCTGTCACATGGCAGTTTCGTTACAGCATCGGTGCGTGGTGGTGTCGGGGGATCAGCTGAAGTAGGGGTTCTCGCCCGCCCCATGGTCGGTGGCATCCTCGACGCCCTTGATCTCGGGGATGGCGGCCAAGATGGCCGTCTCGATGCCCTGGCGCAGCGTGGCTGCCGACATGGCGCAGCCCTGGCACCCGCCCCCCATCTCGATGTAGGCGATCTCGCCGTCGAGACGCACGAGCCTGGCGGTGCCGCCATGGGAGGCGATCGCCGGGTTGACCTGCTGGTCGAGGAGCTGGGTGACCTTCTCCTCGGTCGTGCCGCTGAGCTCGATCGGATCGCCCAGCTCCGGCGTGCTCGGCCGGTTCGGGTTGCGCAGCACCAACCCGCCCTGCGCCTGGTTCGTGGGCAGGTCGAGGGTCGAGCCACGAAGGTCCTCCACACTGGCGGCGGGGACGATCACCGACAGCCCGCCAGCCTCGTGGATGACGTCGTCGTCGGCGGCCTCGGCCAGGGCGTCGAAGGCCAGGTCGTAGGTGAAGTCGGCGCCGCGGCTCCCGGTGATCTCGATGCGCAGGCCGAGCCCGGCGGGGTCGTCCTCGGCCCCTCGGAGCTCGATGATCTTCGCCAGCGCCGTCTCGGTGACGAGAACGACGGGCGCGGTCGTGGTTTCGATCGACATGGCCTCAGGTTAGCGACGGGTCGCAGGTTCCGAACCGTGGGCGCGTGACGGGCGGCATCTGGGTGATTGGCCGCCGTTGCGCGCGTAGCCTTTCGCCGTGCTGATCGGGATCCTCGGCCCGCTGGAGATCGTCGACGGCGATCGATCACTCGACGTTCCACGGGCGAAGCCGCGCGCGGTCCTCGGCACGCTCCTGCTCCGGCCCACCGAGGTCGTGTCATCCGAAGGGCTGATCGAGGCTGTGTGGGGCCAAGCACCACCCGCCAGTGCGCCGAACACCTTGCATGGCTATATCTCGCACCTTCGCCAGGCACTGCGACGCGCATTCCATCCGGCGACCGGTGCACCGACGATCTGCACCCGACCGCCGGGCTACAGCCTCGAGGTCGACCCCGAAGTCATCGACGCCGTTCGCTTCGAACAGCACCTCGCTCGAGCGCGCCAAGATCGGGACCGATCGGACAACGCGGCTGCGGCGACTCAGTTCGCACAAGCGCTGGCGCTGTGGCGGGGACGCGTGCTTGCCGACGTGGCGTGCGAGGGTCGCGGCCAACTCGACGCCGGCCGGCTGGAGGAGCTCAGGCTCGCAGCGGTGGCCGAGTATGCCGATGCTGAGCTCGCACTGGGCCATCACGGTGCGGTCGTCGGTCGCCTCGAGACCGCGGTGGCTGAGCATCCCCTCCGGGAGGGACTGTGGGGCCAGCTCATGGTGGCGCTGTACCGCAGTGGTCGCCAGGCTGACGCCCTGCGGGCCTACCAGGCCGCGGCGCGCGCGCTGCGTGAGGAGCTGGGCATCGACCCGAGCCCGTCGTTGCGTCGGCTGGAGGCCGACATCCTGGCCCAGGCCCCAGTGCTCGATCCCTCGCCGCCCATGGCGCGCATCACCGTGAGCACAGCCACGGCACCACCGGCGCGGGTCCCGTTCCCCTCGTTGCTCGGATCGGCGCAAGTGCCCTACGTCGGTCGCCAGGATCTGCTCGACGGGTTGAGCCGGGCACGCAAGGAGGCCGAGGCCGGTGTGTGCCGGGCGGTGCTGCTGACCGGTGAACCGGGGATCGGCAAGACCCGCACGGCAGCGGAGGTGGCCCGGTGCGCCTTCGACCGCGGCGCCACCGTGCTCTACGGACGCTGCGACGAGGATTTCGGCCTGCCGTACCAGCCGTTCGTTGAGGCTCTGGACTGGTACACCGGCCACGCCACCAACCCCCTCCTAGGAAGCTGGTGTCAAACGGGCCGTGCGCATCTCGCCGGCTGTCGACGCCGCTCGCGGCGTCCTCGTCGCTCGAAAATGCCACGGCATTTCCTTCACTCCTGCGTCCTTGCGAGGCGACG
>Ga0187893_10003387_pt1 | contig 32463 bp, 28 predicted proteins | sample MA1701074metaG_FD_139574 | JGI IMG/M metagenome (GOLD analysis project Ga0187893, IMG submission 139574) | White microbial mat communities from a basaltic lava cave in the Kipuka Kanohina Cave System on the Island of Hawaii, USA - MA170107-4 metaG ...
CCGAAGTCCAAAGCCCGAAGTCCAAAGCCCGAAGTAAGCCAAAGTCCAAAAGCCCAAAGCCCTAAGCCCTTAGCCCAACGTCTGAAAGCCCCAAAGCCTCACTGTTACTTCTTGCCCTTCATTCCCTGCTGAAGGATGTGTTGAATCTCAAACGAGTTCGGCATCCCAAGCAGGGTCGCCGGACTCAACCCGAATGGTCCGCCTTCAGTGTTCGCCGCAAAGGTAATGCTGTCACCGCTGGCGTATGCGTAAGCAAGGGTCGGCGGCATGTCGGCGGCCATCGCCTTAATTGCTTGCTGCTGTTCCTGCGGCAGATTATTGGCAGAGCTGGCAATTCGTTCCGCGAATGGCTGCACCAACGGCGCAAGGTTGTGATAGAAGAGCGCCGAAAAGTTTGCATTGCCGTCAGCCGGTAAGCCCGCGATGAAACGCGAGGAACGCAAAAGCGTGTAGCCAGCCTCCTGCGATCTCACCGAACGCTCAACCAAAGCGCGGCTCGGTCCCACAATCATGTAGCCGTTTACGTACGTGAAATTCACTTCGACGCCGAAATCAGCCGAACGCAGCGTGTAGTAAGTGCGGCCGCTGATGTCCGCGCGATCCCAGACCAAACCGGCTTTCCCAACCTTCGCCGCTTCCTTGTTGATCTCGGCAACGACACGCTCGAGCGTCTGGCGCAGATGCTCGGGGTTGTTAACCTCAAACACCATCTTCCATGAAGGCGTGGGCAGGATTGGACCGTCAATGGCGAAAGCAAACTCTCCTCCTAACGGCGCGGCAAAGTCTTTGCGAATGTCCAGCCCTCGTTCTGACTGGAGTTTCTCCAAATTCTTCCGCAGGTCAGGGGAAACAGTCTCTACGACACCGAGCAGATCGTCCACCAGCGCCGACGGATTTCTGACCACAAAGCCGGCTACCACGTTCGCGTCCGGCGAGATGTATTCGAGCGATCCCATCGGCTCAGGCTCCGCCAACCACGAAGGGATACCTCGCTGTGCTTCTTTGAATGAAAGTACGGCCCTTGTTTGAGTCTTGCCCTGGCTGTCTTTCTGATCCAAGGCAAAGTACTTGAGGTTGAGGATGCCAAGCTGCTTGAGGGCGCTTTCCTTTTGCGCGGCATCTTTGTCCTTTGTTATTTCTACCTTTGCTCGCTCGATGACCTTCTCGAGATTCGCAGCCACCACCAAACCGGCGCCTTCCTGATAAACCTGCGCGATTCGGTTGTGAAAAGGCGTCGAGCTGAAGCTGCTGGCAGCACCGGTTTGCAGCAGGTTTGCGAGGCCCTGCAACTGCTGTAGTTTCGGGCTCGCGGCAAACAGACTGTTTTGAATCCAGATGTAAAGGCTATCGATTCGCTTACCGTCCTCCGGAGTGGCCGGAGTCGCTGCCAAAGGATTATCAATAAAGCGAACTGCGGGTCTTCCCTGACGATTGCCGCCATGTTTGGCAATCTGCTGTTCGAGCACTTGACGGAATCCATCGGAGTTTTTGAGGTCGGCGAGAACCAACGGAGAGGTTGGCTCCCCTTTTTCATCCATCGAAACGGAAACAGCAATTTCATCTCCCAGGTAATCGCCAAACTCACGAATCGTTCCAATCACTTCGTCCATTCCCGGACCTTTACGGCCAGACTCCTTCTGTTCCCACCACTGGCGCAGCGCGGCGTTTTGGCTAATCCGCTCCTGCATGATCCGGTGCGACTCGGCGATCGTGGACGTCAGGTTCGGAAGCGCCGCGTAAACCACCGTGTTCTCTGGCATCAAATTCAGGAGATGAGTTGAGTTTCGGATGCCGGGTTGCTGAATCTTATTAAGTTCCTTACGCAAATCGGCGAGGCCTGCCAGCGCCGCCGCATAACTTGCAGCCTTGCGGCTCCAGGCCACTTCGTCCTTAATCGGGATTGGCTCGATGCTCGAGCTGGTGGTAGCCTGTTCGCCGCGACGCAGAACGCGCTCGCTGCCTTTGTGATCCAGATGCACTTCGCCCTCGATCACCGACACGCGGGAACCCTTTGTGCCGCTGTTGACCGAAAACACCGTGCCTGTAACTGAAACTAGCGAATCGCCGGTATCGACAAAGAGCCGTTCACCACTCTGCTTGGCAGCTTCCACAACAATGCTGCCGCGATTCAGGTAGATCGTCGTGCCTTGAGCATTTTTGCCAATCGAAAGTTCCGACCTGTCCTTCATCTCGATCAGTGAGCCGTCACCCAGCCGGAGCACGGCATGCGCATCTTTTGCGGTGCGCACGAGCTCGCCTTTTTGCAGCTTTTCACCGGCGCGCGTTGGCGTGCTGGTGGTGTCCGCAATCTGATAGACTTGCCCTTCGGCAGCTTCAACGGTAGCTTCCAGTGGACCGCCAAACGGCGCATAGCGCTGGATGAACGGAAGCGCGAGCAAGCCGACCCCGATCACCAACGTGGCCGCAATTCCCCATCGCATTACCACCGGCTGAAGGCGGTAGCGCCGCGCCGTCGTTTTGGTCTTCACCGGGATCGGCCTAAGCGTGCGAGCCTCCTTCATCGCCCGGCGGCAGGGAATGCATTCGTGCGTGTGATCCACTAACAACAGCGAACGCGCTTCCGACAGGCTGCCGTTCAGATACGCGGGAATGAGTGACTGAAAGTCAGCACAATTTTCGATCCGGTCTACAGCCAATGGTGGTGTCGTAAGCTCTTCAGGGTTCTGAGTGTTTTCTGCGGAGACACGCGCCCAAACACGCTCTGCCGCTGCATTGACCACTGACGATGAGACTTGATCTTCGCGAATCTCGTTCGTCACTTTGTCGAGGATGGATTCCGTATTCTTATTCATGATGTTCTCCCGTGGCACAGACTTAAGTCTGTGGTTGAGCAAGCCCAAAATCTCTACAGACTAAAGTCTCTGCCACTATTGTGCTATTCGTGATGTTTCTCCAGATAATGCCCAATCTCTTTTCTCAGCTTTGTGCGAGCGCGGTGTAGGACAACGCCAACTACCAGGTGCGATGTACCGAGCATCTTCGCAATTTCATGGTTCTCGTATCCCTCGTAATAACGCAGCACAAACATCTCGGCCGCAGTCGCGCCCAAACGCCCCACGGCCTGACGTATTAAGGTCTGCAATTCCTGGTCAACCTGTTGCGCCTCGGGGCTCCTCAGCGTGCTTTCAAGCGCCCCCGCATTGGAATCTTCAAGGCCAATGGATTTCGCTCGGCTGCGGCTGCGCATCAGGTCGAGCGAAGCGTTTATTGCAGCACGAGACAGATAGGCTTCCGCATTTGGCGACAAATCAAGACTCTCCTGGCTCCGGGCCAGCCGGAGGAAGATTGTCTGGAGCACGTCCTCGGCATCTGCGGCGCTGCCGGTGATGCGATGGGCGGTGCGAAAAACGCGGTCGTGATGAGCTCGGAAGAGTGTTTCAAGCTCTCCCGGAGGGTTTGGAACGGGTCTCAAGGTTCTGATGGCTGCCTGCAAAATGCCCTCCTGAAATTCGTGTCCCGCTCAGTAAACGAGCTTCCGGAAGGTTTATTAACAGTCGGCGTGGTCATTTTCCATATTTCATTGGACATTTCTCATTCGTCACTGGTCCGAACTTGTCCAACAAACTTCAGTTTGTCGCTATTCTTTAAGACTCTACTTTGAGATTTCAACTTGAAATTCCACCTGAGAGACTTACCAAACGACAAACTGAAGTTTGTCGGACAATGGCCGATGAAAAATGTTCCAATGATAAATGGAAAATGGAGTTGTGGCTCTTCCGTTAGGCCATTCAAGACTACACAGGCGGGCCTTCGCTGGCGTCAAACTCCTCAGCGTCCCGGCGCCATGCAAAACTCGGGCGGCTTTCGAGCAAGCGTACACAACGATTCCAGCGCAGGATTGCTTCATCGTTATCCGGTGGACTGATTTTCTCTGCGCTGTCGAAGAGTCGCATGGCTTCTTCGAGGATGGGATACACTGTATGAGGTTGCCGACCGGTTTCAAGCTGCGCCTTTGCCTTTCGCTCCCACAGGATGCCCAGGTGATAGAGCCGCTCATACTCGCTGGTGAGTTGGCGAAAAACACTCTCCACCTCAGCATACCGATCAGAGACTTCGCCGGTAAACTGATCCGTAATTGCCAAGCCCAGGAGGCGCAATGCGTGCTGATTGTCCGGTGCTTGAGCAAGGATGTCGCGGCAGATGGACTCCGCTTCCCCCGGTTCGTTCAGGTAGCGGTAGACTTCCACCTTGGCAATCGCTTCAGCAATGCTGGCCGTTGAAATTGACTTGAGTTTTAGTTCCATCTTAGCTTTCGGGGGGAGGTGTTATACCACGCGAGAAGACTCATTTTTGCCGCTTACCAATCAACTCTCGAATTTGAGGCAGCAATTCATGAGGCACGTTAACAACGGTCTCATTTCGACCTTCGAAAGCAGCTTCATCTTCGGCTACAGCTTCTTCTTCGCTTTGTAGCTCATAATGGGAAATAACTCTTTGGACTCGTTCCTCGTCCCATCCCCGTGGAAATATTGATTTGTCTCATTTGTGTCTCCTTCGTTGGCGCCGCCTATACGCAAGTAGAGGCTTGCCGCTTAACTCATAGGCAGTTATAACAAAAACTGCATTTGGTTCCGAATCGGGCACGCAAATAGCGCCCCGCGCTGGTTTGGCCAATAGCCACTCTGGAATTTTCCCGACCCCGCCGATCTTCACCCGGCCTTGTCAATACATCTTCTACCTCAGTTTCGTCAACATCATGGTTGTAAAAGTGAGGCAACCCGGTTGCTGGATCAATGTCGAACCGAATCTTCATCCTGAGAACATTTATCTACTTTGGCTCGGTCTTCTTGCGGAACTTGCGTAAGAACCAGCGCACCGGATCGTAGTAATCATCCACGACTCGCTCTTTTAAAGGAATAATTGCGTTGTCGGTAATATGAATATCTTCCGGGCATACTTCCGTGCAACACTTCGTAATATTACAAAGACCGATGCCGAGATCGTCCTTCAGCAGATGTGTCCGAGACACACCGTCCAGGGGGTGCATTTCCAATCCGGCAATCCGAACAAAGAAGCGTGGGCCGCCAAATTGGGCCAGCTTCTCGTGATCCCGCAGCACGTGGCAGACGTTCTGGCACAGGAAACACTCGATACACTTCCGAAACTCCTGAACGCGGTCAATGTCGCGTTGGTCCATTTTCCATTCGACATTGGCGCGCGGCGTAAACGGCGGGATCTTCTTGTTGACCGTGTAATTCCATGAAACATCGGTCACCAGATCCTTGATCACCGGAAAGGTTCGCATCGGCTGCACGGTGATCGGGTCCTCGAGTGGCAAAGCATCCAGTCGAGTTTTGCAGGTCAGGCGTGGCCGGCCATTGACTTCCGCCGAGCAAGAGCCGCACTTGCCGGCTTTACAGTTCCAGCGCACCGCTAGATCAGGCGCATGATGAGCCTGGATGTAGTGCAGCGCGTCGAGCACTACCATGCCGGGCGCAACCGGCACGGAGTACTCAACCAATTCGCCGTTTGATCGGTTGCCGCGGAAGATTTTGAAGGTAGCTTCTGTGGTCATTGTTCTAAAGATATAGGACTTATAGGACCTATATGACCTATTGCTTTTCTTCCAAAAGCTTCCTCAATTCATTGGGCATTTCGGCAGTCGGCGTCTGGTGCAGCTTCATCCGGTCACCGTCGCGAACAATGATGTTATTTTGCTTACCCCATGTCTCATCATAGTTGGGATAGTCGATTCGGCTGTGCGCGCCACGGCTCTCCTTGCGCGCCAACGCACTTAAGGCCACAGCTTCGGAGACCGTCAACATCGATTTCAAATCCTGGGCCAAATGCCAGCCCGGATTGAATAACCGTGAACCTTCGACCTTCACGCGGGCCGCGCGGTCACGCAATTTTTCGAGTTCGGAAAGCCCTTTCTCAAGATCTTCTTCATTGCGGAAGATCCCGACGTAGTTTTGCATCGTTTCCTGCAAATCGCGATGGATGTCGTAAGGACTTTCGCCGGCCGGCCGCTCAAACGGCGACAACATTTCACGTGTAGATTCTTCAACCTGCGGCGCGTCTACGGAACCCGCGGGAGCCTCGTTTGCATAATTCGCCGCCGCCAAGCCTGCTCGCCGGCCGAAGACCAACAAATCTGAAAGCGAATTACCTCCCAAACGATTTGATCCATGCAAGCCAGCCGCCGCCTCGCCGGCGGCAAACATTCCCGCCACGGTTGAATGCGCCGACTCGGCATCCACCCGAATGCCCCCCATCATGTAATGGCAAGTCGGCCCAACTTCCATTGGCCCTTGCGTGATGTCGACGTCTGCCAATTCGCGAAACTGGTGATACATGCTGGGCAGCTTTCGTTTCACATACTCCGCCGGTTTGTGCGAAATGTCGAGATAAGCGCCTCCATGCTCCGTACCGCGTCCTTCACGCGCCTCAGTGTAGATTGCCCGGGCAACCACATCGCGGGTCGAGAGTTCCATCTTTTCCGGATCGTAGCGCTCCATGAAGCGTTCGCCATCTTTATTGCGGAGGATGCCCCCCTCTCCGCGAACGGCCTCAGTCACAAGAATTCCCTGCACCCCGGGCGGCCAGACCATGCCGGTCGGATGAAATTGCACAAACTCCATGTCCATCAGCTCCGCGCCCGCGTCGTAGGCGAGGGCCATCCCATCCCCTGTGTACTCCCAGGAGTTTGAGGTGATTCGCCATGCCTTGCCGATGCCACCGGTGGCAATCACGATCGATTTCGCCTTGAAGACTACAAATCGTCCGGATTCGCGCCAGTAAGCAAAAGCGCCGGTAACGCGCTCGCCATCCCTGAGTAAACGGGTGACGGCGCATTCCATGTAGACATCGATACCAAGATGGACTCCACGGTCCTGCAGCGTGCGAATCATCTCGAGGCCGGTGCGATCGCCTACGTGGCACAGACGTTTGAAGGTATGCCCGCCAAAGGCTCGCTGCAGGATTTCGCCGTCGGTGGTGCGATCGAACAGCGCTCCCCATTGTTCTAATTCACGGACACGCTCCGGTGATTCCTGAGCATGAATTTGGGCCATGCGCCAGTTATTCAGAAACTTCCCGCCCCGCATCGTGTCGCGGAAATGCGTCCGCCAATCGTCTGCCTGATCGACATTAGCCATCGCGGCGGCGATCCCGCCTTCAGCCATGACGGTGTGTGCTTTGCCGAGCAGTGATTTGCAGACGACCCCGACAGACGCGCCCTGGCCGAGCGCTGCTATTGCTGCGCGCAGCCCGGCGCCACCGGCACCTATGATCAAAACGTCGTGTTCGTGGGTCTCGAACTTTTCGTTCACAGCAATCGCAGATCCGAGATGGAACCACTTGCTACCAATCTAATATAAAAATCAGCCAGGCCTACTGAGACCAAACTCATCCAGGCAAACAGCATGTGATGCTCGTTGAGAAAGCTCGTGCCGCGCCAGGCAGCATGGCGTGGACCACCCGCAACGACACAGGAGAAACAATCGACATTGCCACCGAGGATGTGCCGCAGAGAGTGACAAGAAAAGGTATATAGCGAAAGCAGAACGATGTTCCCAAGCAAAACCAATGACCCGACGCCAATGCCAAAGCGCCCGTTAAAGAAGAACGCGTGAATGGCGTCGTACCAGAGAATGATCAAAAAGATGAGCGCGACGTATAGAAAATAACGATGAACGTTTTGCAGGATTAATGGGAATGCCGTTTCGCCCCGGTACTTGTGAGACCGCAATTCACCCACCGAACAGGCGGGAGGATCTAGAAAAAATGCTCGGTAGTAAGCCTTGCGGTAATAGTAGCAGGTGGCGCGAAAGCCAAGTGGAGCCCAGAGAATCAAGAGTGCGGGCGAAAGCGGCCACCAGCTCGTTTTAATTAGGGGCGAGTAAAAAGGCGAAAGGTAAGGCCCCCACTCGTAAAAGTCATTTTCGAATGCCCGCAGGGTGGCATAGATACCAAAGCCGCCCAGCACCACGATTACCGGAACGATCTCAAGCCACCAGGCATCGCGACGCATCGTAGCGCCGAAGCCACCCCGCCGTACTGCGGTTCTCGATTCAGCCATAGATGGCGTCTCTCCGTGACCCCCGTTCTCCGTGGCGGAGATAAGAAATCCAAAGGATCATTCACCACCAGGACACCAGGCCCACTGAGACAACAAAGTTATGTCCAGAGACTCTATCGACCAAACATTAAACCATGGTGCGCCATGAAACTAAAACAACGATCCTCGCTCCTCGCCCATCATCGCCTCCCGCACCAGCGGAATCGGTGGACCACCATACTTCAGAAATTCATCATGAAATTCCTGCCACGCCTGTTTTCCGCCGCGTGAAGTGGTCCAATCCTCGCGCAATTTCCTGATCATCAACTTACCCATCGTGTAGTTGAGATAGGCGGGATCGAATGTGCCCCGAGCGGCCTGCTGGCGCGCGGTTCCGGCATCCTGAAAACCCTGCTCACGAAACAGGCGTTCAGATTCTTCCACTGTCATCGAGCCGGTATGCATCCCCACAGCCGAAAGAAAACGGATATTACGCAGCATGGCATTGAGGAGTTGGCCAATGTGGGTTTCCGGATCGCCGTCCCCCAGCCCAGCATCCCACATCATCTCCTCTGTGTAATGCGCCCACCCTTCCGCGAATGCATAACCTACGAACACCTGACCAAACTTTGATTTGGCGCGGTTGGCATGAAGGAACTGGAGGAAGTGACCAGGCCAGACCTCATGAACGGACGTGAAAAGCAGATTAGCGCGGCCTGGGAGGTACTCTTCACGCTCGGCTGGTGACCAAGACGGATCGGGGGGAGCGATGTAATAGGTGGAAGGTAGCCCTTTCTCGTAAGGTCCAGGAATGTTGATGTAAGCAAAGTTCCAGCGGCGATAGGCCGGGGCTTCCGCCACGAGCGCTTCCTCGGTGCCCGGAATGCTGACTATGTCTTTTTCGTTGATGAACGTCTTAAGATCGGTAAGTTGCTTGCGAGCCATCTCAACGGCGCCACCCTCCGGCTTGTTGGCTTCGGCTTTGGCTACACACGCCGGCAACGACTGTCCCGGAGCGTATTTCGAGCAAGCCTCCTGGAGCGCTGCTTGATTTCGATCCAAATCGCGCCGGCCGATACCTTCAAGTTCGTCCAGCCTTATTTCCACGCGCTCCGTGGCCCGCAGCATCTCGCTAAATTTCGCGGCGCCCAAAGCAAAGTTGTCCGTTGCCGTTGACTGTTGCGATTCAAACCACGCGTCAATGTCTTTCACGGCCTCGATGGCGGCAGCGTTGGCAGCGGCAAAGTCTTTTTGCAACTGTTCGTCTTTCACTGAAGCAAAGATCTGAGGCACGTCTTTTTGATAAAAAGACACGAGTCCGCCGAATGTGGTGCGGCCGATTTGCACGTATGTTTTCGGCAAGGGCGTGCGCAAATTCTTCCGCATCTGCGCGATGGCCGCGGGAATGGCTCCTGCATATTTTGTATAAGCGCGCAGTCTTTGATCGAGTGGGGCATAGGCGCGCGAGACATAAACATCCGGATCGATGGCGCCGGCATAGAACTGTGGATTGCGGTATGGCCATTCGGCCGATTCGAGCCAAAATAGATCGGCGTCGATCACGGCCCTCACATACTTGCGTTCAAATTCCTCATCGCTCTCAAGCCCGTCGTCCTCAAACCGGTCGACTCTGGTTTTCTCGGCGCGCAATCGCGCGATTTCCCGCTTGATTCCTTCCGGACTCCAATCGGGCAATTTGCCGTCAAACTCGTGGCGGCCGGCGAGTACCGCAAAATCAGGATGCGCGACAAAGTGAGCCTCGATGAAGGAGTTGACGTAGTCATCCCACGATTGCGATTCCTGATTGCCCGATGCTGGTTTTTCGCTTCGTTCTCGGCGGTGGCAACCAATGTGAAGGAGAATTAAGACGAGAATAAGAATGCTTGCGCTTACGGGTCGAACTTTAACCAACATTGGTTGTCCTCTTTTTAGTTTGCGACCCACAGAATTTCAGTTCTGAGTCGCACAGAATCAAGTCACGGCCAATCCGTAGAACGACCTCAATCAAAGAATGTTCCGTGGCGATCAACTGAATTTGTACAGCGTACTTGGAACTCCAGGCGGCAGTCAGTGTATGAGAAGGGTCGAGGCTGAAGCAAGCTATACCACAGTACATACGACAAGTGGGGCCCTAATTGAATTGTTTACGGACCCAGCGCCGCGAGTCGCTTACGCGCCTCGAGTGCCTCGGCACTACGGGGGTAACGACGAACTACTTCGCGCCAGGCCGCGCCATCGTAGTGATATTTTTTTTCCGATCGATCAAAAACAAATCTGACTCCCTGCCGGCTGTAGCGATCGAGCCCGCTGTAGTTGAGAAAATAAGAAGAGATCGGCGCGCCACCGGCCTTCATCTCCTCGGAGTTCAGCCGGCGCAAGGCATCGCCTGAAAGCCTGGCGGCCGCCTGCTCGGCTGCATCCCCATAAAGCATCAATACTGCGGGACGTAGAACGGAGTGGGGGAACAAGTCGAGAAAAATTCGGGCGCGGGCGATGCGATCAAAATCTTCGGAGCCGCCGATCAAAAGCATCAATCTCTCTTCTTCTCCGCGACGCCTTACAGAAACCAGCGCCTCGCGTTGCATCCATCCGCGAGTGCGGCTGGAGACCGCGACGCGATAAAAAACAATGCCTTCACGGCTGCGGCTGTGGCCCAGGATGGTTACGGGCCGGCCTCGCCCAACCCTGCGTAAGAATTTCGCTGAGGTGGCGGGCGCAGCTCTTAACACGGACAACCTTTCGTCGACCACCACGGCGCTTCCGGCCGCGGGTTGAGGACGACCCTGGGCACTACCTGTCGTTTCGAGCAACAGCAATATGGCGCAGGCGAGGATTAATGAGGAAATTTTAGAAATTGAAGAATGTGTATTCACGACTTGCCTCCTTAGCAAGGTGAGGTTGATTTAGAGACTTCCGAGCTCACCAGAAGCGTTGAGGAATCAGCGAGCAACACGCCGGCGGGCAATATCCGAGCTTGAGACTTTCGGTCGCGACCCTCCGGCGATAATACGTTGAGCTAAGTCCGCATGGTGAAAATGGCAAATGGCAACTGCCAGCGCATCCGCGGCGTCGTGCGGCTCAGGCACGCCAGGGAGGGCAAGCAACAGGCGCACCATCTCCTGCACCTGGAACTTCTCAGCGTTGCCGTAACCCACAACAGTTTGCTTGACTCGACGAGGTGAGTATTCGTGAATTTCCAGCGCCGCTCGCTCGGCTGCTAGGATCGCCACGCCGCGCACCTGACCCAATTTCAAAGTCACCTTAACGTTAGTAGCTAGAAATCCGTCTTCGATCGCGCAAGCCTCGGGGCTGAAACGCGCGATTACATCCTCGATTCCGTCCGCGATCCGCAAAAGGCGCTTTGAAAACCGCTGACCCAACTGGCATTTGATGGCGCCGTAGTCCAGCAGATGATAGCGCCGGCTGTCACCCTCGATGACGCCCCAGCCCGTCGTGTCACTGCCAGGATCGATTCCCAAGACGCGCATTAGAGTTCAATGCTCAGAGTTTCAATAGTTCAGAGTTCAAATAGTTCAGAGTTCAAGCTTTAGCTTGTTCTTTTCGAAACCCGAGCAACCTAAAGGTCGAACTCTAAACTTCTTGAGAGACGTTCGAGCGTCGCGAAGTATACTACAACCACAGCAGGTGGCGTGGTTTTAATCGAGGGAGAGATCTTAACGAGGATCGGACGAACCACCCGTCACCGATTCAGAATTGCGTTGATGTCTTGAAAATTCTTTAGGAAATAGTTCAGCCAGAGCCTTGCGCGCGAGGGTCTGCCATTGAGGCCCGGTCATTCCCGTATGAAAATTCTCGTAGGCGGGTTTGCCGGAATTGGGCGCAACTGAAAAGTCATAAGCCGGTGGTGTGCGAAACTTTTCCCGGCCCAGCGGAGTGCCTCTCAAACCCTCCTGCTGAGTAGTGAAGCAGTCAAACATCCTGCGTTTCAAATTCCGCGCCTCTTCATTCAACACCAAGGTCGTCGTCTCGCGCCACGAGCCCGGAAGGAAATCAAGCACCCGTTTCTTACCATCCCTGGACGGATGCAGTGCTATTTCGAACAATGCTGGCGGCTTGAATCCGATGTGTTTCACCAAACGCACGGCGGCGTGAGTGGCAAATGCAGTCGCATCGTGATCGGGATGATCACCATCGTATGGATGGGTTAGCACTATCTCAGTTTCAGATCGTTGCAGGAAAACAGCGATTCTCTTCGCGAGATCGGCAAGCAGACGGGGCGTCCAGATGTCTGTAACGCCAAACTCCTCGATCTGATCCGGACGCACGTTTGCCAGCGCTAATGCTGAGGCACAACCTTCTTTGCGAGCTTTGGAATGATTGGCCCCGGCCGCAGAGCCCGCTGTTTGTGTTTCCTGTTCCGCCGGCGCGCCCTCAGTCACATGAAGAATGGTTACGTCCCGCAACCGTGAAATCAGGCCGCCTGCTCCAATAACTTCATCGTAAGGATGAGCGACGATCACCGAGCAGCGGGACGGGCGCACCAACTCTGAGGCGCCAAACAAACTTGCATGCGCTGATAATCGTTTTCTCTTGTTCATGGCCCCGCGAAGTTGAGCTGCTTCGCAAAATGGGGAACTGCTTGTTGGCGGTTGCAACCCTGCTCCTTTACTTATGAGTGTTTATAGTCAACCCGCATACCAGAGCAGCAATCTTTGATCTATTGAGGTTAGAAGGTTCACATGAGGCTTGGAGTCGTCCTAGTGCTATTCACTCGTGACTCGTTAACGTGCATCTGGAGAAGGGAAAACTGAGAGACGGGGTGAAGGGAGAACCGGGACGGGGTGACAGGGAGAATGGGCGACGGGAGACAGGGGACGGGGAGAAAGGGCGACGGGGAGACGCCCCGTCCCCCTTTCTCCCTGTCTACCCCTTTCCTGCTTGCCGTCTGCTACGCTGCGGCCATGTCGGCTTCGCTGATATCGAAGTTTGCAGAGACCTTCTGCACGTCGTCGTGATCCTCGAGCGCCTCCATCAGTTTCAGCATCTGGCGAGCGTCCTGGCCCTCGAGCTTGACGTAGTTCTGCGGCACCATTGAGACCTCCGCAACTTGAGGCTCAACGCCGGCCTCTTTAACCGCTGACACTACTTTTTCAAAGTTCTCCGGCGAGGTGATGATCTCAAAATTATCCTCGTCATCACGCAGATCATCGGCGCCCGCGTCAATCGCCAGATCGAAGAGTTCGTCTTCGGCTTTGGCGGCCTTCTCAACCACAATGTAGCCCTTCTTATCGAACATCCAGTTTACTGCCCCTGCCGCTGCCAGGTTGCCGCCATTTTTGGAAAAGATGTGACGAATCTCTGCGACGGTGCGGTTGCGATTATCGGTGACTGACTCGATCAAAAGGGCAACGCCGCCTGGTCCATAACCTTCGTAGGTAATCTCTTCGTAATTAACGCCTTCTTCTTCGCCGGTGCCACGTCGAATCGCGCGCTCGATGGTGTCGTTCGGCATGTTCCCGGCCTTGGCATCACTGATGGCCTTGCGCAGGCGCGCATTGCCGCTCGGGTCTCCGCCACCGGAACGAGCCGCGACCGTTAGCTCCTTGATGAACTTCGTAAACAGTTTGCCGCGCTTGGCGTCGAGCGCGCCCTTCTTGTGCTTGATACTATGCCACTTCGAGTGTCCAGACATTTAACAAGTTCCTTGAGGCTATTTTCCGTGGATTTGAAGGATCAGGAATATATCAGTTCGTTTTCCATATGTCATTTGACATTTTTCATTCGTCATTTCGTTCTTTGGCGTATCTTCTGAATACTGTGCTGGTGTTTGATTTTTCTTCTGATCCGCGTTCTATCCGCGCAATCCGCGGCGAATTCCTTTACCGAGACGAGGCTCAGAGAAATCGGATTAGTTTCCTGGTGAAAATGACAAACGAAAGATGGCAAACGCCAAATGGAAAATGACTACTTTAGCTGTTCGTACTCTTTCTTTGCCTGAATCAGAATCGGCAAGTCTGCGTCAGCATCTTTCCATAAGGCAAAGAAATTTTGGTATTCAACTCGGCTCTTTGCCATGTCGCCACTGATGGCCGCGGCTCGAGCCAAGCCCAAGTGTGACAGCGGATGTAAGGCTGAAAAGGGATCGGCCCCGCGGTGATCGATAATCTCTTGAAACTCGGCTGCCGCCTCATTTCCCCGGCGTTGATCCAGGTAAAGCTGCCCACGCAGATAATTGTTGGTAACGCCGGAAAACATCCCGAGGTCGTAACGACGAACCGGTTCGAGCAGTTGTAAAGCCTCGTCTCCATTTCCGCGACTCCTCTGAATTTGCGCTCTGATGAACGGCCCAACGATGCTGACGATCGGAGTATCTTTCGGATAAAGTCTCACGCCTTCGTCAAGCAGGGCCTGAGCTCGGGCCGCATCACCACACGCTGCATAGACACTGGCGACATTTGGTATGTTTATTCTGCCGCGATGGATTGCCAGGCCGGCCGCGGCATCAGCCTTAGCTGCTTCGCATTTGCCGAAGATTGCTTGCCTTGAAGCATGGGCAATCAGGCTCTGAGCCGCATTGTCCATACGATTCTGGCTCTTGAATAACTCAACTGAGCGACGCGCCAGGGCTTCGGCTTTCTTTAGCTGCCCCGAGTATGAGGCCGCGGCTGCCATCGTGGCGGTGAAATCAGCTTCGAATGGTTTGCCATTGGCCCACTGTGAGACCTGCTGCATTGCGGCCTGGTCACCGCGGACAAATCCCAAACCGTAGCTGAAGTAATAAAAGGTCGGAGAATCCGGAAAAAGCGCTCTCAACTCTTCCAAAGCCTGGGCAGCTTCGTCAAAACGGCCCAGCGCCACGAAAATACCGATTAGATTGTCTCTTCCGCTGGTGGCATTCGGATTTAAGCGAATTGCTTCGAGCGCCTCTTTGAGAGCCTCTTCGTATCTACCAACAAACTGGTAGAGATTAGCCAGGTTGTTATGAGGAACATAATCATTCGGATAGAGCCGGGACCAGGTTTGAAGCACTTCAATTGCTTTATCAATTTCGCCGGTAATGTAATTGTAGTATTTCTCGGAGATGTATAGCCGTTCGCGTTCGCTCACCCGGTCGCGCAGCTCGAAGGCTCTTTCGGCAAACGGCTGGGCCTCGTCCAGTTGGCCCAGATTGCCGTGAAACACCGCTACTCGGGCATACGCCATGGCAAAATTCGGATCCAATTCGATGGCTCGCTTGTATAACGCCAAAGATTCGAACTGATGGCCTTTTGCTCGCTCTTCATTACCCATCGCGAATGCTTTGAGGGCTTCCAGGGAAGACGTAGTGGCTTGCTCGATCGGCACGTCGTGCCGCTTGATTGAGCTGAGAGACTCTCCCAGCTTTTCTCTGAAATCTGACGCTACTTTGCCTAACGCGGACAGCACTTGCTCCTTACTGCCGGCTTCCACCTGCTCACGCGCAAGGGATTCGCCGCTGCGGGCATTCACCGCTTCGAGCGTAATCACATAGTTACTTCCCAGGCCGGCAATCGATCCGATAAGCACCGCCTTGAGGCCTTGCCGCTGACAGATTTCCCGCGCTACGTCTCTGGTTAAACGCTCATCGGGCGATCGCCCCATAAAGCGCAGCGCCTCACGCACGCGATCTTCCGGAAAGATGTTCAGGAAGGGAGATTGCCCTAGCTGCACCGCCAGCGCCTGTTTCAAAGTCCCGTCGAAGACTGCTTCGCCGGTGGTGTTAACAAAGTCGGCGAGTAAGACCGTGTCTTTGTCGGTCAGGGCTTCAGCGCGGTTGAAGTAGAAAAAGACGCCCAGGCCAATCGCCAGGACAAACAGCGCCCCTATTAGACTGAAGCCCGTCTTATGACGTTTGAACTCGCTGACCAAATATTCGGCGCTCGAAGGTACATGGGTAGCCGTTGGCTTAGTTTGAATAATTCGATCCGAAACGGTAGGAACCGCGCCGGCGGCGCTGATGGATGATCTGGTAACAGTATCGGGAGCCACCGAACGCTCGAGCTCGGACTCGAATTCGAGCTTCTGCTTGAGCCGGCGCAAATCAGTTAGCAGTTCTTTAGCTGTTTGATAGCGTTCGTCACGGTCTTTGCGTAACGCCTTGGTAATGATCCAATCAAGTTCGGCCGGAACTTGCGGAGCGAACCGGGCCAGGGGCGGCGCCTCCTTTTGAGTGATGGCGACGATGACGTCGGTGGAGGTTTCTCCTTCAAATGGAATCCGGCCTGCCACCATTTCGTACATCACTACTCCCAGACTCCAAAGGTCGGTGCGCGCGTCCACAGGTTTCCCTCGCGCCTGCTCAGGTGACATGTAGTGCGACGTGCCCATAACCACACCGGCCTCTGTGTGTACCAGGACTCGGGTTGTCGCCTCGTCTGAAGAAGATCGGTCTCGCGGGTCCTCGGTAAGCTTGGCCAGTCCAAAGTCGAGCACCTTAACGTAGCCGTTGCGCCGGATCATGATGTTGTCGGGCTTGATATCGCGATGGACGATGCCGGCGGCGTGCGCGTCTTCAAGAGCGCTGGCGACCTGCACTGAAATATCGAGAATTTCGGGCGCTTCAAGGAGAGAATCCGCCATCCGGCGTCGCAGGGTTTTGCCGTCGATGTACTCGGTGGCGATGAAGTGTTTGCCGGCATCCACACCGACTTCGTGAATAGTTAGAATGTTGGGATGATTTAAAGCCGAGGCCGCACAGGCCTCCTGCTCAAACCGATGTAACCGATCCCTGCTGGCCGTGTATTCTTCGCCAAGGATTTTCAGCGCCACCTTCCGCCCCAAATTTATATCCTCGGCCAGGTACACCTCACCCATACCACCCGCGCCGAGCTTTTTCAGAATCCGGTAATGCGAAATCTTAGTTCCGTCCATCCCCAATTGCTTTCATTTTCTGTATAGAGACTTCGCCAGGGCCGAACTCGAGACCAGCGCGGGGGCCGGATTGTGCCGACTCGAGTTGGCCTGGATGCTCTGGCAATATTCCACTGCCACGATCTGCAATGTCAACGTCGTGGTTCGGCGATAAGTTTCAAAGCTGCTAATAGCGTTTGCGGCCCGCCGTTCTCGACGCGCACCTGTTTTTCTCTGGAAGCATGACCCGCGATGATTTGAACCGATCGCCGCGAGACTTTAAACGCTCGCGCCAGCAACCGAGTGAGCTCTTGGTTAGCAGCCCCATCAACCGGAGGCGCTGCCAGGCGAACCTTCAGCGCCCCATTGTGCGCGCCGACGATTTCGCTGCGCGAGGCGCGTGGCAAAACCTGCACGCTAAAAATCAGTGCGCCACCACTCTCCGTGTATCGAATCACTATTCTTCGGCTCAGCCTGGGGGTCTAACGAATAAGAGTGCCCGCAATAGCGCTCTGAACTAGATGGAGAACGATAAGGACGATGAGCGGCGATATGTCAAACATCCCGACCGGTGGGATAAGCCTTCGAAACGGCACCAGAACAGGGTCGGTCATGCGAATTAGAAACCGCATCAGTCGATGGCCATAAGTCATCCCGTACGACAAGATCACGCGGGCGATGATCATCAGTGAATACACCGCCAACGCGCCAAAAAGGAGATAGCCAACCAGCGACGCCAGCGCTCCGCGTTGCAAACTCGTCACAATCCCACGCGTGGTAAAAACAAGTGAGCCGATGACCTGCAAGATAAACCAACCGATCATAATGGCCATCAGAATGGTTACAAAGGGGGCGAGCTTCGGGTCGAGCCGGTAACTCAACAAGAATCCCCTGACCGGGTTCACCAGCGGATCGGAAAATTGTCGAATCGTCATGGCCGTCCGGGTGAAGGGATTTATGTCGGCGTAATTCACCACGACTCGCGCGAGCACGAGGACAATTATGCCGAGGACAGCCGCCACCACCACGTACCAAACAACCATTGAAATGAAGTCAAAAATTATCATTGCGTCTCAGTCTTCTAATCAGAGTTCAAAGTGGGTCTCTAAAGAACTATACCTTAGAATATCGGCTCGTCAGGGTGAGGCAAGTGCATGATCCACGAGTAACACGAATAACTCCCGAAGCAGAGTTTATTTTTACTTTTTCTTTCATTCCATTTCATGCAATTTCGTTGGTTGTATCTATAACATCAGGCCGGCTTGCGTTCTCCAAAAATCGCCGTGCCAATGCGCAGCATCGTGGCGCCTTCTTCGATAGCCACACCAAAATCGTGGCTCATGCCCATTGACAATTCACCTCTTTCTGCACCAAAGACTCCGTCGCGGGCCAGTTCGTCACGCAGTTCACGCAGCCGGCGAAAGTATGGCCGCGCCAGTTCGGCGTTTTCAAAAAACGGAGGAAGAGTCATCAATCCGGCCAAACGCAGTCGCGCACACTCGCGCACCACTCCGGCCACCGCACCTGAATCCTCTTCACTTACTCCGGACTTCGTCTCCTCGCCTGCCAAGTCCACCTGAATCAGTACGGGCAGTTCTTCCCTTCCTTCTTCCACGCACAATCGATCGAGACGAAGCGCCAGCGAAACTGAATCGAGTGAGTGGATAAAGTCAAAGAGCCTGACGGCTCGCCGGGCTTTGTTCGCCTGAAGGTGTCCGACCAAATGCCAGCGTGCCGCATGACGGCCCAGAGCAATGATCTTGGCTTCAGCTTCCTGAATGCGATTCTCCCCGAGATCGCTCAGTCCAGCTTCCAGCGCGACTCGCAAAACTTCGGCGGGATGAGTTTTGCCAATGGCAATGAGCGAAATGTCCTCCGGAGCACGATGACACCGCTGGGCGATGTCCTCGATCTGTCGGCGAACGCTTGTGAGCCTGGCGCCAAGATCTGTAGCAGTACTTCCGGTGTCAGCCATTCCTGCTCGGAAACGCTTTTTGAAAGAATCAGACGAACCGCTCGCCCTTACTAAACCCTAGCGTTCTTGCCACTGGCCGATATCGTATAACACTCCCAGTCATGAAGACAGTTGGCGCCCAGAGAAGTATCCAAGGCTCGAGCGATTAACCCATATTGGCATAGACGATTTCCGCCGCCTTAGACGGAGGCGTGTCCTCGACGGTCAGTACCGGGACGATCGGTACAACTACAATCCATCCGGGTCACAGGGCGGATCAACTGGTTAAACGTTTTGAATTTGTTTCTGCAGTAAGGCCGGTAGCCAAGGCAACTTTAGCTTTCTTGACACCCTCAAAGCCCGTTCGCATAATGGCAATGCTGCGAGCGGATGTGGCGGAACTGGCAGACGCGCAGGTCTCAGAAGCCTGTGATGGTGACATCGTGGAGGTTCAAGTCCTCTCATCCGCACCAAATAGTCTACTCAGAGTTCAAATAGTTCAGAGTTCAAGCAGTTCAGAGTTCAAGCTTTAGCTTGTTCGTGGTGCGAGAAAGACAAGCTAAAGCTTGAACTCTGAACTGCTTGAACTCTGAACTGCTTGAACTATTTGTTTTCTAAAAGCGAGCCTGTTAATGGAGGCCCGCATTTTTTCGTTACATTAAATGGAGGGGCGTTTGGGACGAAACTTAAGATCAACAAATAATTCTGCCACAAGAACTCAACACGTGGTGTCTTCGTACTAGAAGTCGCGATAGCCGCCTCGCCCGAGACCCCCCGGGCCGGGTAACCGGCAACTATTTAATTCAACACCAAGGAGCAAGGGAAGGAAGTTATGAGCGTCGAACACGCGGCAGCCATCGATTCAATCAACCGGCGTGGATTGCCGGAGTCAGCCAAGGCCTCGCACAAGTCTTTGAAACTTAGAATAGCAGAGCCTCCAGTGCGCGACCGGGTTCAGAGCCTGGTTGATCTCGCCTTCTCTCTTTTACGTGAGACGGAAAATTTGGCTCGTGACAAAGCCTTTACTGAGGCTTCAACAAGTTTGAGAACTTTTAATCTGGCAGAAGGAATCGATTTCTACAAAGAGGTTGAGCAATTTGAAATCGAATTGATCAAGTTGGCGCTCGATCATACACGAGGCAGTCAGGTTAAGGCGGCAAGGCTTCTGGCGATTAAGCCCACGACTCTCAACTCAAAGATTAAGCTGTACGGAATCGAGTATTGAAGCTAATTTACTGCTTCTGACGCGGGTTCAGTTTGGGACTCGCTCCCATCGGATACCATCAACGGTTGTTCGTCAAATAGGCTCGAGTCAACCAGCGTTTGCACCCAGTATTGACCCGCCGTGGGGAAAGTGACGTTTACAAAAAAACTGATATTGTCGGCAAACCCTCCGGGTGCGATCTCAAAACGGGTTGGCTGAGAAACTACCACCGGCTGTTTGCGATCAGTCGTCAGGATGCGGACTTCAGACAGGTGCACACCCTCGCCCCGCCAATGATTCACCACGGCAAATTTGATCAGGGAAACCGGTAGCTGCTGCACCATGATGTTCTGAAAGACACCCATGAAAGAGAGCTTGTTGCCGACCTCGAGGCGAACGTCGTCGCAAAACAAGGTATAAAGCAGCTCGAGTTTGGAACTGCTGTCTTCGTGCATTGCCATATAGTCTCCTAATCTTATCCCAGCATCTTCTGAAACGTGTCTTCATCGATGACTTTAACACCCAAGGCTGTTGCTTTGTCCAACTTGGAACCCGCTTCCGTGCCGGCTACAACGTAGTCGGTTTTCTTACTAACTGAAGACGTGACCCGCCCGCCTCGAGTCTCGATCAGGCCCCGAGCCTCGTCGCGCGTCAGACCAGAAAGCGTGCCCGTCAGAACGAATTGCTTGCCGGCAAACTTTTCGTCACTCACAGTTTTGCGCTTTCTTTCCGCCTTCACGCGGACGCCGGCTGTCTCGAGTCGTTGACAAAGGTCGACATTTCCCTGGTCGTCAAACCAGTCTCGCACACTCTGCGCCACCGTCAGACCAATTTCGTGAATGTCGTCGAGTTCCGCAACGCTCGCCCCGGTCAGGGCTGCGAGCGAGCCGAAGTGCTCCGCCAGAATTGTCGCCGTCCTCTCGCCGACGTGACGAATTCCGAGCGCATAGATCAGGTTCGACAGAGAGCGCGATTTGCTCGCTTCAATCTGGGCCAGCAGGTTTGAGGCGGACTTCTCGGCCATTCGATCCAGGCCGGCGATCTCTTCCGTGGTTAATCGATAAAGGTCACCCGCATCGCGCAACATGTTTTTCTCAACCAGTTGATCGACGAGCGATTCTCCCAGCCCCTCGATCCGCATGGCTCGCCGCGACGCGAAGTGGAGCAGGCGGCCCTTGAGTTGGGCTGAGCAGTCGGCGGCGACACATCTTGCAACTACCTCGCCTTCGGGCCGGGAAATCTCACCGCCGCACACTGGGCACTTCTTTGGCATGCGAAATGGCTGCTCATTGCCGGTGCGTTTCGACTCGATTACCTTGAGCACTTTAGGTATGACCTCGCCGCCCTTTTCAATTAGCACCCAGTCACCTTTGCGCAGCCCCAGACGTCCTATTTCGTCCTCATTGTGCAGCGTCGCGCGGGCAACCGTCGTACCCGCAAGCAACACCGGCTCGAGATTGGCTACCGGCGTCAGGGCGCCGGTTCGTCCGACCTGAACTGTGATATCGAGCACTTTCGTTGTCGCTTGTCTGGCGGGGTACTTATAAGCTATGGCCCAGCGTGGCGATTTCTGCGTGGCGCCAAACTCTTCTTGCAGTGCGGTTGAGTTGACTTTAACCACCAACCCGTCAATCTCGTAATCGAGATCGTCACGGCGGGACTCCATCTGATTACAAAACTCAATCACTTCCTCGATCGAAGTGCAGAGCCTGCGATTGTTATTAACGCGAAAGCCCGCCTGCTCGAGCCAGTTCAACGCTTCCCATTGCGTGGGAAAGGGTTTTCGTTCACCGGTAATGACATCGTAGGCAAACAGGTCAAGCTTGCGGGTAGCAACAATCCTGGAATCGAGTTGCCTGAGCGTGCCGGCGGCGGCGTTGCGCGGATTCGCAAAACGCGGCTCACCCTGCTCCTCTCTTTCCAGATTGGTGCGCTCGAACACGCTGCGTGGGATGAACACCTCGCCGCGCACTTCGACCTCGCCGCCGATTGATTCAGCCTTTGAGCGCAGTTTGAGGGGCACGCTGCGGATCGTGCGCGCGTTTTGCGTTACTTCTTCGCCAATTCGCCCATCGCCTCGAGTAACGCCGCGCGCCAACACCTGATCGTCGTAGTGCAGCGAGATTGAGACGCCATCAATCTTGAGCTCCGCCACATAGTCCAACCCGCTGCCTTCCGCCAGACGCCGGCAGCGCTGGTCAAAGGCGCGCAGCTCATCGATGTTGTAGCTGTTGTCAAGAGAAAGCATGGGCCGGCGATGAACAACCTCGGGAAAACCCTCAGCCGGCCGCCCTCCGACGCGCTGGGTGGGACTGTCTGGAGTTATGAATTCCGGATGCTGCGCTTCCAGTTTCGTTAGCTGTTCAAGCAGCTTGTCATACTCCTCGTCGGAGATTTCCGGGTCGTCTTTGATGTAATAGAGTTCTTCATGCCGGCGAATCTCTTCACGCAGCTTCTCGATCTCCGATTCGACTGATTGACGCTTAGGCAAGCTCATTTACCCTGGGGGACTGATGTTACCAGTGGAGCGCCAAGGAATGAAGTGAGCGCTCTCAAATAGTCAGGACAACGCTCAGGGCGCGGGAGAATTTATGCTCAGCTTCAATCTTGCTCACAAATCGGTGAGTTAGAATCTTGTTCGCAGGAGCCATCAAACGGCAACCACCTACTGCAAAACTTCTAATCTCTAGCCGGCGCCACTCGTCTTGGTTGTGCCGTTTGTCTTCATTTTAGTTTCACCAAGCCTGTGTATCACGCGTCCAATAAATTTGATCCCCAGCAGAAAGTCGTCCAGGCGGATGTTTTCGTCCGGACCGTGCGGATTTGATCCCGCGTAACTGATGCCGAAAGAAGACACCGGCGACGGCGGAGAGGAAACGCCGCAAACCGCGCCCACCGGACCGCTGGAAGGATCCATGGGATAGACCAGCGGAGGCATGCCATAAATTTCTTCGGCAGACTCGATCATTGCCCGAGCGACCAGTGAAGTCGCGGAAGCTTTGGCCAAAGGCGCGCTTCCCAGCTCGATAATCTCAATATCCTTGAAGCCGCGAACATCCAGGTGTTGGCGCAGCAGCTTGAGCACGAGTGCCGGGGTCAGATCGGGCACGAGCCGAAAATCGAGCCGGGCCATCGCCGTGCTGGGCAGGACTGTCTTTGCGCCTGCATCTGTATGTCCCGTTTGAATGCCACAGATGGTGCAAGTTGGACCAAAGATGTGTTCCTTTACGAGCTCATAGCCTTTTAGCGAGCGCACCCAACTACCAATGCGAAACTCCCGTTTTAGACCCGCTTCGTCAAGCTCGATGGCTTTAAGCGCCTCGGAGTCGGCCTCGCAGATTGGAGCAACCTGGGAAGTGAAACCGTCGATGGTGATCACACCCTTTGGCGAAGTGATCGTTGCCAGTGCCTGCACCAGGCGCCAGGCTGGGTTTGGAACAATGGCGCCCCACTTCGAATGCAGATCGGAACGTGCCCCATGCGCTCGCAACTCCAAAAAAGTGATTCCCTTAAAGCCGAGGCTGATCACCGGACGTCCCCTGGGGTCGCGATAACCTTCGTCCCAGATCCAACCCTCAGCAGCCAGCAGGTCGGGATGTTGGGTCGCAAACCGGTAAAGGCTGGGACTGCCTAAACCGTCTTCACCTTCGATAATGAAACGCAGCGAGACCGGCAGCTTGCCAAAGCTCTTCTGGTAAGCCTCCACCGCCGCAAGCCGCGCCACCAGATCCCCCTTGCTGTTCGCCGCACCCCGCGCGTAGAGCCTTCCCTCGTTGATGGTCGCCGCGAAAGGTCCAGTCGACCAATCAGTCAAATGCCCAACAGGCTGAACATCGTAATGGCCATAAATGACAAAGGTCTCCGGACCTCCACCGCATTCGCCGTAAAGAATCGGGTACCCAGTTCCCAACTTGAAAGCGCGTGTGCCGATGCCCACCCGTTGCATCATCTGGTCAACTGCTTCAGCAGTTGCGCGCATGCCGGTACCGCGCGCAGCGACGGAAGGCAGGCGACAGAGGCTCTGCAAACGCTCGGTAAAACTGCGGGCGTGGCGATCTACGTAGCGATCGAAGCGAGTAAAAGTCAATCGAAATTTCCTGGACGGCGTTTGGGGGCGTCACTCCGTAGGCGTCCTGATTGCGAGACCGGTCACGACTGCAGGGCGTTCACGGAGTGGTGTCCCTACAAATTAGCGAGCTGAACAATATAGAGCACCCTCGGGGATCTCCAGCGCAGGGTATGCTTTCAAACCCGATTTATGGCTTTGGAGTACCGTAAAGCAGGTAACGGGGCCGGGCGGACAAACGATCGAACCCGGCGCAGATTAGTCCTTTTGCGAACGCTTGCAAAAACTCTGAGCGCACCCGCAACCGCTCGCGCTTAGCCGCTTTCAGGTCCTGTTTGAGCAGATTAGTCCAGTCCGCGGGAATCTCGATTGTATCAACGGGGTTAGGCGGCGCCATCGCAGTCGCGCCGCCGGCCAGGTCAATCACCCGTGGCGACTCCAGCTCCCAAGTGGCGCTCAGACGGTCACTTGCAAGTCCGGGCGCGGCCAGCAACTTCTGCGCAGGATCAGTAACATAATCTATACCGTAGAAGTTTTCAGCGTAGCCGCCCACGAACACCCCCAAACGGTTTAGATTGAAGTGCGCGTTACGCGCTTGCATTGGCTCCCAAGTCCACTTGATGAGCCGCCGGCCTTCGGCGAGCGCTCGAGCCCGCTGCGCCCATTTGAGCCGCGCTCCCAAACCGCGGTTCTGGTAATCCTTCTGCACGGCCATCATATGCGAGTAACCGATGATTTCATCTTTCCCTTGGAGCGCGACCAGGAGATGAACAAACCCAACCAGACGGCTCCCGACAAAGGCGCCCAGCGTCCAGCCGCCCGCCTGGCGGGAGACGATCAGGTGGCGCACCGGTGAGATTTCCAGATCAGGCAGCCCAAAAACTTCACGCTGGAGCTTTACGCACTGATCAAGTTCTTCAATCGTCACGCATTCGCGGATGCCGAGATCTTCCATGCCCTCCTGATTATCTCTTAGCGGGACGCGCCGGCAATTGAATGAGCACCCGCAAGCCGCCGCCATCACGATTCTCAAGCGTTACCTTGCCGTTCATCACCTCGAGCAAACGGTGGCCGATAATTATGCCCAACTCATTTATGTTTGCCTCGTGACCCCCAGCAGAGGCGTCAGGATCAAACACACGCGCGAGATCGGCAACGGGCTCGCCGCAGTCATCGATGCAAAGCCTGAGCAACGAACCGTCAATAATGTCCGCATAGACACTTACAAGTTCTCCCGACCGGCTCCGGCTAACTGACCACCCAAGGAAGTTGTAGAGCACCTGACGCAACTTTCCCTGATCGGATACGACCGTCGTGATTCCGGGGGCGACATCATAGTCCAGTTTTACTTGCCGCAGTTGCGCAGGCCGCGCCAAAGCTGCACACGACTCGCTCAGAGCCTCCCTCAATTGAAACTCCTGCAGGAATAGTTCCGTTTGACCACCCTCAATCCGCGATAGATCGACTAACTGATTGAGACTTGCCTGAAGTTGAAACGCCGAATCACGGATCTTTTGACAAAACCGGCGTTGAGCTTCGGTCAATTGTTCCTGATCGAGCAAGATCTCACTAAAGCCCAGAATGGAAGTCAGCGGCGTGCGCAGCTCGTGAGACATGCGCGCTAAAAAGAGTGAGCGGTAATTTGAAATGCGGCGCAACTCACGGTTGGCTTCTTCCAGCTCGCCTGTCCGCAGCTTGAGCTGTTCAATCAAGTGTTGGACCTGTGTATTCGGATCCGTGTTCGGCAAGAAGCGCGCTCATCCTCCTTTAGTTCAGAGTTCAAGTAGTTCAGAGTTCAAGCTTAGCTTGTCCTTATAGTCGGAGTTCAAGCAGCTTGTGCAGCTAAGACAGCAACCTAAGGTTGAACTCTAAACTAATATATGACTGCGAATGACTTAAATTGATTGGGGGTCATCAATATAAGGTGCTGCGGGACAACTGTCAAAGCCCTGACTTCCAAGTCTTTAACCAGCCGCCTTCCAAAATATTCGGTACTTCTTTTTTCCATGATTCGTGCGCTATGATGGTTTCGCTGAACTCGCTTCTGCGAGTGATGCGAGCTGACGCCGAACGTTTTCCATAACTGCAGATGAATGGCCAATTAAGTGAACAACCCCTCGCCGAACTGATCAGTGAGATCTTCCGAAAAGGCCTCTCTGGTACCTTGCGGTTGCAGCACGAAAGTGTGAGGACAATTGTTTATTTTGATGCCGGCCAAATAATCTATGCGGCATCGAACCTGCGCGAGCTGCGACTTGCCGAATACCTGAAAAAACAGCGGCTGGTATCTGAAGAACACCTCTCAAGCTTTGCTAAACGTTCAGACCTGTCGCTGGTAGCCGATTTATCCGCGAATGGCATTGTAGACCGCACGGTAATAGAACCTTTGATTACGAGGCAGGTGATTGATCTCCTGCGGGTCGCCTTGCTCTGGACCAAAGGCTCCTGGGAATTTGACGATCGCAGCCGGCTTAATGATTCGGTGCGCGTAAAACTCGATACCCCTGGTCTGCTCGTGCAGGCGGCGCGAAAGATGCCATTGGACTTTGTCCGGTCGCGATTTGCAACTCAGGACGAATCGATTTCGCCCGTGACTGACGCACCCGACTATCACGGACTGTTACCGGGAGAAGGCTTCATCCTTTCCCGCCTGGAAAGCACCGTCAAGCTCCGCGAGTTGATCGCGATTAGTGGGCTGCGCGAGCTTGACGCCGCCCGAACGATTTACGGCCTGGCCCTGGGTGGTTTTATTGAACGCGAGCATGCTCTGAATGCACTCTCAGTGGCCAAAGCCGAATCTTCCACTGGCAGCTTGAGCGCAACGTTGTCCGACGCATCGCCGGCAGACGATACGAGGGTGAGCGATCTTGAGCGATCCAGAAAAGGCGAACTTGAAGATCTGGACACCTTTCTGGCCCGGGTGGAAGCTGCCGGCAGTTATTACGACGCCCTAGGTGTTAACAACACCGCGACGCCGGAAGAGATAAAGAGTTGCTACTACACAATGGCCCGGAACTACCATCCCGACAGATATCATCTTCAGGCTAAGACTCCGTTGCATGCGCGCATCGAAGCAGCCTTCGCGCACATTACCCAGGCCTATGAAATTCTTACAGACTCGAAACGCCGTTCAGCCTATGACGCAAAGCTTGCCGCCAAAGGGAGAGCTCGCCAAACCGCGCCACCCGCCCCGATAAGTGAACAAGAACCTCAACGAGAGGGGCTGAAGCACGAGAACGCCGGCGTTCACGCTAACAGTGATTTGGAGCGCGCCGCAAACAGCTTTAACGAAGGCTTCGCCGCGTTAAAACGGGGCCAGGTGAAGAGGGCGCTAACAGATTTGGCGGTGGCCGCCCGATTGGCCCCACAAGATCCGCGCTACCGTGCTTACTATGGACACGCGCTGGCCGCCGAACAGCGGACGCGGCGCCTCGCCGAATCCGAACTGCTGGTGGCCGTGAAGCTTGATCCTGCTAACGCCTCGTATCGCCTTATGTTGGCTGAGTTGTATTACGATCTCGGTCTGTTTCGTCGGGCGGAAGGGGAACTCGATCGCGCCATCTCTATTGATCCGAATAACGCAGAGGCGGCGACGCTCATGCAGCGGCTGGAAGCGGTCCGAACAACGAGGTAAATCAGGAGTAATTCGATAAGCGGAAGCGAAAACGAAATGCCGGCGACAAAAACCAACCATCGAAGTCAAGCCAGCGAAGCTTTCGTGGTACTGGGGGCGGCCACGGATCAGTTTGAGCGTTATGCAAACCCGCACGCTACTCGCATAGCGGCGCTCGTGGACGAAATGGCCCGCCGCCTGGGTCTGGCCGAACAAGATCGGCGATCGCTACACAACGCTGCCTTGCTGCACGACCTGGGAGAGGCAGCGATGGAGCGCGACTATATCTTGCGGGATGGGTTGCTGACTGACGAAGAGCGGATCGATCTCGCCAGGCACCCGGTGATTGGCGAGCAGGAGGCCGCGCGGGCTGGAGCCGATCGCGCGGCGCAATTACTGGTGCGCTGGCATCATGAATGGTGGAACGGGAACGGTTATCCTGACGCCCTTCGAGGTGAGGAGATTCCGCTTGCCGCTCGCATCCTGCGCGTTGCCGACTCGTATGCGGCATTGACCGACGCGCGTCCTTTTCGTCCGGCCTTCAGCGAAGAGAAAGCGCGGCAAGAGATAATTCAATGGGCCGGTGTAGAATTCGATCCGCGCGTTGTAACTCTCCTGCTGGCGTTGGACGGTATGCCGGAGCTGAAGTCATTCGTCAGCGCCGAGGTAAGTGCAGAACCTGAGACCCGGTCTGAACCGGATCTGTTTGTGTCTTTTACCAAGTGAGGCTTGAGCGTGGCGTATAACGGCGGCGGAACTTTTCAGAATGGCTGGCTGGCTTTTGAATTGGGTGTGTTACGCCGGCTTAGATTTACTTCGGTCGCCATTCCCATTGCCGGTGAGCCCGACCTTTCGGTCCAGCTCAAGCGCTGGAACGTTCGCGTGGCCGCAAACGATCCATTGGTCTGGGCGTTCACGAAAGCGACTGCTCTGGTTGAAAACTTTTCAGAGCGTTTGACTGCCGCCGATCTCGACCTCGTCCTTCACGATGCTTATGTGCCGGGCGAGAAGCTGGACAATCCTTCGCTGGAAAGGCGTTTCAACGAAGTTGACGCCTGGTGGCTCGACAACGTGCGCCGGAACGCCGACCTACTTGATTCGCCTTACAAACGCGCCCTGGCTTTGACGTGCGGGATGATGGTCGGCGATTACGTGCTGGCTTTCGATCAGGAAACTCGAAACTTGCGCGAGCCGTTGTCGTTGTCCAGAGTCTTCCGCCAGATGGCCGCGATGCTTCCCTACCCTTACGACAACTCAGTACGAAACATTAGCACGAACCAGGACTTGCGTGATTTTGTTGCAGAGCGCCAGCATACCGACTTGTTGTTTCTGAATTTACCTGCGCCGGTGATCAAATCAGAACCCGCGAGGGAGATCCATTCGAGCTGGCGAGAGGAGTGGCTGCGTGGCGGCGATGATTTCTGGAGCGAGTTTGAGAGCCGTCGCGCGGGTAAGCTGGGCGCGCCAGTGCAGAGTAAGCAGCAGTACCTGGGATTTGTCGAAGATTTGTTGCGCACGGCCGCGCACATTCCGAACTGGGCTATTGCGCATACTGAGAATGGCTTTATTACTAGCGAGGAGTTGGTACAAAGCGTGGGCCGCCTTCGAAAAGTAAAGGCGATTTACACAAAAGATTTTTCCGATCTGCTGGGCGTGCGCGCCTCAATCGTGACCGCCGGAAGTTAGCAGCCAGCTTCTCTGCGGCATCGAGTCCTGTGAGTTCTACGACATCTCACCGGAAGGTACCCGCCGCTTCTTGAAAGCCCTCTATCACGAGCAAACCGGCGAGTTCCAATTTGCCAAACCTACTAAACCAGCAACGATTAGTTAGTTGAGGTGAAGCTTCGTGTACTCTTAAACGCAAGCGGGGCCGAGATCCATTGAGCGTGCATATGCTGCCAGATCAGACGTTGCCTCTTTCAGTTGACCTATAAAGTCGTCAAGTGTCTGCAGCGTTGTAGCTGGGAAGTCTTTAAGCACCCTCTGACCATGATCGTCGTTAACCAACACAGAAGGCTCGATGCGCCACTGTTCCCGGTTCCAACCAACCTCTAGCCACCAGCATATTACCTTTCCGTCTTCTAGCTCAGCTTCAACGTAGGTCTCCAGATTGGTACCGCTTTGATACCTCCTAAGATTGAACCTTGAGATGTGGTGCTTACGCCCGCCACTGGACGAAGCCATTGGGACAGCGCAATCATCTCCCCATTGCATTGCTGCAATACATTCTAAAACCATGATCGACTGTGCGCTTGCAACATCCATCTTGATACAACCTCAATTAAGTAGCTTACCCTTGACCTCGTCGACTGCTCCCTGAAGTTGAGCCGGCGTAACACCCGTAACAGAGATATGACCAGGAGGAAGATTATCTGGGATCACTGAGCCCGGTGGAAGCTTAGACGTGCTGATGCCAAAACAGCTATCACCGGCCTGGTTGCAAGGGAAAGGGATTTGAAAGCGAATCTCTGAACGACAGAACTCCATTATCCAGAGCGCGCGGCGTCATGTTCGAAGGGTTCGGTTTACCTGCACGAAAGATCAGTTCTGGTATTGTCGCGGTTGCCTCTGCCGCACTTGAAAAAGCACCCGCTGCGTTTAGCTCTACACCTGCAATCTGGAGATAAAACTGAAGGAAGTAGTAAAGGGTCCTTCACCGGGGATCACACGAGCAAGTGTGGTTGGAACTGGATTGGTTACTGTTGCAACTTCGCTTGCAAAGAGTATTGTAGTTGCCCTTTGGCAAGGTTAAGGAAAAACTGGCCTAGTCCGGTTAAATTTAGAAGATGGTCGAACCTGTTCTCCAACCCACGCATTGCGTCAGGGGGCGCAATTGGGTCGCGAGTGTAGTCCCACCCCCGGCTATAATATGAATCCTCTGGCCGAGAGTATGGATTCCACTCAAGTTGGGCTCCGAGCCAGGACCATTGGGATTAAGTGAAACCCACTGTCCATCTTCAGCTTGATAAATGTTGCCTTGAGGAGTAAAGCTTGGGCGCCAGCAGCCTCCATCGCTGCTTGATACGTGTACCAAATCGGATTGCCTTGCCCACTGACACGACCCCAAAATCAAACCCGTTGGATCAATAAACGCGAGCGGATTGTTCAATACGTAAGAATAACGTTCCAACTCTGAGGAACTTCGGCGGGACCGCTCTCCAAAAGCGGATCAGGTGAGGTGAATCTTCCTCCAATGCTCGCGTAATATCTGGCGTTGATGTAATCCAGCCCCGTGTCAACATCCTGTTCTTTGACGGTGAACTGCCGGCAGATCGGTGTTGGCGTTGCCTGAAGAATCCGCCACGGTGCCACCCTTCGTCACGAGAGCTGGTGACCTACCGTGTCTAATGAACCTCAATCACTACCAGAATTGCTTGTGATAACGATAGGGGTTCGATCTCAGTATGTAAGAAAAGTTGCCACTGCCTTAATAGCGCGAACAGACGTGACAATTAGTTCAAGTTTTGCTTATTACGCCTTAATAGAAACACCATCTGGCGTGCGAGCGGAAACAGCATAAAAACCCCTCCCCACAGCACACTGCCAATAAGGTTCATAGGTATGTAGTAAGGATCGCCTCCTAACAACATCCTAAACCACGAGTCAGGCAGAAACCCTTCAGCCAAAGCAAAAAACAGCATCGTCGGAAGATCAGCTAAATATAAAAATAAAGCTTCAAAGTTTTTTCGCGCGAACAAAGTAAGTACGACGGCCAGGATTACCCGTATTCCAAATCCAAGCAAGAACCACTTCAATATGGTGCGGGGTGTACTACTTATCATGATTGATCAGCCTTCAGCGCGCCGCAGAATCTTCGATTCTCTGTTGCAACTGGGAGTAAATTAAGGATTGAATGTCATCGCCCGGCCAAATGCTGAATTGATTACTCTTCTGCTGTTCCTGCTCCTTCTGCTTACGCTTTCGCTCGTTCTGTTTCTTAAATCCGTCCCTGGCATCTCGAGGATATCTTTTTGGGTTCTCAAACCATGAGCCGTCAGATTCTATCTTCCCTCCCCCTTTTTCAATTGCATAAATCACAAACGCGTTGCAGTTGTTTGTAGCGATACTGAAATTCCAGGGTTTGTGTTCCGTCTGATCGATGTACAATAGCGTTCCCGCTTCATTCGGAACCTCGACATGGACTTCCTCCCACCCACGGCCTCCGTATTTTTTCTTGAATTCCTCCGGTGTATAACGGTGAACCGTTTTGTCACCAAACGTATCACCATATATGTCATAGTAGGTGACAATCCCTGTTTCCTCTTCGACGTGTTTCAGGGCAGCGTGCCCATACGGGTTGCCACCTCCGGGGTTAACGAAAACAAATAGAATCTCATGGCCAGAGGGATCAATGAACCGAAGAGGATTATTGACACAATACTGATACTTGTTGAGCGATTGCGGGTTATTTTGATCAGCATAGAAAGTAGGATTCGCAGTGGCGTCCCCTACGAAATAGAACAGCTCTACCGGTCCGCCAGTAAACTCATCAGGAGAGGTAAACCGTCCCTGCGTAGATGAATAATACCGGGCCTCGAAGTAGTCCAGCCCTGTTTCAACATCCCGTTCTTTGAGAGTAAACTGCTGGCGGATGGTGTCGCCTGTATATCCCAGCCCGGATGTTCGTCCACCTACACCTGCAGACAACTCTTCACCGAACGGCAGGTAATCATGCCGCTTCGTGGTTGCCAGATTGCCCGTCTTGTCAAAGATCATCCGCGGGGTGCCCAAATGATCCGCCACCAGCCAGTTGACGCTGCCGGCCTGATACTGAAAA
>Ga0187893_10003388_pt1 | contig 32459 bp, 25 predicted proteins | sample MA1701074metaG_FD_139574 | JGI IMG/M metagenome (GOLD analysis project Ga0187893, IMG submission 139574) | White microbial mat communities from a basaltic lava cave in the Kipuka Kanohina Cave System on the Island of Hawaii, USA - MA170107-4 metaG ...
GATAGTGCCCAGCCGGTCCGCGCGCACGCCGCCCCGGACGGCTTGCGAGGTCTGATCGCGCCCGCGTATCGTCACCGGGAAACCGGTGCGCAACTGAACAATCGAGTTTACCGTCCATCCGCCTAGAACGAGTTGCATCGGCCGGCCCCAATCGCGTCCCATTGCGCGTCCACGGCCAAAGGGAAGATCGTAGGAGCCGCCCCAGGTGAAGTTATGGCGCGCATCGAAGAATGCGCGTCCGCGGTTGCCGCGGCGGTCATAGGCGTTCTGCCAGTAGGCGCCTTCTCCGGCCACCCCGGGCGTCCCATAATAACCGGAATTATCCGTCAGCGACTTCGCCAGCGTATAGGAGGAAAGGAACTGCACTCCCGCAGCCAGCCGCCTCCGCATGGTCAACTGCAATGCATGATAATCCATAGTTGCCGAGGCATCCGTTCCGGAAATATTAGTGATATCCGGCGCGACCGAGAAAAGGCGGCGGCGCTGTTGCAGAGGACGCCACGTGTTCACCGGACCCGGATCGGGCAGCGGCTGATTGAACTCGCGCGGGTCAACCAAATGTGTTCCCTTCTGTCCCACGTAACCTGCATTGAACGACGTCGCGTTGCTCAACTGGAACTCAAGCGTAAAGTTAAACTGCTGAGTGAACTGCGGGCGCAAGTCCGGATCCCAGGCGCGAATCTGGCCCACCAGCCGGCCGCCGCCCTGCGGCTGCACATCGGTGAAGCCGGTGCGAATGTCGCCGGGCTGCCCCAATCCGAACTGCACGTCGGATTCAAAGAAAAACGGCGGATTGAGCGGAAGGCGCAGATTCGCTCCGGTACCCTCCATGAATGTGCTGATCGCATAACCGGCGCGAACGACCATCTTTTTGTATGGCTGGTATGCGAAGCCGATGCGGGGCATGAACGACCAGGGGTAGTTGTTGTAAAGCGACCTGCTGTTGCCGTCGCGGCCCGCAAAGCGCGCCTGTCCGGTCACAAGGTCGACGTTCACCTGCCTGTCGGCCACCTCATAGACGGGCTGCACATATTCATAACGCAGGCCGAGATTCAGCGTGAGGTTGGGGCGCACTTTCCAATCATCCTGTGCAAACAGGGCCCAGCGGCTATGGCGATGGCCCCACTTGCCGGCGACGCTGCCCCTTCCTTTGCTCGAAAGCTGGTTCAACAGGAAATCCGACGTGGAAACGCCTGTGTAGCGGTTGCTGTAATCAAAGCGTCCCAGCGCGCCGTTGTTGCCGGCGTAGTAGCGATTCTGCCTGTAGCGAAGAACATTGCCGCCGAACTTCACAAAATGCCGGCCTCGTTGAGCGGTCAGGTTGTTAAAGAACATGAACTTGTTGTCGATGGTGTCGGAAATGGTGGCCGCGCTGCCAATGTTTGAGAATCCATCTCCGATCACGACCAGGCTCGCTCCTGGAATCGGCTGACCGCCGGGAATACCCAACAACTGGTTCCCGTTGGCCCCCAGCTTTCCGGCGACATCCACCGCCACATCGCTGATGGAGACGCGGCTGTAGCCAAACCGCATTTCATTGACGATCGTCGGCGACCAGTTGCGGTTCCAGTTCAGAACGGCGAAGGTAGTTGGCGCCGTTGTGCCGCCTCCCATGAAGATAGGAAGCGCAACCTCTGAAGGAGCCGTGCGGTACCGGCTGATCGACCACGTGCCGGAAATCCGGTCCTTTTCCGTGGCAACATGGTCGATCTTCAGGTCTGCTTGATCGTTCTTCAGTTGGTTCCCGCTGCTGCTTTGAAAATTGCTGGCCACTCCCAGCGGACCGGCCCCCGTAGTGTTCGGGAGCGGGTAAAGAGCTTGGTCCCGGAATAGGGCCTGTGCCACCGGGTTAACGATGCGGCTGGCTGGAATCATGTTACCGGCAAACGGCTGATTGTTGGCTTGCGGATCACGGATGGTTTGCGCAAACCGAGACAGATTGCCCGTCCGGAACTCAGCCGGCATGACCGTTGCGAAGGCGCGTCCGCTATCCTTCTGGCGGGTTCCCTCGTAGTCCATGAAGAAGAACAGCTTATCTTTCTTGATTGGACCGCCGAAGACGCCGCCGAATATGTCGCGGCTGAAATTGCGTCGAATCGCCTTGCCTCCCCCGGGCGGCGGAGTGCGGTTGCCAAAGAATCCGTTGGCGTCCAACTGCTCATCGCGCATGTACCAGATCGCTTTGCCATGGAATTCGTTAGTGCCCGACTTCAGCGCCGTGTTGACGATGGCGCCGCCGACATTGCCGAACTCGGCCGAGGCGTTGCCGGTAAGAATATTCACTTCCTCGATGGCATCCACGTTCGGCTGATAGCCGATGCGGTTGTCGATCGAGTCGTTGGTGTCGATGCCCTCGACGATGAAATTATTCGTCTGCTCGCGGTTTCCGTTCACCACTGGCCGGCTGCCGCCGCCTTGAAACCGTCCCGCATTGTTCATTCCGTTCGGGTTGGTTGTCAGCGCCCCGGGAATCAGGATGACGAGAGAGGCGAAGTTGCGGCCGTTGAGGGGCAATGTCGTCAGTTTTTGCGAGGTGATAATGTCGCCGGTAGTGGTCGATTCGCTTTGCAGGACCGGCGCGATGTCGCGAATTTCGACCGATTGGGTGATCTCGCCGACTTCCATTTTCAGATCGATGCGCGCCGTCTGATTCACATCCAGCTTGAATGGCCCTACGGTCAATTTCTTGAATCCCTGGGCTTCGGCTGAGATGTTGTAGTTGGCGGCTGGAAGGAACAGGATTGTGAAAACGCCGGCGGTGTTTGATTGCGCCGCCACGGAAACATTAGTTGCCGAATTTGTCGCAACAACGCGGGCATTCGGGATTGCGGCTCCTGACGGGTCCGTCACCAGGCCCGTAATGGTTGCATTGATCGTCTGCGCCTGAAGTGAGCAAGCCAGGCACAGCAAAGCGCTCAGAAACAGTTTTTGAAAGTTCATCACGTTTGGAACCCCCTTATAGGGGGAAGTGTAGCATCAACCGGACCCCTTTTTTGCTGTGTGTGAAAAAAGTAACATCCGCGGTGTTTCCCTTACGTGAGGTACAATTCTGCTCGTGCCATCTTTTCAAATTCATACGATCGCCGGCGACGGAATCGGTCCGGAAGTGACCGCCTGCGCAATGGACGTGCTCCGCGCGGCGGGCAAACGCCACGGCTTCGACGCCGCATTCACCGAACATGATTGGGGATCGGATTATTTCTTCCGCAATGGCCGCATGATGCCCCCAAACGCTATCGAGACGCTGAGAGAGGCCGATGCCATCCTGCTTGGCGCGGTCGGCCACCCGGATATTCCCGATCACATCACGCTACACGGCCTGCTGCTGCCCATCCGTCGCGGCTTCGACCAATTCGTCAATGTGCGGCCAGCCATCCTTTACGAAGGGGTGGAATGTCCGCTGAAAGGGTTTCCACCAAAAAGCATTGATATGGTGGTGATTCGCGAGAACACCGAAGGCGAATACGCGCCGATAGGCGGCTTTGTGCACCATCATCATCCGGCTGAAGTAGCCGTGCAGACGGCGGTATTTACGCGGCACGGATGCGAGCGCGTCATACGGTTTGCCTTCAATCTGGCTCGTACGCGTGGAGGGAAAAGGCGGGTCAGTTCGGTCACCAAGTCCAACGCGCAGGCTTATTCCATGGTGCTCTGGGACCGGGTCTTTCAAAGCGTGGCGAAAGATTTTCCCGATATTGAAACGGAATCGCTGCTGGTTGACGCCGCGGCTATGAACTTCGTCCGAAGACCTCACAGCTTCGATGTCGTAGTGGCGTCCAACCTGTTCGGCGACATTTTGAGCGATGTTTCGGCCATCGTCACCGGATCGATCGGGTTGGCGGCGAGCGCGAATATCGATCCCACGCGGCGGTATCCTTCGCTGTTTGAGCCGGTGCACGGCTCGGCTCCCGACATCACCGGACGCGGCATCGCCAATCCATTGGGAGCGATACAATCCTGCGCAATGCTACTCGACCACTTGGGACAGAAGGACGCAGCCGTGTCGGTTGACTCCGCGGTGCGTGAAGTTCTCGCCGGAGGCGAGGCCCGCACGCCCGATCTGGGCGGGACCTGCACTTCGCGTCAGGTCTCGGATGCGGTGCTGGCGAGGCTGGGACGTTGAGGGCGGCTACTTCTTGGTCCTGGTTTCGGTCTTTTTCACGTGCACCTGGATGGCGCGCACCACGGGGATCAGCGAGTTCGAGGCTGCCTTCCCAGACGCCGAATGGCTGGCCAGTTCCTGGTTGAGGCGGGTCACGAACTCTTCGATCTGCCGCTGCATGGCGGCCATCTTCTCGCGCATGTTCAGGATGATTTCGACGCCGGCCAGATTCACGCCCAACTCGCGGGTCAGTTGCAGGATCACATCCAGCCGCTCGAGATCTTCGTCTGTGTACAGGCGCGTGTTGCCGTCACTGCGCGAAGGGCGCAACAGACCCTCGCGCTCATAGAGGCGGAGTGTTTGCGGGTGGAGGCCGTATTGCTCGGCAACCGAGGAGATCATGTAGACGCCTTTGGATCGTTGCTTTGCCATAGGCTATCCTTTCACCTGGTCCCAGACGCCGGCGCGCGGATCCTCGGAGTGGATCTGAGCCAACTCGCGGAGGATCTCCCGCGTCCGTTCGTCGCTTGTCCTGGGGGCCTGCAACTGAACTTCGACGATCTGGTCGCCGCGAGCGCCTGTTCTGGAGTTCAGAATGCCCTTTTCCCTCATTCGGAACCGCTGGCCATTCTGGGTGCCCTGCGGAATCTTGAGCAACGCTTTGCCGTCGACGGTGGGGACTTCGATTTTGGCGCCAAGCCCGGCCTCGGAAATTGTGACCGGGATTTTGATTTCGATATCGTCGCCGTCGCGGTGGAAGAAAGAATGGTCCTCGACGCGCACGGTAATGTAGAGGTCGCCGGGGGGCGCAGCCATAGTGCCGGCGCTGCCTTTTGCGGGCACCCGAAGGCGCGAACCGGTTCGCGTTCCCGGCGGAATCCGGACATCGACGGACTCGGGCATCGGAACGCGACCTTCTCCCTGGCAGGATGGGCAGAGATTGCGCATCTTGCCGCTGCCGCCGCAGCGTGGGCAAGTGAGACTGAACTTCATAGCGCCGGCCATCTGCGTGACGTTGCCGCTGCCGTGACATTGCGTGCAACCCACAACCGCGCCACCGCTCGATCCGGAGCCGGCGCAAGATGAGCAAACGCCATGGCGGTTGATGGTGAGCCGCACCTGGGCGCCGCGGACGGACTGCCAGAAATCGATGTTGAGGGCGTATTCGAGATCCGAGCCGCGCTCGGGCTCAGGCTCGCGCTGTTTGTCGCGGTTGAAGAAGCTGCTGAACAGATCGCGGAATCCGCCCTCCCCACCGGTTTCGGCTCCTTGAGCGCCGCTGAACATGCCGGAAAAATCGAATCCGCCGAACCCGAACCCGCCCGCGTTGGGGCGCGGGCCGCCGGCCTGGCCCGGGAAACCCTGTTCGGAATAGAAGCCGAACTGATCAAACATCTTGCGCTTTTTCTCGTCGCTAAGAATGTCGTAGGCTTCCTGAAGCTGCTTGAATCTTTCCTCGGCTGCTTTATCGCCAGGATTGAGGTCGGGATGGTGTTTGCGGGCGAGCCGCTTGAAGGCTTTTCGGATCTCATCGGCGCTGGCCGAGCGGCTGACCCCTAGTGTCTCGTAATAATCCTGTTTGGAGGCCATTCACAATCCGATCGATCCGCGGGATGAGCCGGCTCATTGACCGGCCGATCCCCGATCCCGATTTATTTTTTCTCGTCGACGTCGATGAACTCGGCGTCCACAACATTGTCTTTGGGCTTGGACTGTCCGGCTCCGTCCGCCCCGGCACCGGGCGCAGGCCCGGCCGCACCGGCTCCCGCTTCGGGGCCGGCGGAACTATACATAACTTCGGCGAGCTTGTGCGAAGCCTGGGTAAGGCCGTCCAGCGCCTTGTTGATCTGATCCACGGAACCACCGGCGATCGCCTTTTTACATTCATCAAGCGCGGCTTCGACGTTTTTCCTGTCGGTCTCGCTGATCTTGGCGCCGTGCTCGCGAAGCATCTTATCGACGTTGTAGATCATCGAATCGGCGCGGTTGCGGGCTTCCACTTCCTCTTTCCGGCGCCGGTCATCGGCTTCGTGCGACTTTGCATCGGTGGCCATTTTTTCGACTTCGTCTTTGCTCAGGCCGCTCGAGCTCGTGATGGTGATTTTCTGCTCATTACTGGTGGCGCGATCCTTGGCCAAAACGTTCAGGATTCCGTTGGCGTCGATATCGAAGGTAACTTCAATCTGGGGAAGACCGCGAGGCGCGGTCGGGATGCCGACCAGAGAGAAGACGCCCAGCAGCCGGTTGTCGCGCGCCATCGAACGCTCGCCCTGATACACCTTGATTTCAACCGAAGTCTGATTGTCGGCCGCCGTGGAAAAGACTTCGCTTTTCCGGGTTGGAATCGTCGTATTGCGCTCGATCAGCTTCGTGAACACCCCGCCGAGGGTTTCAATTCCCAGCGACAGAGGGGTCACGTCGAGCAGCAGCACGTCCTTTACTTCGCCCCCAAGCACGCCGCCCTGCACGCCCGCGCCGACGGCAACCACTTCGTCCGGATTCACCGTCTTGTTTGGTTCCTTGCCGAAGAAATCGCGCACCATCTGCAGGATTTTCGGGATGCGCGTGGAGCCGCCAACCAGAACCACTTCATCGATATCGCGCGGCGTCATGCCGGCATCGCGCAAGGCGAGCTCGCAGGGGCCGAAGCAGCGCTTAAAAATGTCTTCCATCATCTGCTCAAATCGCGCCCTGGTCAGTTTCTTGACAAGATGTTTGGGGCCGGTGGCATCGGCTGTGAGAAATGGCAGGTTGATCTCGGTCTCAAGCAGAGTCGAAAGCTCGATCTTGGCTTTCTCGGCCGCTTCCTTGAGCCGCTGCAATGCCATCTGATCGCGCGAAATGTCGATGCCGCTTTCGGCTTTGAATTCCTGCACCAGCCAGTCGATAATACGCTGGTCGATGTTATCGCCGCCCAGGTGCGTATCCCCGTTGGTCGACTTCACTTCGACAACTCCGTCACCCACTTCAAGGATTGAGATATCGAAGGTGCCGCCGCCAAAATCGAATACGGCGATGGTTTCGTCCTTCTTCTTGTCCAGTCCGTAGGCAAGGGCGGCCGCCGTCGGCTCGTTGATGATGCGCATCACCTCGAGCCCGGCAATCTGGCCGGCATCCTTGGTGGCCTGGCGCTGGGAGTCGTTGAAATAAGCCGGTACGGTGATCACCGCCTTGGTAACTTTCTCACCCAGGTAGGCTTCGGCCGCTTCTTTCAGTTTGTTCAGCACCATGGCCGAGATTTCCGGAGGAGACATCTTTTTGCCCTGAATCTCGACACGGGCGTCTCCGCCGTCTCCAGGAACAACGTTGTAAGGAACCAGTTTGGTCTCCTCACCCACTTCGTTGTAACGGCGACCCATAAACCTCTTGATCGAGTAAATGGTATTCTCAGGATTGGTGATCGCCTGACGCTTTGCGACCTGTCCGACAAGCCGTTCGCCGCCCTTGGTGAACCCCACGACGGAGGGTGTGGTGCGGCCGCCTTCCTGATTCGGAATGACGACGGGCTGGCCCGCTTCCATAACGGACACTACTGAATAGGTGGTGCCCAAGTCAATGCCGATGATCTTGCTCATAATCTGTTAAAAGCCTCCCCAATGGAACGCACCACGCAACGGTTTCGGATGAAACGCGCACTGCGGTTGCGCTTGATTCTAGTATCAAACTTTAGTCTGTTATTGTCAAGTATTGGAGCACCCTTTTCTTCCCCTTTCTCCCTCTCCGCCGCAGAGCTTCTGGTCGCCTCCGCCTCGGACCTGGCGCCGCTTCAGAATCAATTAGCTTCTTCTTTTCAAAAGAGTACAGGAGAATTGGCACGCTTTACGACAGGTTCCAGCGGCATGCTGGCACGACAGATCGCCAGTGGGGCGCCTTACGATGTCTTCCTTTCCGCCAATTACAAATACGTTGAGGAACTGCGCATCTCAGGGCACGTCGTCAAGGACAGCGTCGTGGTGTACGCAGCCGGGCGGCTGGGGCTGTGGTCCCGGTCCGGCGCTGTGACCCGGCTAGAGGATCTTGTTAGCAAGGACATACGTCTTGTGGCGATCGCCAACCCGCAGCATGCCCCGTACGGGTTGGCGGCGCGGGAGGCGCTCGAACGCAGCGGATTATGGAAAGCGGTGCAGCCGAGAATCGTCTACGGGGAGAACGTTCGCCAGGCGATGCAATACGCCGAAAGCGGCAACGCCGAGGCCGTGATCACTGCCTGGAGCCTGCTTATAGGCAGAGGGATTCTCGTGGACGCGAGCCTTCATGCACCCATCGAGCAGGCAGCGGGGATTGTAACCCGATCGGGCAGCCAGACCCAGGCGAGGAAGTTTCTCGATTTTCTGAGCGGCCCCGAGGGAGCGGCCATCCTGAAGCGATTCGGGTTCACCCCGGCCACGCGGCGATAGTGCGGGCCTCATGACCCTGTTAAGCTGGTGGATTCCACATCCCCGCAATGCTCAGCGAAACACTAAAGGAAATGGGCGTAGTCGGCGCAGGCGGCGCCGGCTTCCCCACGCATGTCAAGGCGGCTTCGAGCGTGGAGTTGCTGCTGGCCAACGGCGCCGAATGCGAGCCGCTTCTTCACAAAGACTTCGAAATCATGTGCCGCTATCCGGCCGAGATCGTCTCCGGGATGGCGCTGATGATGGAATCGACCGGCGCGCGCAAGGGCTACTTCGGCATTAAGGAAAAGAACGCGGAAGCGGTCCGCGCCATCGAGCCGGAAGCCAAGGCGCGCGGCATAGAGCTGGTTTTGCTTGGCGACTTCTACCCCTCAGGCGACGAATATGAGCTGGTCTACACGGCGACGGGACGGCTGATTCCAGCGGCCGGCATTCCGCTTCAAGTAGGATGCGTCGTCAACAATGTAGAGACTCTCTATCAGGTGCACTTTGCGCGGCAGGGCATTCCCGTCACGGAAAAATTCCTCTCCGTGACCGGCGCGGTGCGCAAGCCGGCGTCCTTTTGGGCGCCGATCGGAACCAGCTTTCGCGACCTGATCGCGTTCGCCGGAGGAGCGACGACGCCCGACTTCGGGATGTTCGTCAGCGGCATCATGATGGGGTCGCTTTCGTTTGATTTGGACGATGTTGTCACCAAAACCACCACCGGACTGATTCTGCTTCCCAAGGATCATTACCTGATTACGCGCAAGAATCAATCCGAGGAGACGATGAACCGCATCGGCAAGTCGGCGTGCGACCAGTGCAGCTATTGCACCGAGTTCTGCCCGCGCTATTTACTCGGCTATCAGGTGGAGCCGCACAAAGTAATGCGCAGTCTGGGCTTCACGCTTACCGGCGCGGACAACTGGAACCAGTGGGGCGAGCTGTGCTGCGCCTGCGGGTTGTGCACCTTGTACGCATGTCCGGAAGACCTGTTTCCCAAGGAGGCCTGCGATCAGGCCAAACGCGACCTGCGCACGGCAGGCATCAAGTTTGCGCAGCAGCGCCCGGTGCGCGTACATCCGATGAAGGAGTATCGCCGCGTGCCGCTGCACATGCTGCGCAAGCGGCTGAAAGTGGAAGAGTATGAAGCGGATTCGCCGTTTGTCGAAGGCCGTCCGGCTCCTGCTTCGGTTCGCATACGGCTCAAACAGCATGCCGGAGCACCCGCGTCGCCGGTGGTCGTACCCGGGGATCGCGTGAGCGCCGGTCAGCCGCTGGCCCGCATGCGTGACAAGGAGTTGGGCGCGACCATACATTCGAGCATCGGCGGCCGCGTCGGCAGCGTGAGCCAAGACTCGGTCGAAGTTATCAGGGAGGATTCGTAGGCCATGGCCGCAAGAAATTCGATTGGGCTGATCGAGCTGGGCAGCATTGCCGCCGGATTCCAGGTGACCGACGCCATGCTCAAGTCCGCCGACGTCGAACTCGTGCTCGCGCGCACCATCTGCTCGGGGAAATACATGGTTCTGATTCGCGGCGATGTGGGCGGAGTGGAAGCAGCGGTACGAGCGGGCTCGGAAGCGGGCGACTTCTCGATCATCGACAAGTTTCTGATCCCGAACGTGCATGAGGACATCTTCCCTGCTATAAGCGGCATCACCAAAGTCGAGCATCTGGAAGCGCTGGGGATCATCGAATCGTTTTCGGTGGCTTCGCTGATCGAGGGCGCAGACGCCATGGCGAAGACGGCCAATGTGCGGCTGATTGAAGTGCGGTTGGCGATGGCGCTGGGGGGCAAAGCCTTCGCTTCGGTCACCGGCAGCGTGGCGGCAGTGCGCAGCGCGGTCGACGCCGGGGCGCAAGCCATTGCGCGCAAGGGGCTGCTGGTGAACAAAGTCGTGATCGCGCAGCCGCGCGGCGAATTGCTGAACGAGATGATTTGAGCCGCGCGATCAGGGCAGCCACTGCTCCTGGCGCCACGCCATATCCCAGAACAGGTATTCGTAGCGGGCCGAGAGCGTGAACAGCCGCTTCATGCGCGTCTTTGCGGCGGGCGGCGCGGCGGCGGCTTCCTCATCCATCATTGCCAGCACGCGCTCGACGGTCTGGCCGTAACCGGCGCCGGCGTATTGATCGATCCAGCGCTGATAGGCGGGTTCCGGCGATCCCTTTTTTTTGAGATGCTTGCCCACTTCCCAGTAAACCCAGTAACAGGGCAGCATGGCGGCCAGCCCGTCGGAGAAACTGCCGCGCTGGCAGGTTAGAAGCAAGTGGTTGGTGTAGGCGTAGCAAAGCGGGGCCATTGTGGCGGCGGCGAGCTCGCTCGCCGTTACCGAGTAAGAGGCGAGGATTTCTTTGTGCATCTTCCGCTCCACTTCCATGGTTTCGATCGCGTCGCGGGCGAGCGCAAGCGCCCATTCCGGCTTGGGCGATTTGGATGCGAGAATTTTCAACGCCCGGCTGTACTCGACAAGATACAGCGCATCCTGCACCAGATAGAAGCGGAACTTGGGACGCGCGAGCGAACCGGCAGCCAGGCCCGTCAGAAATGGGTGCGCGAGTGTTTTGTTGTAAACAGGCACGATTCCGGCCCACAATTCGGAGGTGAACTTCGGGGCCGCGCGCACGGCCAGCTGGAACAGAATCAGCTCGCGGCGCCGCATACAACTATTGTTGCGCGAGAAGACGCCGCGCGCGATGAAACACGGCCTTCAGCATCGCCAGCGTCAGCCTCCCCGTTGAAGTATTCTGCCGGCTCGGGTGATACGAGGCGATGAGCGTCCCGCCCACTTCGTAGCTCAGGTTGTGGCCGAAGCGAAAAGCGGACTTCTTCTCAACCCCGCCGCTGTCTTCAAGGATGGACAGGTACGTATCAAAGGCGATGCGGCCGAGGGCGACTACCACGCGCGTATTGGGAAGCAGCTTGAGCTCGCGTTCCAGATACGGGCGGCAGTTGGCCAGTTCCACTCGCGTGGGTTTGTTATCGGGCGGCGCGCAGCGTGCCGATGCCGTAATGTAGCAATCGATGAGCTCGAGCCCGTCGCCGCGCGCCACGCTTTCCGGCCGCGAGGCGAAACCGGTTTCATGCAGGACGCGATAGAGAAAATCCCCGGAAGAATCGCCGGTAAACATGCGCCCGGTGCGGTTTGCGCCATGGGCGCCGGGCGCAAGGCCGATGATCACGAGCCGCGCCGCCGGGTCGCCGAAGGAAGGAACGGGCTTGCCCCAGTAATCCCAATCGCGATAGGCGCGCCGCTTGGCCGCGGCAATGCGGGCGCAGTGCTCGCGTAGCCGCGGGCAAAGCTCGCAGTGTTCGATCCGGCGCGCCAGAACGCGGAGCGTGTCCGGCATCAGGAAGCGTTTTCAAACAGACCAGCCGCGCCCTGCCCGCCGCCGACGCACATGGTGACTACTCCGTAGCGCCCTTTGCGGCGGTGCAGCTCATTGGCCAGCGCGCCGACCAGGCGCGATCCGGTCATGCCGAACGGATGACCGATCGAGATCGAGCCGCCGTTGACATTCAGCTTGTCCGGATCGAGGCCCAGGCGGTCGCGGCAGTAGACGACTTGCACGGCGAAGGCCTCGTTGAGCTCCCACAAATCGATGTCCGCAATCGAGAGTCCATGGCGCTTGAGCAGCTTCGGGATCGCGTAGACGGGGCCGATGCCCATTTCGTCCGGCTCGAGGCCGGAGACGGCAAAGCCGCGGTAGATCATTTTGTACGGGATCTTCAACTGATCGGCGCGCTGGCGCGACATCACGAGAGTGGCCGAAGCGCCGTCGGAAAGCTGGGAGGAATTACCCGCGGTGACGGTCCCCTGGCCGCTATCCGGATCAAAGTGCGGCGGCAGTTTCAGGAGGCCTTCGAGCGTGGTATCGGGGCGATTGCACTCATCGGTTTCCACCAACGCCTCTTCCTCCCGGACGGCTTCGCCCGTCTTCTTATCGAGCACGGCGCGGGTGACGGCGATGGGCGCGATCTCCTGCTTGAGAAAACATTCCTTTTGCGCGCGCGCGGTGCGCTGCTGACTCGAAAGGGCGTATTCATCCTGAGCCTGGCGCCCGACGTTGTAGCGCCGGGCGACTATTTCGGCGGTGATTCCCATCACCATGTACACGCCGGGTTTTTGTTCCTTGACGACGGGGTGCGCATTCGAATCGCGCGGGGTCATTGTGATGCTTTCCACACCGCCGCCGATGGCTGCTTCCGCGCCTTCGTTGATCACCTGGTGGGCCGCCATGGCCACCGATTGCAGGCCCGAGGAGCAGAAGCGATTGACAGTGGTAGCGGCCACGGTGACGGGCAGGCCGGCCAGGATCGAAGAGACGCGGGCGACGTTCATACCCTGCGGTCCGTGCGGCATGCCGCATCCGATGATGACATCTTCGATCTCGGCCGGATCGAGCCGCGGGGTTCGCCGTACCAGCTCGCGGATGCAGTGCGCGGTCAGGTCGGCCGGATGGGTGCGGTTGAAGGAACCGCGAAACGATTTCGCCAGCGGCGTTCTCAAACTCTCGACGATTACGGCTTCACGCATGTTTGTTTTTACCTCCTTCAGGCAGTGGCGGACGCGGCCGCGCGGTCGAAGTCAGCGAAAGATTTCGCTTCTTCGGCCAAGCGGACCAGTAGGGGCGCCGGGGTCCAGAGCGCTCCGTGCCGGCCGTGGAATTCGCGAACGCGGGCCAACACGTTGCCTAGGCCAGTGGTATCGGCGTAAAACATCGGCCCGCCGCGGTGCGCGGGAAATCCATAACCGCTCACGTAGATGATGTCGATGTCGACTGAGCGCAGCGCCATGCCCTCTTCCAGGATACGCGCACCTTCATTGATCAGGGCAAAGAGCAGGCGGTCGCGGATTTCCTCTTCGTCAATCGTCCGCGGCGTTATGCCCGCCTCGCCGCGGACGCGGGCAATTAATTCGTCCACGGCGGGGTCGCGCGAGGGCTTGCGGTTTTCGTCGTATTGATACCAGCCGGCTCGCGTTTTTTGTCCGTAGCGGCCCATTTCGCAGAGCGCATCTTCAAGCAGAGCCTTGCGCACCCCGGGAATTTCCAGATGCCGGAATTCCTTGCGAATTCGCCAGCCGACGTCGAGGCCTGCCAGGTCGCCGACCGACAGCGCACCCATCGCCATGCCGAAGTCGACCATCGCGCGGTCCACCGCTTCGACATCGGCGCCTTCTTCAACCAGAAACTGCGCCTCACGACGGTAGGGATGGAACATGCGGTTGCCGACAAAGCCGCGGCAGTTGCCCACCAGCACGCCCACCTTCCCCAGCGTCTTTGCCAATCCCATGGAGGTTGCAATGACTTCTTTGGAAGACTGCTTGCCGCGAACGATTTCAAGCAGCCGCATCACGTTTGCCGGGCTGAAAAAATGATGCCCGATGACCATTTGCGGGCGCGAGGTGGCCGAGGCGATCTCATCGATGCTGAGCGTGGAGGTGTTCGACGCCAGGATGCAGCCGGGCTTGGCGATGCGATCGAGTTCGGCGAAAACCTGCTTTTTCAGCTCCATCCCTTCAAAGACGGCCTCGACGATGATGTCGGCCTGCTCAAAACCGTCGTAGTTGAGCGAAGGGGTAATGAGAGCCATGCGCTGGTCCATGACGGATTGCGAAAAGCGTCCCTTGGCGACGGAGTTGGCGTAGTTTTTCCGGATGGTCGCGATGCCGCGGTCGAGCGCTTCCCGCGAGGTTTCCTTAAGCAGCACCGGAATGCCGGCGTTGGCATAACACATGGCGATGCCTCCGCCCATGGTGCCGGCGCCGATCACAGCCGCGCTGCGGATCGCAAAGGCCGGCGTATCTTTAGGAACGTCTGGAATCTTGGCGACGGTGCGTTCGCCGAAAAAGACGTGGATCAAAGCCTTCGATTGGGTAGAGAAGAGGCACTCTTCAAACAGCCGCGTTTCTTCCTTCACGCCATCTTCAAAGCTCAATCGCGTGGCGGCTTCGACGGCATCGATTGCCTTGAGCGGCGCAACAAGGCCGCGCTGGCGCTTGCGAGCCGCGTCACGGGCGGCGGCGTAGACGGCAGCATGGCCGCCCGAGAGCTTCGCGTTGCGTTCGCGGACTTTTGAAACAGGCCGCGATGCCGCCTGGCGGGCGAAAGCGACGGCCCCTTCGAGCAGACCACCATCAATAATCTGATCGATGAGGCCGAGTTCAGCGGCAGAGGCAGCTTTCACCGGCTCGCCAAACTGGCACATCTCAACCGCCTTAGCCACGCCCACCAGGCGCGGCAACCGCTGTGTGCCGGCCGCGCCCGGAATAATGCCCAGTTTGACCTCCGGTTGGCCGACGTTAGCCGATGCAACGGCCACCCTGTAGTGGCAAGCCATGGCGACTTCCAGTCCACCGCCGAAAGCCTGCCCGTGGATGGCTGCGACGACGGGTTTGGCTGAATCCTCGAGCGCGTAGAGCAGGGGGTGAAGCCCGACTCCCCGTTTCTTTTCGCCCGAAGTGATTTTGCCGAATTCCTTGATGTCCGCGCCGGCGATGAAGGACCTGCCGCCGCCGATCAGCACAATCGCTGTAACAGCCTCGTCTTCGGCGGCTTTGCGGAGACCTTCGCGGATGCCTTCGGGCACGCCGGGGCTCAAGGCGTTGACGGGGGGATTATTAATGGTGATGACGGCGACATCGCCGGAGACTGCGTAATGAACCAGGTCACTCATCGTGCTATTGAGCGCTCCTTTACAAGCATCGATCTGGGGAAACGGTATGAGCGTAGCACGCTTGAACCCCGGGCCGCGGTTGCATTTCCACATGTCCTATGGTTCCGGACCTGTGTTGCCCGCTCGTGAGCCGGCTCCGATGATGTCAAGGAACTTGATGAAGAAGAGCAGTAGGGTTTACTCCGGCAAACGCAAAACAACTATTGCGCCGCATGCTTAGAAATGCCATTGCATACCTAACGGCCCGATTCGTGGCGCGGCCTTCAGGCTGCCGGGTCGAGACTCGTCTCGACCTTTGTTTATTGGCGCGCAGAAGGCCTCGACACGAGTGTCGAGGCTGCGGGCACGAGTGCCCGCGCCACGTCCGCTTTGAGGATACTGGCTTCGAGAAACCGCGATAAAATCGGATGTCATGCGACGGCGCGATCTTCTGCTTACCGCCTTTGCTCCTGCCGGGACGCGACTCAACCTGCGCGACGCCGCAGCCGTCCACACGCGGATAGCGGAAAAGCACGCCCGCGGACAAAAGATATGGGGGCGCATCGGGGGCAGCGCGGCCGAACACGAGTCAGCGGCCGCACTGGCCGGCCAGTTGAAACCCTTTCTCTCCGAGGCCGGTTTGGAGAGCTTTTCCTTTGAGGCGCATCGCGCTTTGGATTGGGAAATACGCTGCGGCGGCAAGCTGCTCGAAACCGCCATGCCGGCGCCCTTTGAAGCGCGCTTCCCCGAGCAGGTTCCCGCAACGGTGTTCGTTACCGCCGATCCGGACAGCGAAAATTGGAGCACTGTTGCCGGCAAGTGGGCCTTCGTCCGCAGCCCCGCCACAACATCCACGGCGTTCAACATCGTCCGCGAGAAACTGCTGTATCAGCGCGCGGTAAAACACGGCGCAGCCGGTCTGCTCTTCGTCATCCAGACGCCAAGGTCCTCGCGCTGGCGATCCGTGGTTCCCGTCGACAAGCCCTACGCGCTCAAAGATGAACGATACCCCGGCGGATTGCGGCCCATTCCGTGCTTCTCGGTCGATGCTATCGACGGCGACACGCTGGCAGCCTCGGCCGGCGCGACCATCTCGGCCCGCATCCGCTACCACGAGTCCCGTAAGTACGAAGGTAGAAATGTAGTGGGGGTACTCAAAGGAAGCGGCGAGCATGGGACGGGTATCCTCTGCCATCTCGATTCTTTTTTCACGGGCGCCTGTGATAACGCCAGTGGCATCGCTGCCATGGCTGGCCTCGCCCAGTCGCTATCGCGGCTTCCGGCGCGTGTTCGCAAGACCGATTTCCACTTCCTCGGGCTATCGGCGCACCACGACGAGGCGGCAGGCATGCGTGATTGGGTGTCGCGCGACCCGGCGCGGTTCGCTCGCATTCGGCACCTTTTTCTGCTCGAACACGTCGACGCGCTCGACATCGAGGAAGGCCGCCGCGCCGGCTGGCCGATGCCGCTCAACAACAACCGCACGGCCTATCTGGGCGCCGAAGGTTGGCCCGAAGTTCGCAAGCTGTTGCCGGCGCTTGTGCGGCAGAGCGGGGTGATGAGCGTCACTCCGGAAATGCAGAACGCCTGCATCGCCGACCTGTTCGTCACCTGCGGGCAGGCGAAGAGCTTCTGTCTGATGAACACGCCGCCTTATTACCACACCGGCCACGACACGCTCGACAAGATCAGCGATGCCGGCATCTGGAACGCGGTCGAGTTTCACCGCCTCCTGTTGCGCGGACTTGGTCTGATCGGCGACGGTTGAGGAGAACCACGGAAGGAGTCCCGATGAGCCAATTGGACGGCAAGACCGCGCTGATCACCGGCGCCAAAGGCGGGCTGGGCACGCATGTGACGGAAGCGTTTCTCGCCGCAGGCGCCACCGTGACCGGCGTCTCGCGGTCGATCAGCGATTCCGATTTCCACCATCCTCGATTCCATGCCATGCCGGCTGAGCTGAGCAGCACCGATGGGGCCCGCGCGCTCGTGGATGCCGTTGCCGCCAAACACGAGAGAATCGATATCGCCGTACACCTGGTAGGCGCGTGGGAAGGCGGCCGGCCCGCTGCCGAAACGGACGACGAAGTCCTTGATCGCATGCTCAGTGTGAATCTGGGATCGGCATTCTACCTGATGCGCGCCGTCATCCCACACATGCGCCGCGCCGCGAAAGGCCGGATTCTGGCCATCGGAAGCCGCGCCGCCATCGAGCCGATTGCCAAATCAGCCGCGTACAATGCTTCCAAAGCAGCCCTGGTCGCGCTCATACGTACACTGGCCAAAGAGAATACGGACGCCGGAATCACCGCCAACATCGTCCTGCCCGGAACCATGGATACGCCCGCCAACCGCAAAGCCATGCCGCGGGCGAATTTTTCTCACTGGGTGCGGCCCGCTCAAATCGCCTCTCTGCTGGTGCATCTGGCATCGGATGAGGCGGCCGATATCAACGGCGCGGTCATTCCGGTTTACGGCGCCGAACTGTAAGAAGCGATAACTCACAACTCCGTGTTTGCCTCGGCAACCAAAGCCGCGCGAATCGAGAGTCTCTATCTCGCGCCGCTCAACGCGGAGCATGCCCTCCGCTTGAAATCTTCCCAGGTTTCGCGAAACGACTTCGCGCACCGAGCCGAGCCGCGTCGCCAACTCCTCGTGCGCCTCGGGCAAAACAAACCGGTCGCCTCCGGAAGCTTCCGCAAAGCCTAGCAACTCTCTGGCCAACCGCTGTCGCACACTGCCGAAAGTGATCCGTTCCACCAGCGCGACCAGGTGCCGCAGCCGGCTGCCGAAAACCGTCAAGAAGTTGAGCGCAAGCAGCGGATTGCTCCGGCAGGCCTGCAGGAAGTCGTTCTTGAAGATGCACAACGCCGCCGACGGCTCCATTGCGGTCACAGTCGCCGGATAGGGTCCACCATCAAATACCGGGACTTCGGCCACGGTTGCCGGCGCCTGCTGCACCGCCAGCACGATTTGCCGCCCCGACGGCGACATTTTCACAATTTTCACCGACCCGGCGGTGACAATCCAGATTCCCTTGCATTCTTCTCCTTCCAGAAACAGGTGCTGGCCGGTTTCATATCTTTTCGAGACGGCAACCGATGTGACTGAGGTCACGGCGAGGGACCGGCCAGGGGGCTATCATGAGGACGTGATCAAAGTTGAAGATCTGATTGCGTCCAAACGTCCGGAGGAGCGTGCTACACTCGACCGGCCCCTTAACCACCTGGTTGCCTGCCACCGCAGAATTGAGGATCGGCTGGCCACGCTGGAACTCGCCGCAAGCCGTCTGATCGATCAGCCGGCCGAAGCGATTCAGGCTATCCAAGGTTGTCTGCGTTTCTTTGACACCAACGGGGTCATGCACACGGCAGATGAGGAAGATAGCCTCTTTCCACGGCTGGCGTCAGGACTGAGCGACGAGGAACGGGTTTACCTGTACGGTCTCAAGTCGCAACACATCCAAGCCGAGGCTGCCTATGACGCTCTCAAACGGGCTCTGGCCAATCTGAGAGCCGCGCCGCGGCTTACGCTGCATGTGGTTGCGGGGTTCTCGGCGCGCGTAGCCGACCTTTGCGCCATCTACCGCGAGCACATATCTTCAGAAGATGCGCGCCTGCCCGCGCTTGGGGCGCGTATCCTTTCCGAAGCCGACCAGGCGGCCATCGCGGCGGAGATGAAGCGGCGGCGCGGCCTCTGATCCGGTCCGCCGTGGCGAGGCGGACAAAGCCGGGAACTTTTCTACCACGCGAACATGGCGCTTGGGGCATTCTGCTGATTCCGTTTCTGGCCGCATGCATTCTGGCCCGCACCTGGAGTTGGCTGCTTGTGCCGGCCGTTGCCGCCATGCTGCTGGCATCGGTGAACGCCGATTCTTCCGCCAGAGTGGCCTGGGGCGCGCAAATTGTTCAACTGGTTCTGGGGCTCGGCGTCGCCGCCTTCGTTTGGAAGCTGGCACTCCCCCTTTGGTTTTCCGCTGCGGCCAACGGCGTGGATCTCGTCCGGCTGATTGGCGCACAGCTTCCAAGTGAGCCGCTGCGCCGCGTCGGGTTTCGAGCGCTCACCGTTTCGCTATTGCACGGCGCGCTCACCGTGGCGGTGCTGTGGCGCTGACTGCTTCCATCTGCTCGACAAGTTGCTCATAGCGGCGACGGATCCCGGGCGCGATGCGGGGATTTGACGGATCATGAAACTGCCGGATTGCGTCCGAGTCCCCATGCGGCGCGGCCGGCAGGCTGTCGCGAATGGCGCCAAGACAGCTCCGGCCGAAGCGATGATCGGCCAGCATCACGCCGATTGGCCCGCTTTCCACCGGTACTCCGGCCCGGCCTGGGCAGGAAACAGCGTCTGCTCCTCTTTAAAGTGATGACAGCCATCGGCGAAGTTCACGAAGAAGTCGAGAGATTGTTCAAGGCGGCGGGGAAAGCGCCTCCTTCCGCCAATCTTCTCTCCATTTCAAGTCACCCTCGTTCGATGAGGCGGTGGTCCTCCATCAATTCCTTGACGGGATGATCCATGAAGATAACCTCCTAGGATCACTGTCTGCTTCACACGTCCGTCCGTCTGTGACTGAGGTCACCGGCGTGCAATTCAGGAAAACGCTTCGCGCAGCAACGCGAGGCTCTTGGGCACGCCGTCGCGGCGGGCGAGGAATTATTGATGGCACAAATCTGTTGTTTTTATACGTCACGTTAGTTGCACTTATTGGGTTTCATTCAGTTAGCTCTATCTTGACGTTAAGCATTAACTGGCCTAGTATAATTCTAATCATGGCCATTAGAGGTATCTGCGCCTTTTTGAGCCTCTCCGTTTTCGCTCTGGCTCAGCCTTTTAACTATCGAATTTCTACATTTGCCGGATCCTACCCCCTTGGCGACGGCGGAGCGGCTACTTCGGCCCTGCTCGCCTACCCTATGGGCGGCGCTCTCGACAGAGACGGCAACATTTACTTCGCCGATTCGAGCCATCATCTTATCCGGCGCATCTCCCGGGACGGTAGAATCACTACATTTGCCGGAAACGGCGAACCGGGCTTTCAGGGCGATGGGGGCCCGGCCGAACGGGCCCGTCTCTTCAACCCGGTTCGTGTAGCTTTCGACGCGGATGGGAATCTGTTTATCGCGGACATTAATAACCACCGCATCCGGCGCGTTGACCGGCAGGGGATTATCAGCACTGTCGCCGGAATCGGCCTCGTAGGTTTTAGCGGCGATGGCGGCCAGGCAACTTCAGCCCGGGTCGGCCTTGTGGAGGGAATCGCATTTGACCGCCAAGGAAATCTTTACTTTACCGACGGGCTCTTCGACGTCGTTCGTAAGGTGGAGCGATCCGGCCGGATCTCGCTTTTTGCGGGAAACGGGAACACCGGATTTCGGGGGGACGGCGGCCTGGCAACCTCGGCCGAACTCAACTGGCCCGTGGACGTTGCCGTTGATGGCAATGGCAACGTACTGATCTGTGAATTGTTTGGTCATCGCATCCGGCGCGTCACTCCCGAGGGGTTTATTTCATCGATTCTGGGCCGGCACACATCGACTGTGGTTGACAACAACCTGAGTTTTCCCACCCGTCTGGTCTGGACGCAGGACGGTCTTTACTTCGCACATGCGTCGCGCTCATTGAGCCGGCTTACTGGCTCCAGCATCACCTTAGTCGCCGGCAACGCATTTGGATTCGCCGGCGACGGTGGTCCCGCGATTTCGGCGGCCTTTCGCGGCATCGAGGGCATCGCCATTGATAGTGACAACAGCTTTATCGTCGCCGATTACGGGAATCACCGGATACGGCGGATTCGCGGCGGAACGGTCACTACAATCGCCGGGCGCAGTCACTTCGGCGGCGACGGCGGACCGGGGGCAGAAGCCCTGTTTTTCCGCCCGGCCTCGGCGTTAATGGATCCTCAGGGGAATCTGCTTGTCTCCGATACGCTCAATCACCGCATTCGCAGGATCGATTCCTCCGGCCGCGTAGCGACGATGGTTGGAACTGGCTTCCCAACCTACACCGGGGATGGCGGCTCGAACCTGGCTCAAGCAGGCATAGCAGAGCCGCGAAGCATGGCGTATGACGTCGCGGGCAATCTACTGTTCGCCGATTCCGGCAATGGGCGGCTTCGCGCCATCTCACCAGCCGGCGTTCTGCGATCCGTTGCGGGGAGAGGATTCCTCGGCGACGCTGGAGACGGCGGGCAGGCAACGGGGGCCGACTTCAACCTGCTGCGCGGGGTCGCCGCGGATTCACGCGGCAATATCTACATCTCGGACAGCAATAGCCATCGCGTTCGCCGCATCTCCCCCGATGGGATCATCTCCCCGTTCGCCGGCACGGGGACCAGTGGCTACTCGGGAGACGGAGGGCCGGCGGTCACGGCCCGCATCGCCAATCCGGGTGACGTTGCCGTTGGGCCCAACAATGAAATCTTTTTTGCGGACGAAGGTAATCGACGCATCCGAAAGATTTCAGTTTCCGGCATCATCTCGACTGTAGCCGGCAGCGGCACGCCCGGAGATTATGCGGAGGGCGCAAACGCACTGACCGCTCCCATATTCGGCCCGGCGGGACTGGCCTTTGATGGCTCGGGGGATCTTTTCTTCACGGAACCAGGGCGGGACCGCGTGTCGGTGCTCACGCGCCAAGGCACGCTGCACCGCATTGCCGGCTCGAACGAGCCCGGGTATTCCGGCGACGGAGGGCTTTCGATCAACGCCCGGCTCTACGAACCGGAGTCGGTGGTGGTCGCGGCGCGGGGGTCGGTGCTGGTCGTGGACACACGCAATAACCGCATCCGGCTCCTGACTCCGCTCGCGGTTGCCCGTATGGCGATTCAATCTGGCAACAATCAACAGGGCAGGCCAGGAGATCGCCTGCCGCCTCTCGCCGTCCGGGTCACCAGTTCCGACGATACGGGACTGACCGGCGTCACGGTAAATTTTCAGGTTGTAACCGGGACGGCGGCTCTTTCGGCGGCCAGTACGCAAACCATCTCCGGCGGTGTCGCCTCGACGGTGGTGACCCTGGGAGAGCGCCTCGGGCCGGTAACGGTCCGCGCTTCGGTTGCCACACTGCCGCCAGTGGACTTTAGTTTGACCGTCGAAGCGCCTCCCACGCTCGGGGGAAAACTGGGCATCGTGGCAGTACGCTCGGCCGGCCCTTCCGGGGCCGACCTTCAGGCACTGGCGCCAAACCTGCTTGCCGATGTACTGCTCGAAAACCTCGCAGTAACAGGCGTGCCGGCCGCGATCGAACCGGTGGAGGGAAAGCTCCCCACACAAGTGGCGGGATTGTGTATCGAGGCCGGAGGCGTGTTTGCTCCGATCCGCGGCATTCAAGGCCAGCGCGTTTCGATCATTGTGCCGCATCTACCCGCCGGATCTCAGACGGAATTACGCGGCATCACCGGTTGCGGCTCCGCTCTGCAGGCGGTTTCCGCGCCGCTCACACTCCCCGTGCAGCCGGCGTTGCCGGAGTTGCTCGCCGCGCGCGGAACGGGGCCGGATTTTGAGGTCGCCCTCAGCCCATCCGATGCCGAAGTCAAACCAGGCGCAACGATCACTCTGCTGGCCATCGGCCTCGGCCCCACAGACCCCGAAGTGGCCGCTGGAGCCGTAACCGATCAGCAGGCCAACGCCGTTCTTCCTGTTTCCGTCCGGGTCGGCGATACAGCCATCGCGGCGGAGAACATCTCCTACGCCGGACTGGCCCCGAATCTTCCGGGAATCTACGCCGTGACGGTGAAATTGCCCGATGATCTGCCCGCCGGACGCCATCGCGTGTCGCTCCGCGCCGGCGATTTCGAGGCGCCCGCGGGCGCGTCCATCACCGTGAGGGAGTAGCCTGCAATTCAGGAAAACGCTTCGCGCAGCAACGCGAGGCTTTTGGGCACGGCCGTCGCGGCGGGCTCGTTGCCTTCCATTTCAAGTGAAATGTAGCCTTGAAAGCCGGCTTTTCTCAGAATGCCCGCAATGCGTTTATAGTCGAGATCCAGCGAATACCAGACTCCGCCGCCATGGTACGTTTTAGCCTGAACGATGTGTGCGTGCGGCGCGAGTTTTTCGATTTCCGGATACGGGTCGCCGGGGAAGTTGCCTGTATCGAGGTTGATGCCGAGCCACGGCGATTGCACTGCTTTGTAAATCTGGAGCAGCGTTTCGGTTTTCGTCGTCAGACCCCAATGGTTCTCCAATGCGAGCAGCACGCCGGCTTTTTCGGCTTCCGGCAGACATTCTTTAATTGAGTCGACGCACCAGCGCATGGCGTCCTCTTCCTTATGTCCAGGCAGGGGCGGCTCGTCGCCTTTCACCTTCATCAGTTCGTCGAAGGAGCGAATGGTTTTCCAACGGCCCGAATTGAGCCGGATCGCCGGAATCCCTAACTGACGCGCCAGGTGAATGCAGCGAATCGTGTGGTCGACGTGCTTGCGCCGCTCGGCGGCGTCGGGATGGACGAAATCCTGATGGATAGACAGCATCACCAGATCGACGCTATTACGAAAAGCCAGTTGTTTGAGTTTGTTCAGATATGCGGGCTCCTCCGAGCTCATCTGACGGTGCAGTATTTCTACTCCGTCAAAGCCAAGCCGCGCGGCGTCTTCAATCACTTTTTCCACCGGAACACGCTCTCCGCGGAAATGCCAATAGGAATAAGTGGAAACGGCAAGCCGGATGCGAGTAGCGGGCCGCTGCGCGTTCAGGGCGCCGGGCAAGAAAGCAAGGGGGGAAGTTTTCAAAAGGCTGCGTCGAGTCATGTAATTGGTCTTTCCAATTATTATGCCCATTACGGGCCATCTACTTCGTAAACTCGATGGTCTGGCGCGCGGTTACGTGCTTTTCGAGCGCGGGGCGATCATCGAAGAAAGTCGGCTTGGCTTTGGCTTTGCTGAACAGTTTCGCAGCCTGATCGTCAAAATGAGGCGAAAGCGGATCATCGCTTTCCCCCAGCGGCAGTATCATCCAGGACTGCGGCTTTTTCGAAAGCACAACAATCTGCGTCTGGGTCTGGCCGCCCACTCCGACCATTTCCTTGCCCTGCCGCTCGAAACTGATCGCTCGCGGCGTGGCCATTCCGGCCTCGGACAGGCTGCCGCCGCCAACGGGCCAGGTTTGCTTTCCGCCGCGGCGGCCCACGCGGAACAGCGTGCCGAACACCGCATCGTGGGGGAATTCTTCTCTCAGCCGCTTTTCACTCGCACCGAGCGCGGCGCGGATCTCCTCATCGGTGACTTCGGCGGGCGGTTCCATGGCCCGGCTGTGCCTGCCGAGAGCCATCTTGAACAGGTAAAACGCCAGCGCCCCGCGCGAACCGGCGTCGCTGCGGCGGTTCCAATCGATAAGCAGGCTGGCCTGGGGCGCGGCTTGCCGGATGCGCTGCTGCCATGTTCCGGCTTTGAACACCTCGGTTGAAAACGCCAGTTCCATGGCCTGCTCCGCGGTCACATTAGCGGCGGCATCGAGTTGTTCGAGCGTCATTGCGCCGCGCTGGTGCCGCGGCTGCGTCGCATGATAAAGGTAAGGCCGGTCCGCCCACTTGTCCGCCGTAAGCGGGGAGTCTTTCATCATGAAGTCAGGCGGCACGTTGTTGTTGTGCATGTAACCCTGCTTGGGGTTGTGGATCTGCACCAGGTCCTCGACCGGATGCAGGCCCTGCCATTCGCATTCCCCGGCGCCGGGCTGCGGGCGCGACGGATCGCAGCCGGTGCGCCGCACGGGCACCCGTCCGTTGCGGAGATAGAAGATGTCGCCGCCGGTGGTCCCCACCATGATGTTCTGCGCCATGTACTGGCGCATTTCAAGCGCCTGTTTCATCCCGGCGAGGTTACGCGCAGTGATCATCTTCCAAGCCTGTTCGATCATGCGGAACTCGGAGGCGTAGGGCGTCGCCATCGAATAAGCTTTTCCGTCCTTGTGCGCCCAGACAGGACCATGATGCGTGTACTCGAAGGAGTACTGCTTCCAATCCACTTTGCCGGCTCGCAGCACGCCCACGCGCTCACGCTCGACGCGCAAGGGTTTCCATTCGCCCCCAAAGAAATACTTGCCGTCGCGGATCTGTTCTTCAAAACTGTCGCCGGTGTCGGGGCCGCCAGTGGTCATGGCGATCGAAACGTGGCGGCTGTGGCCGAGTGTCGGAAACGGCAAACCCAGGCGCGCACCGCCCGAATAGGCCAGCTCGCGGCCGGCGTAGAGGCGCATCTCGTAATAGCGGGTCTCGCCGTACCAGCTCAGGTGCGGATCAATTACGGCGATCACCGACTTCATCGCCGTCCGCCACGGCGCAATCAGCATCTGGTTGGACCCCATGTAAGGCAGCGGGTCCGGCTCGATGCCGGCTTTACGCAAATCGCTAGCAGCATCGCCTTCATGCCATCGCCAGATGGTGTAGCGCCCGTAGGCTACGATGTGCCAAGGCTCGATGTGAAAATCGGCCTGCTTGAGCTCCCCCGGATGCTGCTGCTTGTAGCCGGCGATTCCAGCCGTATAGGCCTCAAGCAGTGCCCGGATGTTTTCCGGCAGATCGGCGTAGCGCGCACGCGCGATGCGGGCGTGCTCCCACATGCGCTGCCGCAGATCATGGCGCAGCCACTCGTCTCCGAAAGCTTCAGCCATCGTGCCGAGGCCCTTGCGGATATTGACATGCAGCTCTTCGAGCCGGTCTTCGGCCTGCAAATAGCCGGAAGCGTACATGGCCCCTGCCACCGTAGGGGCGAAGATGTGCGGGACACCAAACTCGTCGCGCAGGACTTCGATTTTCTCGGCGCCCGCCGCGGCGACAAATGCGAACAGGAGATGTACGGCCCTCATGGAGAATCAGTCTAGCTGACTCGGAGGGCGGGTGCGACATACAATTGTGGACATGCCTCCGGCAGCGCGTCCCACCGACCCGGTCGTTCACCCGCTTCCTCCAGTTCTAACTCCCGGCCCGGGGAGTATGAACGTAATAGTAGGAGGGCTTCCGCAGTGGCGTGGGATACCCTTAGCCGCGGCCGCTGGATTACAGGCCGCCAAAGCCGCCTCCGATATCCTCATCAAAACCGCTGAAGCGGCGACACTCGCGGCCGCAGGGACGCCCGGGGCGCCCGCCGCGAAGGCCGCCGAAGAAACACTCAAAGCGCAGCAGGCGGTTCAGATGGGCTCGACGATCACTTCGATGGCCGGCGGCGCGGATATTCATTTGTGCACTACCCCCCTGCCGATTCCGCCTCATGGCCCGGGGGTGGTGATTGATGGATCCCCGACTGTGATGGTCAACAATCTGCCCGCTGCACGCCAGGGAGATACGATCCTTGAGGCAATTGGGCCTCCGAACAAGATCGCAATGGGCTGTGTGACGGTTATCATCGGCAACTCCGGCTCCGGCGGCGCCTCGGGAGGCGGCGGTGGTGGCGGCGCTGCGGGAACGGCCAATTACGCCCCCGTTGTTCCCGGAACCTCTCCCGCTAACATACCGGCGAAGGGAGGCAGCAAGGCGTTCTCGACTCCGGTGGTTCAAGCCGGAGGGCCAGCGGCGAGCGCATTGCTTCAGGCGGCTGCCAACGGCTCGGCGGTCATCGCCTGCGGTCCCAGTTGACCGGAGCTGGCTACGGCGGCAGGTGCCGTCTAAACAGACTACGCGGACGGCGTGCAGTCCGATTCCCGCGGCTGGCGTCCCCAGTGCTGGTAAAAGCGCTGCCGGAACCATTGTTTCATGTCGTTTTCATCGAGCACTTCCTGGCCGGTGATGGCCACAAACTGGCCGAGCGTCAGGGTATCGCGAAATACCACGTCGGCGAATTGTTGCTTGACTAAAGCGGCATTTTCGGGACGTGATGTCTCCCATCGCAGCAAATCCTGCCGCCAATCGGCCGCCGAGTATACATTGGCATGAAAAACGGTGACCAGAACGGTTCGCAACGGCTCGGGGGGTTGTTGGACGGGCATGGCGCGATTCCTTTCTCTGTCAGGCAGGCTGTGACCACATAGTCCGCAAATACCAGTTCCCGGCGGCGTCCTTACGGTAGATCGCCATCATCTCTCCGTTTGTAAAATCGGCCGGCTGTGTGTGGGCCGCGATTTCGTTTTTCATTTGATTCTCGTCCATTTGCAGGCGGGTTGGGGGCGGGTCAGCGGGGCCGGGAACGTATCCGGGCTGCGTCGGGATCTGCTTGGCCAAGCCCTTGTCGGTTTGCACCTTTGGCTGCGCGGCCGGATCCCAGGTGCTTTTGATCCCTTCGGCTACCTTATTCTCACTTCCCACCATGGTCAGCGGCTTCAGCACCTCAGTGCCCGGGCCTGGCGGGTTGACTCGCATCAATTCTTCGCGGGCAATGGATTCGGCCATGACGTAGTTCTCTTTGGTCGTAAACTTCGATGCCACCGCATCGGCCGAGTGCAGCTCGCCCGATTCGGCGTCAAGCTGTGAATGTGTCTCGGGATCGATCTTGTAGACGGCACGCTCACCGAGCTCTTGCGGCGACACCTGTCCTTCATGACGCTGCGGGCCATGGCCTTCCGCCATCAACTGATCGATTCGCTTGTCGACGGCCTGATCCTTGGCCTGCGCGGCGTCCTGGGCGGCTTTTTTCGCCGCGGCGCAGGCGTCTTTGATCTCTTTGACGAGTTGCTCGATTTCACCCAAAGCCTGCTCAATCTCTTTTCTGCGATCCGTCGCTTCCTGAAAAGCCGCCTTGGCCTTTTGCACTGCCGGTAGATCACCGGCCTCTTTGGCCATGCCATTGCGATCGGCGAGGGCGGACTGAACTTCCCTGGCTTCATCGGCCGTTTCCTCGATCGCTCTTTGCAGCTCGTTTTGACGTTCCTTCCAGTTCGTGAAAGCCTCTTCGGCCCTCCTGACCTGCTCGGCGGCGGCCGGGTCCGCAGGAGCAGCACACTCTTCTTCGCCCACTTTTGAGGACGGCTTGGCGGCGGCCTTCTTAGCCCGGTCGACGGCATCTCTGGCTTGCTTCAGTTTCTGCTCCCGCTCCATAACTTTGGGAGCCAACCGCGCGGCCTGTTTATCCAGGTCCTGTTGCTTTTTCTTGAGCTCGGCGAGTCGGTTCTTCTTTGCCGCTTCAATGCCGCGAACGGCGGCATTGGTCTGATCGAGAGCCCTCTTAAGCGCGCGGTCCGCCTCGTCTTTGGCTTTCTTAAGCTCATTCTTGGCGTCGTCGAGCTCCTGATCGGCCTTCTTGCAAAGGTCTTCGGCCTTGGCCGCGTCCTCGGCCGCCTTCTTGGCGGCATCGATTGCTTTCTTGGCTTCCGCTGCGTTGTTGTTGGAGTTGTAAGGGATTTTGGCTGCCGCATCGAGCGCAGCCTGATATACAGGCTGCATGGCGGCGGCGATATTGCCGGCCTGCGCTACAGCCGCGTTGGTTTGACCGATTGGAGAGGGCGGGGGCGGCGGAGGGGGCGCGTTTTGCGGGGGATCGACAACCTGCGAGGCTTCCGTGGCTTTGGCTTGTGCGCCGGTGGCGATCTGATCGGCCTCATCGGAAGAGTTCTGGAAGCGCTCAATTCGAGTATTCAGTTGATTGACGCTGGCGTTTTGGGGAACCGCCTGCGCGAGAGTAGGCGCGTTCTGAAGAGTGGCGATGCGGTTCTGCTTGCCCGCAACATCCGCATTGATGGCATTAAATTTAGCGCTTTCGGTTTCGCATAGCTGCTTTGCGCCGCTGGCGGCTTGCGCACCCGCGGGAACACCCACCACGCCCGCCGCGGCGCCGCTTGCGGCTGCTGATTGCTGGGCAAACTGAGTGGCCGCCGGGTCACCGACCCCCGGCGGCGGGACTGCATTCAGCTTGGCCGCATCGCGCATGGCGTTCTTCGCCGCCGAGGCCGCCAACTCCGCTTTGGCGTTGGCCTCCTTCGCGCGGTCCATGGCCGCCGCGGCGTGCGTTGAGGCCTGAGCCGCTTGTGTAGCAGCGGTGTTTCCCTGCTGAACCGTAGCCTGTGCCGCAACCCGGAAGTTCTCGACGTCAGCCACGGTGTTTGGAACCGGCATCATGCCATCTACAATTGCTTTGTTTGCCGCAGCCTGCACGGCAGCCACGGCGGAAAGATTCTGAGCCTGCTGCGCCTGCTGCAAACTATTTTTGCGCCTGCTGTTGGGCCTGCTGGGCTTGCTGTGCGGCGTCGATGGAATTCTTGGCTTGTGTCGCCACCAGCGCGTGCGACATGTACGCTTGCGCCATCGAGGGCTGCTGCACTTGATTGTTGGCCTGCTGCGCGCTCTGTTTACCGGCATCGGCCTGCGCGGCGTGCACCCCTACCTGCTGCTTGTGCTTTTGCAGATTCCCGCGGATTGCTTCGAGAGCCATGTTACTTTTGTCCGGATTCCCAAACCCTTGAATCGGCGTTCTGCTTTGCTTCCAACCACTGTTCATCCGTCAATTGATCGGGCAAACCACGCATGCGTTCATCGGGAGGTTTAGTCATGTCGCCAAGCAGCGCTTTCACGGGCGCCGATTCGTCGAAATTGGGAGCAATCTCAAACATCAGCGCGACGAACAGAGTAAGCGTAGCCCGTTGTGTAAGTTCATGCCGGCGGGCACGCTTCAACCCGATCCCAATGCGGCGCTCCAGCTCCGGATCCTTGAGCGCGGCCACCGCCTCGGTGTTGTTATCGCGCAGGTGGGAGGCCACCTCTTTGACGAAAGCCGGCTCGGCCGCTTTTCTCATCTCTTCGATCTGCGCCTTCCTCAGCAGGAAACGGCGGGCGCCGGGCGAGGCGTTGCTCATCCTTTATCCTTCATTTCCGCGCTGGCGGCGAGCGAAACCACGTCGACGCGCAGTCCCTGCCCCTGCGGTGAAAAGTGCAGCAGACTCTCGGGCGATTGGTCCTCGACAAGAAAGCGGAGGATCGGGCCGAAGAAGCGCGCCAACTCGAGCGAGGTGCAGGTGGGCAGATACAACCGTAGCACACGAGGATCGTAGTAGCGGAACAACAGCGTCGATCCCTCCTCATCCTCGGCCACAAGCATTTCCCGGAGGTGCTTGTTAATGTCCATGAAACCGGCCGCGGAGGTGAAGTACACACCCCAGCTCTTGCCCCATCCTTTTTCCAGCAGCGTGGCAAGCAACTTCGATTCCGCCTCAAAAAACACCAGATACGGAGCAAACGCCATCAGATTGTGGGCCGCCTCGCCTTCAAAAAGCGGGCGCGAGCTTTCACCGGATTCGGCCACCAGCTTCAGTACGTCGGGATCGCGCGCGGCGTCCATCACGGCAAAGAGCGGTTCACCGGGAAGCCGGAGCTTTTCGAGCACCCGGCCAGCCAGCCCGGTCAATTCGCTTTCCGCGACCTTCTGGCCGGTTTCTCCGTCCTGACCAGCGGCGCCGAATCGCACGGAAACAACCACGCCGCCAGCCGAGATGCGGTCGTCATTGGAAAGTTGCGCGGAAGCGATTTTCACGCCGTTTAGCAAGGTGCCCGCGGGCGCGTTGAGGTCCTGAACGGTGGCGCCACCCGCTCCGCATTCGACGACAAAGTGCACGGCGGCGACATCGGGATTGTCCGCGATCACCAGGTTCGCGATGCCCGGCAACGATCCCACACGGCAGAATTCACCCGGCCGCAATTCCGCTTTGCCGCTGCCGCCCTCGAGGATTTCAACCACTACGACGAAGTCAGCCAAACCGTCAGAATACCAGTGTTCGCATCTGTGCCGCGATAGTAGGCGCACTCAGGCCCACAACGTAAAATCAACAGGTTACAGGCCTTCGGGGAGAGATTCTGACGACTCGCATAACATTTCCGGCCTTTTGGTCGTATATTTAGGCATGGATTTGTCACATTCCGCATCCAGCCGTCGCCGGTTCCTCACAGGGTTTGGCGCCGCTTCGGCCTTTTTCCATGTACCGGGGCTGTTCGCCGAGCAGCTCACGCTGACGCCCGCTCAGACCGAAGGTCCGTTCTATCCAGACAAACTTCCGTTGGACACCGACAACGATTTGATTGTCATCAGCAACAGCCTTACACCGGCCGTGGGGACGATCGCCCAGGTGAGCGGACGTATTCTGACCGCGAGCGGCGAGCCAATCCGCAACGCGCTGGTCGAAATCTGGCAGTGCGACAACAATGGAGCATATCTGCACAGCCGCACCGGCAACCGGGAAAAGCGCGACGTAAACTTCCAGGGCTTTGGACGCTTTGAGACCGCGTCCAGCGGTGAATACCGTTTCCGGACGATCAAACCCGTTCCGTATCAGAACCGCACCGCGCACATCCATTTCCTTGTCAAGGCGCCTGGCCGCGACAAGTTCATCACGCAGTGCTACATCAAGGGCCATCCGGCAAACGAAAAAGACGGCCCGCTGCGGGGCATTCGGGACCAAGCGGCGCGCGATTGTGTGCTGGTTTCCTTCGATCCGATCGCCAAGTCGAAGACCGGGGAAGTCGCGGCGCGCTTCGATATAGTGCTCGGACCGGGCCAGCCGGGGTGACTGGTATCAGATCACCACTGGATCCTGCCGCCCATCGTAATCAGCCGTGCACCGGTTTGGGCACCGGTTGGCCGGCCAAAATCGGGGCTGGTTATCGTTGCGTTGATGCCGCCGAAATTGCTCCTGTTAAAGAGGTTGAAGAAATCCGCCCGCCATTCGAAAAAGACGGGTTGGTCGCCGCGCGTGAATAGCGTCGTCCTCTTGATGATCGAAATGTTCTCGTTCAGCACACCGGGATTCCGCGCCGCCGACAGGTAACGGGACGCCGAACCGAATTCGAATTGGCCCGGCTGCGAGAATGCGGCGGGGTTGAGCCATCGCGAACTGGGGTCGCTTGGATCCAGATCCCCCCGGCTGGTGTTGGTCCTGACGCCAGAGCCTGTGACGTTGGCACGCTTGAAATTGGTGAACAGGGAACCGCTGAGTGTGTTCGGGGCCTGGATCAGCAACAGATTGCCAACCAGCCGGTACTGCAACGTCGATGCAACGCTCCAACCACCCAGCACGACATTAGAGATGCCGCCTTGATTGACAAAACGCTTCCCCTTCCCCAATGGGACGTCCCAGCTTCCCAGGAAGTTGACCACATGGGGCCAATCATATAGTTGCAGTGCCTTCTCCGATGCGAAGTCGAGACTGTTTTGCGGCTCCTCATTAAACGCGGTTTGGGTGCGGGAGCCTAGCGACTGCGTTTTCGACCACACGTAGCCGAACATGAAGATCGTGTCGCCAAAGCGTTTCTCCACTTTGGTCTGAAGCGCATCGTACCAGTTCTGCCCAATAGCGCCGTAGTGGTCCGGTATGTCACGGAATTGAGGGAAAGGACGCAAAGCTTGAGCCAACGTAGCGCTGTTGCCATAAAGCTGCTGGAAGCCTTGGAATGGCTCCCTGAATCCTTGAGCGGCCAC
>Ga0187893_10003389_pt1 | contig 32444 bp, 31 predicted proteins | sample MA1701074metaG_FD_139574 | JGI IMG/M metagenome (GOLD analysis project Ga0187893, IMG submission 139574) | White microbial mat communities from a basaltic lava cave in the Kipuka Kanohina Cave System on the Island of Hawaii, USA - MA170107-4 metaG ...
GCGTGGCCGCCCGGTACGGCCCCACGGTCCGGGCGTGGCCGCCCGGTACGGCCCCACGGTCCGGGCGTGGCCGCCCGGTACGGCCCCACGGTCCGGGCGTGGCCGCCCGGTACGATGCCGACCATGGGAGGCCCGCCCCGGGGAGGACCGACGTCGCCCGCGCCAGGGCGCGCCCGCGGCGGGTACGACCCCGTCGAGGTGGAGCGGCGATGGCAGGAGCGCTGGCGTGCCAGCGGCGCCTACGAGGTGGACCTCGACGACCCCCGGCCCGCCTTCTACTGCCTCTGCATGTACCCCTACCCGTCGGGCCCGGCCCACCAGGGTCACGTGCGCAACTACACCTTCGGCGACCTCGTCGTGCGCTACCAGACCATGCGGGGCCGGGCCGTGCTCAGCCCCATGGGCTTCGACTCCTTCGGCCTCCCAGCGGAGAACGCCGCCATCCGCACCGGCACCCACCCCCGCGCCTTCACCAACGAGCGCATCGTCGAGCTCGAGGACTCCATCGAGCGCCTCGGGGCCATGTACGACTGGAGGCGCCAGGTCCGCAGCCACGACCCCGCCTACATGCGCTGGACCCAGTGGATCTTCCTGAGGCTCTGGGAGGCGGGGCTCGCCTACCGGGGCACGGCGCCGGTGAACTGGTGCCCGGGGTGCGCCACCGTCCTGGCCAACGAGCAGGTCCTGGCCGATGGCACCTGCGAGCGCTCGGGCGACCTCGTCACCCGGCGGGAGCTCGAGCAGTGGTTCTTCCGGATCACGGCCTACGCCGAGCCGCTCCTCGCTGACCTCGACGGCCTCGACTGGCCCGAGCGGGTCAAGACCATGCAGCGCAACTGGATCGGGCGGTCCGAGGGGGTCGAGTTCGACCTCCCGGTGGTGGGCCGCGACGACCTGGCCGTGCGGGTGTTCACGACCCGGCCCGACACGAGCTTCGGCATGACCTACGCCGTCATGGCCCCCGAGCACCCCCTCGTCGCCACCCTCACGACCCCGGCGCAGGCCGCGGCCGTGGCTGCCTTCGTGGAGGCCGCCGGCCAGGCCAGCGAGGTCGAGCGCCTCTCGGCCGAGGGACCGGCGGCGAAGCGAGGGGTCTTCACCGGCTCGTCGGTCCGCAACCCCTTCAACGGCGCCGAGATCCCCCTCTACCTCGCCGACTACGTGCTCACGACCTACGGCACCGGCGCCATCATGGCCGTCCCCGGGGAGGACCAGCGGGACTGGGACTTCGCCGTCGCCCAGGGCCTGCCCATCGTCCGCACGATCGCCCCCCCCGAGGGCTGGGAGGGCGAGGCCTACACCGGAGACGGTCCCGCCATCAACAGCCGGTGGCTCGACGGCATGGACAAGGAGGAGGCCATCGCCGCCGCCACCGCGTGGCTCGAGGCCGAGGGCACGGGCCTCCGCAAGGTCAACTACCGGCTGCGGGACTGGCTGGTGAGCCGCCAGCGCTACTGGGGGTGCCCCATCCCCGTGGTCCACTGCCCCGACCACGGAGCAGTGCCCGTGCCCGACGACGAGCTGCCCGTGGCCCTGCCCGACGACGTCGCCTTCCGCCCCACCGGCGAGTCGCCGCTGCGCTCCCACACCGGCTTCCTGACCACCACCTGCCCGGTGTGCGGCGGCCCCGCCACCCGGGAGACCGACACGATGGACACCTTCGTGGATTCGTCCTGGTACTTCCTCCGGTTCTGCGACCCCACCAACGGCGACGCGCCGTTCGCGCCCGAGGCCGTGGCCCACTGGATGCCCGTCGACCAGTACATCGGGGGCATCGAGCACGCCATCCTCCACCTCCTCTACGCCCGGTTCTTCACCAAGGCCCTCGCCGACCTCGGGGTGGCCCCACCGGAGCTGCGCGAGCCCTTCGGGCGGCTCTTCACCCAGGGCATGATCCGGATGGACGGCTCGAAGATGTCGAAGTCCAAGGGCAACCTCGTGGCGCCGTCGAAGTACTTCGACACCGTGGGGGCCGATGCCCTGCGCCTCTTCCACCTCTTCGTCGGCCCCCCGGCTGACGACGTGGACTGGATCGAGTCCGGCGACAACCCCACCGACAACGTCATCGACGGCTGCGCCCGCTACCTCCAGCGGGTGTGGCGCCTGGCCACCGACGAGGGGGTTCGGGCGGGCACGGGCGAGGGTGCACCCCTTACCGCCGACGACCTCACCCGGGCCGCCCACCGCCTCCTCGACCGGGTGAGCGAGGACCTCGAGCGGTGGTCCTACAACACCGCCGTAGCGGCGTGCATGGAGCACGCGAACCTCCTCCGCAGCCGGGGCGCGGCCGAGGGTCCCGAGGCCGCCGCCGCCTGGGACCTCGCCGTCGACCACCTCCTGCTCGTGCTCGCTCCCATGGTCCCCCACCTGGCCGCCGAGGCCTGGGAGCACCGCCACCCGGGATCCCACGTCCACGAGCAGGCCTGGCCGGTGGCCGATCCCGAGCTCGTGGCCCCCGCCACGGTGACCATGGTGGTGCAGGTGAACGGCAAGGTCCGGGACCGCCTCGACGTGCCCGCGGGGGTGGGCGAGGCGGACATGGCCCGCATCGCCCTGGCCTCGGTGAAGGTGGCGGGGGCCCTGGGCGGCGCCGAGCCCCGGCGCGTCGTGGCCGTGCCCCCGAAGCTCGTGAACCTCGTGCTGTGAGCAGCACCCTCGCCGAACCGAGGGTTCGGCCGGGAAGCCATGGTGCCGGCCTCCGGCTGGTGCCCGGGCCGGCCGGGGACGGGTGTCGGTGAGGGGAGCGGGAAGCCCGGACAGCACGGGTCGCCCCCGGTGGGAGCAGCGGTTCCGGGCCCCCACCGTCGGCTTCCCGCGCTGGGCCCGCCACGCTCCCGACCGTCTCGTCGTGGCCTCCAACGCCAGCGGGGCGTGGCAGGTCTACGCCTGGGACGCCGGGGCCGGCGCCCGCCGACAGGTCACCGACGACCCCATCGGGGTGCCCGGGGGCACGATCACCCCCGACGGCGAGCTCGTGGTGTGGTTCGCCGACCCCACCGGAGACGAGGTTGGCCACTGGCGGTGCCAACCCTTCCCGGGGGGTGAGGACCGACCCCTCCTGCCCGGCGTGCCCGACGCCTGGACCACGGGCCTGGCCGTGCAGGGCCGGGGTGGGACCCGCCTCACCGCCGTCGGCACCGCCGGTGGCCCAGCGGCGGAGCCGCCCGGCGGCCCAGCGGCGGAGCCGCCCGGCTACACCGTGTGGGTGGCCGAGGGTGAGGGCCAGGCCCGGGTCCTGCACCGCCACCCCGAGCCGGTGGGCGTGGCCGGCCTCTCGGCCGACGGCCGGCTCCTGGCCCTCACCCACGCCGAGCACGGCGATGCCATCCACGAGGCCGTCCGGGTGCTCGACGCCCGCTCGGGCCACGTCGTGGGCGACTGCTGGGACGGGCCCGGGCTCGGGCTGGGCGTGGCCGGGTGGTCGCCGGTCGAGGGCGACGAGCGCCTGGCCCTCGTCCACGAGCGCCAGGGCCGCGACCGCCCGGCGGTGTGGGACCTGGCCACCGGCGAGCGGCGCGACCTCGCGGTCGACCTCCCCGGGGAGGTCGACGTTGCCGGGTGGTGGCCCGACGGATCGGCCCTGCTCCTCGTCCACACCCACGAGGGCCGCGACGAGCTCTGGCGGCTCGAGCTGGTCGGAGGAGCCCTCGAGCGCCTGCCCCACGAGCCCGGCACCCTGGCCGGCGCCGGGGTGCGACCCGACGGCGACGTGTGGTTCCGCCACACCAGCGGGGCCACGCCGCCCGTGGTCCGCTCCCTTGCCCGGGGCGCGGAGGTGGTGGGGCCCGAGCTCGACGGGCAGCCGCTCCCCCCGGCGCCGGGAGGCGTGGCCCACCGGCCGTGGTGGTTCACCAACGGCGAGGGCGACCGCATCCACGGGTTCGTGGCCGAGCCCGACGGGCCCCGGCCCCACCCGGTGGTCATGCTCGTCCACGGTGGGCCCACGTCGGCCTACCGGGACGCCTTCATGCCCGACGTGCAGGCCTGGGTCGACCACGGCTTCACCGTGGGGATGGTGAACTACCGGGGGTCCACCGGCTACGGCGTGGCCTTCCGAGACCGGCTCGTCGGCGACCCCGGCTTCCCGGAGGTGGCCGACGTCGTCGCCGGCCTCGACGACCTCGTGGCCTCGGGCGTGGCCGACCCCAACCGGGCCGTGGTGGCCGGCGGGTCGTGGGGGGGCTACGTCACCCTGCTGGCCATCGGACGCCACCCCGACCGGTGGGCGGCGGCGGTGGCGGCCGTGCCCGTGGCCGACTACCTGACGGCCTACGCCGACGAGGCCCCCGGCCTCCAGGCCTTCGATCGCAGCCTCTTCGGCGGTGACCCCGCCACCGCGGGCGACCTCTACCGCGAGCGCTCTCCCCTCACCTACGTCGGGGCCGTGGCCACACCGGTGCTCGTCCTCGCCGGCGACAACGACAGCCGGTGCCCCATCGACCAGGTCCTCAACTACGTGGCCGCTCTCGGGACGGGAGGCGTGGACCACGAGCTCTACCGCTTCGACGCCGGCCACGGCTCCATGGTGACCGAGGAGCGCGTCCGCCAGATGGCCGCCGAGCTGGCCTTCGTCACCAGCCGGCTCCGTCCACCCCCGACCTGAGCGCGCCGGCACCGGCCCGGGACGTCATGGGTTACGCTCTCGCCCGATGGCGCTGCCCCTCGATCCGCTCGACCGCCGCCTCGCCGCCACCCTCAAGGCCGCCGTGGCCACGGCCGTGGCCGCCGGCAGCCTCGTCATCGGCACGAGCCCGGCGCTGGCCCAGGCCGCGGCCACGGGTGGCGACAGCGTTGCCGTCGGCGACGCCTCCGGCGGCGCCGGGGGGTCCGCCACCGTCACCGCCAACCCGGTTGCCACCTCGGGCAACTCGGGGGACGCCAACGCCAGCTCCTCGGCCACGAACACCGGCGACACCGGCGACGCCACCGCCCTGGCCACGTCGAACCCGGTGGCGGTGAGCGGCGGCTCGGGCGCGACCGGGGCCACGGGGTCGGCAACGGCCAACCCCACGGCCACGAACCAGGGCCTGGGGGGCTCGGCCACGGCCGTGGGTGGCCGCGCCCGCTCGGGCGACAGCGGGTCCTCGGGGCCGACGGGCCCGGCCACGGCCACCGGCGACGCCAGCGCGGCCGCCAATACCGGTGCCGACTCGGTGGCCGAGGCCACCTCCGGCGTCACCGGCCCGGCCGGCAACATCCTCGGGCTGGCCGCCCGGGGCGGCCGGGGTGGGGCCGGCGGCCACGCCTCGGCGTCGGCGTCGCCCGGCGGCAACGCCATCGACGTCCTGCTGAGCCCGCTGGCCGGGGGCAGGGTCGAGGGCGGCTCCAGCGTGGCCACCAGCGATGCCCACGGCACCGAGGGCGGGGGGGCCACCATCGCCGCCGGCCCGCAGGCGGGCAGCGGCTCCTCGGGCACGGCCGCCGCCCAGTCCTCCTCCACGAACACGGGGGCCACCGGCGACGGCACCGCCGTGGCCGACGCCGGCCCGGCCAGCGCCACCGGGGCCTCGGGACCCACGGGGTCCACGGGATCCGAGGGGATGGCACCGGTGGCGGTGAACCTCGCCGTGCTCGGCACGGTGCTGGCCCGCCGCCTCTCCCGTCCCTGACGGGGCCCTCGCCCCACCCGCCGCCGAACCGGCCGGCCTACTCCTCCTGCTGGCGCAGGAACCGCTCGAGCTCGGCCGCCAGCTCGTCCCCGCTGGGGAGCTCGCCGAACCCGGTGGGCGGGGCGCCGCCCTCGGACTCGGCGTCGACCTGGGCCTCGAGCCGGCGCAGCAGCGCCTGGTGCTCGACGCTGTTGGCCACGAGCTCTTGGAGCCGCTCGGCATTGGCCGCCGCCGCCTCAGCCAGGTCGGGGACGGAGAGCTCGAGCCCCGCCACGTCGGCGAGGCCCTCCACGAGGCGGAGGGCGGCCTGGGGATAGGGCATGGCCGCCGCGTAGTACGGCACCCGAGCCCAGAGAGCCAGGGCGGGGATGCCGGCCGCCGCGCATCGCTGCTGCACGACGATGAGGACGCCCGCCGGGACCTCGAGGGTGCCGGTGACCACGCCCACCCGGTTGGCCAGCTCGGCCGTGGTGGCCGTCGCCGCCAGCGGCGCGGCGCGGGTGTGGGGCACGGGGGCCGGGAAGGCGCCGAGGCCCACGGCGAGGCGCACCCCGAGGAGGCCCGCCAGCTCTGACACGGCGCCGGCGTAGGCCTGCCACTGGTAGTCGGGCTCGGGACCCACGAGCAGGAGCACGTCGCGGGCCCGCTCGTCGGACCCGGCGAGGAGCTCGATGGTGGGCCAGGTGAGGTCGGTGTAGACGCCGTCGGTCACCTGGGCCGAGGGCCGCCGGGCCCGGTGGTCGAGGAGCACGTCGGTATCGAAGGTGGCCACCACCCGGGTCTCGAGGCCGGACGCCAGTGCGGACAGGGCGGCCCCCCCCGCCCCGCCGGCGTCGATCCAGCCCTCGGGGGCGAGCACGAGGACGGGCTCGACGAGCTCGGGCCGGTCGGGCTCGAGGTGGTAGAGGGGCGAGGGGTCGGGCGAGCTCATCGACCCCACCGTAGGCGCCGGGGCCCGGTACCGTGAGGTTTGCGCACCCCACCGTCGAGCCATCCTGGGAGCATCCATGACCGCCGCTACGCCCGTCGCCATCGACGTGACCGACGCCACGTTCGAGACCGAGGTGCTGGCCCGCTCCCGCCAGGTGCCGGTGGTGGTAGACCTCTGGGCCAGCTGGTGCGGGCCGTGCCAGACCCTCGGGCCCGTGCTCGAGCGGGTGGTGGCGGCCACCGGCGGGACCGTGGCCCTGGCCAAGGTCGACGTCGACGCCAACCCCCAGTGCGCCGCCGCCTTCCAGGTCCAGTCCATCCCCGCGGTGTACGCCCTGCGCGACGGGGCGGTGGTCGACTCCTTCATCGGCGCCCAAGGCGAGCCCCAGGTGCAGGCCTTCGTCGATCGCCTCGCCCCTCCGGACTCCGAGGCCGAGAGGCTCGTGGCCAAGGGCGACGAGGCCTCGCTGCGGGCCGCCCTCGACCTCGACCCCGGCCACGTGGGCGCCGTCACCGCCCTGGCCGAGGTGCTCCTGGCCCGAGGCTGCACCGACGAGGCCCTCGAGCTGCTCGCCCGGGTGCCGGAGACGGCCGAGACCCGCCGCCTGGCCGCCACCGCCCGCCTCGGTGGTCACACCGATGGCGGCGAGGACCTCGAGGGCCGGGTGGAGGACCTCCTCGAGCGGGCCGGTGACGAGGAGGCCCGGCGGGAGCTGGTCGACCTCCTCGAGGTGCTGGGCCCCGAGGACCCCAGGGCCGCCCGGTGGCGGCGGGCCCTGGCCTCCCGCCTCCACTGAGCGCCGCCGGTTCCCATGGCTCTCCCCGAGCTGCGCCGCCGGGGTGATCACTGGCTGCTCGTCGGCGGGCCCGTGCCCCCCCGGGCCGACGCCATGACCATCGGGCCGGTCGTGTCGGTGCGGCGGGCCCAGGCGGGCAACGAGCGGCTCCTCACCCACGAGGGCGTGCATGTGCGCCAGTGGCGGGAGCTCGGCTGGGTGGGCTTCCCCCGGCGCTACCTCGGTGCCTACCTGAGCCTGCGGTGGGCCGGGTTCGGCCACCGGGCCGCCTACCGGCTCATCCCCCTGGAGGCCGAGGCCGAAGCCGTTGCCCGGGGTGAGGGTCGACCTCCGCCGGCGGTCGGGGAACCCCTGGCCGGACGGTCGCCGCACCGCTAGCCTCGGTCCCGCGGCCGGGCCGGCCCCGCCAGGCCGGCACCTCCCCGCCACCGCTTCCCCCGACCGGTCCAGCCCGCTCGCCGCGACCCGTCCACGCCGTCACCCGGCGAGCGGTCCACGCTGCCGCCGACCGCTCCCCACGCTCCCGATCGGTCCAGGCCCCTCCCCCTGCGGTCCCGCGACCCAGGAGGCGCGCCCATGGACGATCCCGACCCCCTCCCCCCCGTCATCCCGCCGTCGTGGTCCAGCCGGCTGCCGGCCGGGTGGCACGACCACCTCACCGCCGGCCGCCTGGTGGCGGGCCTCGCCGCCGTGGGTACCGCCGTCGTGGTGGCCGTGGTGCTCCTCCGGCCCCCACCGGCCACCGCGCCGCTCGTGCTGCCCCCGGCGGGCGCCACCGGCCCTGGCGACGCCGGGCTGGCTCCCCCCACCACCAGGCCAGCGGTCACCGCCCACGTCGCCGGGGCCGTGGCCCACCCGGGGGTCTACGCCCTCCCCGGCGGAGCCCGGGTCACCGACCTCGTCATGGCGGCCGGGGGCCCCACGCCCCAGGCCGACGTGGGCGGGCTCAACCTGGCGGCGCCGGTGGCCGACGGGGAGCGGGTGTGGGTTCCGGTCGCCGGCGAGCCTCCCCCACCGGCCGTGGCCGACCCGGGCCCTGGTGGCGGAGCACCCGCCGGCGGCCCTGTCGACGTCAACCGGGCCAGCGTCGAGGTCCTCGACACCCTCCCCGGCGTGGGCCCGGCCACGGCCCAGGCCATCCTCGCCTACCGCCAGGAGCACGGCCCGTTCACCGCCGTGGCCCAGCTCCTCGACGTGCCCGGCATCGGCCCGGCCAAGCTCGAGGCCCTCCGGGGCCTCGTCACCGTGGGTCGGTGAGCCCTCCCGGGCCGGTGGGTGCACCCGGAGGTAGCGAGCCGGGGTGAGCGACCGAGCCGCCGCCGCCCTGGCCCTGAGCGCCGCCCTGGGAGCCCTGCACCCCCGGCCGCTCCCCCGGCTCGTGGCCCTCCTCGTCGTCGTCGCCGGCCTCGCCGCCGGGAGGCCCCTGGTGCTCGGCCTCGGGGTGGGCCTGCTCACCTCGTCCCTGGCGGCGGCGTCGTGGGCCGGCCTCCACCCCCCGGCCACCGGGGCGTGGTCGGGGCCCGCCACCCTCGTCGGCGATCCCGAGGCCCTGGGCACGGTGGTGCGCGCCGACCTGCGGATCGAGGGCAAGCGGGTCGAGGCCTGGGCCCGGAGCGGGGCCGCCGCCGCACTGCGCCCCCTGCTGGCGGGGGAGACGACGTGGGTGTCGGGCAGGCTGGCCGGGCTCGAGCCCGCAGACGCCCGCCGGCTGGCCCGGCGCCACGTCGGGGGCCGGCTCACCGTGGAAGAGGCCCGGGCCACCGGCGACGGCGCCCTGGCGAGCCGGGTGGCCAACCGCGTCCGTCGCAACCTCGTCGAGGGCGCGGCGGCACTGCCCGAGGGCCAGCGGGCGCTCTTCACCGGGTTCGTGCTCGGTGACGGCCGGGGCCAGGCGCCCGAGGTGGTCCAGGACTTCCGGGCCGCCGGGCTCACCCACCTCCTCGTCGTGTCGGGCCAGAACGTCGCCTTCGTGCTCGCCCTCGCCGGGCCCGCCCTCGGGCGCCTAGGCCGAGGAGGCCGGCTCGCCGCCACCCTCGCCGTGCTCGCCCTCTTCGGCACCCTCACCCGCTGGGAGCCCTCCGTGCTGCGGGCCGTGGGCATGGCCGCGGTGGCGGTGACTGCCGCGGCCGGCGGCCGACCGGCCTCCGCCCGGCGGGTGCTCGCCCTCACCGTCACCGCCCTGCTCGTGGTCGACCCCCTCCTCGTCGGCGCGCTGGGCTTCCTGCTCTCGGTGGGTGCCTCCGCCGGCCTCGTCCTGTGGTCGCGGCCCCTGGCCCGGGCCCTCCCCGGGCCCCGTCCCGTCGCCGAGGGCCTGGCCACCACCCTGGCCGCCCAGGCCGGCGTGGCGCCGGTGCTCGTGCCCGCCTTCGGGGGGGTGCCGGTGGCCAGCCTGGCCGCCAACCTCCTCGCCGTGCCCGCCGCCGGGCCCCTCATGACCTGGGGCCTGACCGCCGGGTCAGTGGCCGGCGTGGTGGGCGGCGCCAGCGCCGGTGCCCTCCACCTGCCCACCCGGGCCCTGCTCGGCTGGGAGGCGCTCGTGGCCCGGGTGGGAGCCGCCCTGCCCCTCGGGATGCTCCGCGGCCCCCAGGTGGCCGCCCTGGGGGTGGCCGTGCTGGCCGTCGCCGTCGCCGGCCGCCAGGGACGCACCGGCCTCCGCCGGCTCGCCGGGGTGGGTGCCGGGGCCTGCCTGCTCCTGCCCGCCCTTACGACCGCCGGACCCCGGCACCTCGTGGGCGCCCGGGTGGCCGACGGGGCCACGCTGTGGCAGCGGGGGTCCACGGCCGTCCTCGTCCTCGAGGGGCCCCGGGGCCAACCCGACTGGCTGCTGGCCGGGCTGCAGGAGCACGGGGTCCGGCGCCTCGACCTCGTCGTGGCCACCCGGGGCACGAAGGCCGAGGCGGGGGTGGTCACCGTGCTGAGCCGGCGGCTCCCGCCCGGCGCCGTGCTCGCGCCCCCGGGCCACCGCCTCGGCCCCCGGGCCACCACAGTGGCCCGACCGCTCACGCTGGCCCTCGGCCAGGTGGTCGTGGCGGTGTCGGTGGCCGGCGGCCGTCTCGCCGCCACCGTGCGGGGCCCACCGAGGCCGGTGGGGTCGCCGGATCGGCCCGGGTAGGGTCGCCCCGATGCGCCTCGTGCTCGGCTCGCGGGTCTTCGACCTTGCCGCCCGGGCCCTCGTCATCGCCCCCCTGGCCGGGACCGGAGGCGCCTTCGCCCTCCGGGCCCGGGCCGCCCGGGAGTTGGCGGCGGCGGGGGCCGACCTCGTGGAGCTGGGCTGGGAGGTCGGGATCGGTGCCGCCGACCTGCGGGCCCTGGCCCGCAGGTCGGCCGTCGACCTCGCCGTTCGGGTACCTGCCGGGCCCGGCGACCCCCCGGTGTCGCCGGGGACGGCGGCCGCCGCCTGCCGGGAGGCCGGCGCCCTGCTCGTGGCCGGCGACCGGGCCTGGCCCCCCGAGCCCTCCGCCGGGGGCCCGTGGTCGGTGGTCGACGCCGTGGGCGCCGGCCTCGAGGTGGTGGCGGTGGCCGTGGCCCGAGGGTGCCGCCTCGTGCGCACCGAGGACGTAGGTCCCGCTCGCCGGGTGTGCGACGTGCTCGCCGCCGTGGCCGGTGCCCGGTGAGGGACCCGAGGATGGCGGAGATGGCGCGCCAGTGAGCGCCTTCGAGGCCTACCTCGTGCGGGGATCCGACGTCGTGGGGGTGGACCGGGCGCTGAGCCGCCTCCTCGACGAGCTCGTGGGCGACGACCGGATGGCCGTGACCGAGGTGAGCGAGGACGAGCCGGTGGCCGCCATCGTGGACAGCGCCCAGACGCCGCCGTTGTTCACCGAGCGCCGGGTGGTCCTGGCCCGGGGCAGCGGCCGCTTCTCCTCGGCCGAGGTGGCACCCCTCGTGACCTACCTGCGTGATCCCCTGCCCACCACCTCGCTCGTGCTCGTGGGGGGTGGCGGGCAGCTCGCCCGGGGCCTGGTGGAGGCGGTCCGCCAGGTGGGCCACGTCATCGACGCCGACGTCCCCCGGGGCCGAGCCCGCACCACCTGGGTGGCGAGCCAGCTCGCAGCGAGCCCCATCCACCTCGACAAGGCGGCCGCCACCCTCGTCGCCGATCACCTGGGCGAGGACCTCAGCCGGCTCCACGCCCTCGTGGAGCTCCTCACCGCCGCCTACGGGGAGGGCGCCCGGCTGGGGCCCGACGACCTCGGCCCCTACCTGGGCCAGGCAGGGGCGACGGCACCCTGGGAGCTCACCGACGCCATCGACCGGGCCGACCCGGCGGGCGCCATCGCCGCCCTCCACCGGCTCCTCGGGGCCGGGGGCCGCCATCCGCTCGCCGTCCTCGCCACGCTCCACACCCACTACGCCCGCCTGCTCCGCCTCGACGGCGACGACGAGGTCACCGACGAGCGCAGCGCGGCAGCGGCCCTGGGCCTCACCGGATCGACCTTCCCGGCCCGCAAGGCCCTGGCCGCCGCCCGCCGGCTCGGTCACGATGCCATCGCCCGAGCCATCGCCCTGCTCGCCGACGCCGACCTCGCCCTCAAGGGCGCGCTCGAGTGGCCCGGCGAGGTGGTGCTCGAGGTGCTCGTCGCCCGCCTCAGCCTGCTCGGCCGTCCCTCGGCCGGCGGGCGCCAGGGCGGGGCGGGGGCCCGGGGGGGCGCTACCCGGCGCTAGCGGCCCGCCGCATGAGGCGCGACTTGCGGTTCGCCGCCTGGTTGGGGTGGATGACCCCCTTGGCCGCCGCCCGGTCGATGCGCTGGACGGCGGCTCGGAGCTTCTCGGCGGCGTCGTCGCCGCCATCATCGGCGGCGGCCACTGCTGCCTTCGTGCGAGTCTTCATCTCCGAGCGCACCGCCTTGTTGCGCTGGCGGCGCCGCTCGTTCTGGCGGTTGCGCTTGATCTGGCTGGCGATGTTGGCCACGGCGAGAGGCTAGCGCGGGCCGCCTGGGCCGCCCCGCCACCCGCCACACTGGTGGGCCATGGAGCTGCGAGGCCGCCACGGGACGGAGCTGGAGCTGCGCATCACCGGCTACGAGCGCCCCGAGGAGGCCGTGGACCCCTGGGAGTCCAACGCCCTGCTCGTGGCGGTGCGGGTGGTGTCGCCCCAGGGCACGTGGTCGGTGGAGGACCCCTGCCTCACCACCTGGGAGGCGGCTCGCCTGGCTCGGTGGCTCGCCGCCCTCGCCCGCGCCGACCTGCGCCGGGGCGCGACCCGGGCCGAGCCCAACCTCGTGGTGTCGGCTCGGCCGGTGCCGGGAGCGCCCGACCGCCTCGCCCTCCGGGTGCGCCTGGCCCTCGAGCGCCGGCCCCCGTGGGTGCAGGCCGGCACCGAGCTCGCCGTGGACCTCGACCTCACCCGAGCCCAGGTGTCGGGGGCGGCGGCGGCCCTGGCCGCCGAGGTCGCCGAGTACCCCCGCCGGGGCGAGGACCCGACGCTGTGAGCCCCGGACGCCCGAGGGGGCGGGGACGGCCACCGGCGGGGTCGCTCCTAAGCTGCGGGGGTGCGCCGCCTCGCCGCCAGCGTCGTCGTCCTCGCCGGGCTGGTCCTCGGCGTGGCCGCCCGCCCGGCCGCCGCGTCCTGCGCGCCCCCCGTCCCGCTGGAGGACGCCATCGTTGCGGCCGACCTCGTGTTCGTGGGCACGGTGACCGAGGTGGTGAACGGCGATCGCTGGGCCACCTTCGCCCTCGAGCAGCTCTGGAAGGGCGAGCCCGGCCCCGGCGCCCTCGAGGTGCGGGGCGGCCCGGCCAACGGGATGACCACCGTCGACCGGAGCTGGGTGCGCGACGGGCGCTACCTCGTGGTGGCCCGAGCCCCCGGGGCCGAGCCGTTCGACGACGGCCCGGGGGCCCGGTGGGTCGACAGCGCCTGCTCGGCCACCCAGCCCTGGGACCCGGCCCTGGCCCGCTTCCGGCCCGAGGGGGCGGCCGGCCGGGCGCCGGGGTCGGCCGGCAGTGGCGGCCAGCCTCCGCCGGTGGTGGGCGAGCCGGAGCCCGTCCTGCCCGGGACGACGATCGAGGGCAACGGCATCGGCGTGCTCATCGTCCTCGGGGGCACCGTGGCCGCCCTGGCCTTCGCCTACCTGAGCCTGCGCCGCCACCAGCCGTCCCCCTCGGGATGAGCCCGTGATCCCCACCGAGCGAACCCGCAACTTCGCCATCATCAGCCACATCGACCACGGCAAGACCACCCTGAGCGACCGGATCCTCGAGCGGTGCGGGGCGGTGGAGGCCCGGGCCATGCGCGAGCAGTACCTCGACTCCATGGACCTCGAGCGGGAGCGGGGGATCACCATCAAGGCCCAGAACGTCCGGCTCACCTGGGGGGACCACACCCTCCACCTCATCGACACGCCCGGCCACGTCGACTTCGGCTACGAGGTCTCCCGCTCGCTGGCCGCCTGCGAGGGAGCCATCCTCCTCGTCGACGCCACCCAGGGCATCGAGGCCCAGACCCTGGCCACGGCCTACCAGGCCCTCGAGCACGACCTGGAGATCGTGGGGGCGATCAACAAGATCGACCTCCCGGCCGTCGACGTGGACGGGGTGGCCACCGAGATCGCCACCGTCCTGGGCCTCGAGGCCGGGGGGATCCTGTCCATCAGCGCCAAGACCGGCGAGGGGGTGGACGAGCTGCTCGACGCCGTGGTCGAGCGCATCCCCCACCCCACCGGTCGCCACGACGCCCCCCTGCGGGCCCTCATCTTCGACTCCTCCTACGACCAGTACCGGGGCGTGGTGAGCGCCGTGCGGGTGATGGACGGGGTCCTCACGGCCGGGTCCCGCCTGCGGTTCCTCCAGGCTGGCACCACCCACGACGCCGAGGAGATCGGCATCCGCACCCCCGAGAGCGTGCCCGTGGCCGACCTCGGGCCCGGTGAGGTGGGCTACCTCATCGCCGGCATCAAGGACGTGGGCGAGGCCCGGGCCGGCGAGATCGTGACCGAGGCGGCCAACCCCGCCCCCGAGCCGCTCGTGGGCTACCGCGAGCCCAAGGCCATGGTGTTCTGCGGCCTCTACCCCCTCGAGGGCGACGACTTCACCGACCTGCGGGAGTCCCTCGACAAGCTCCGCCTCAACGACTCCTCGTTCACCTTCGAGCCCGAGTCCTCCGGGGTCCTGGGCTTCGGGTTCCGCTGCGGCTTCCTCGGCCTGCTCCACATGGAGATCGTCCGGGAGCGCCTCGAGCGGGAGTTCGACCTCAGCCTCGTCGCCACCGCCCCGTCGGTGGCCTACCGGGTCACCCTCACCAGCGGCGAGGTGGTGGAGGTGTCGAACCCGGCCGACCTGCCCCCGGCGAGCACCGTCGAGGGCATCGACGAGCCGATGCTCACCGTCACCATCCTCCTGCCCAGCACCTACACCGGGCCGGTGATGGAGCTGTGCCAGGGGCGGCGGGCGGAGATGGTGAAGATGGACTACCTCTCGCCCGAGCGGGTGGAGCTCGTCTACCGCATCCCCCTCGCCGAGGTGGTGGTCGACTTCTTCGACCAGCTGAAGAGCCGGACGAAGGGCTACGCCAGCCTCGACTACGAGCCGGCCGGCTCCCAGCGATCCGAGCTCGTGCGGGTGGACGTGCTCCTCAACGGGGTGGCCGCCGACGCCTTCAGCGCCATCCTCCACACGGCGAAGGCCTACGACTACGGCCGGCGCATGACCGAGCGCCTCCGCGAGCTCATCCCCCGCCAGCAGTTCGACGTGCCCATCCAGGCCGCCATCGGGGGCCGGATCGTGGCCCGCTCCACGGTGAAGGCCCTGCGCAAGGACGTCATCGCCAAGTGCTACGGCGGCGACGTCACCCGGAAGCGCAAGCTCCTGGAGCGACAGAAGGAGGGCAAGCGCCGCATGCGCAACATCGGCCGGGTCGAGGTCCCCCAAGAGGCCTTCATCTCCGCCCTCACCCTCGAGGGCTGAGCGTCACCCGCCGAAGGTGAGGGCCCGGGCCGTGGGGGTCTCGATGTCGATCGCCACCTTCTCGAGGCCCAGGGGCTTGTCGGGGTTCACCCGGAAGATGGAGCTGGCCCGGGGCGGCACCCGCTCGGCCGCCGGGCCGTAGCCGTAGTCGCCGGTGAGCCCGTCGAAGGTCAGGGTGGCGGGCTCGGCCAGGGCGGCGGCGATGCCCTCCCGGCTCAGGTCGCCGGCGGCCACCGCCCGCTCGAGCACCTGGACCATCGTCCAGGCCTGCACGTAGCCGAAGGTGAGCACGTAGTCGGGCTCCTGCTCGGGCCGGTACCGAGCCAGGCGGTCGAGGAGGTCGGCCTCGCCGGGCACCGAGCGGTCGCCCCACTCCGTGCCCTCGTTCACCACCCACAACGACCGACGCAGCTCGTCGAGCACCGGGGAGTCCACGTAGTCGGGCGACCACGCCGGGGACTGGGCGATCCAGCGGGGCCGGAAGCCCTCTTGGGCGCCCTCGCCGATGATGGCGGCGGTGTGGGCTGGCAGGGTGGTCATGAACACGGCGTCACAGCTCGCCTGGCGGAGCTGGCCCACCTGGGCGCCGAAGCTCGTGTCGGCGTTCTCGTAGCGGGCCACGGCGGCGAGCGTGAAGCCGAGTTGGGTGCCGGCGAAGGTGATCCCGGCGAGGCCGGCGTCGCCGTAGCGGCCCGACACGCCGATGAAGCAGATGCGGGGGGGCGGGCCGTCGGGGACCTGGCTGAGGTAGTAGTCGGCAGCGTTGGCGAACTGGACCTGGTAGGGCCCGCCCACGGGGGCGAGGTTGGGGTCCTCGACCCAGGCGGCATCGAGGGAGGCCGGGGACCCGATCACCCCGTCGGTGGCCATCCGGGGGGCGAGGGTGCTCACGATCGGGGTGCCGTAGATCTGGACGAAGGCGGCCACCCGATCCTTGAGCTTGTTGTACTTCGCCACCGCCGTCTCGGGGTCCGAGCCGGTGTCCTCGTAGACGAGCTCGACCCGGTAGCGACCCCCGATGCCGCCGAGCTCCTCGTTCACGTAGTCGAGGAAGACCTCGTTGCCCACGCTCAGGGGGCGGGCGGCGTCGGCCTGGGAGCCCTCGAGGGGCGTGAGCACCCCGAGCCGGATGGTGTCGTCGGTGACCCCGGGGTTGGCCGACGCCTGGCGACCGCAGGCCACGGCCACGAGGACCGCCACCGCCGCCATCGCCGTCGAGCGCCGCCACCGGCCGTACCACCTCTGGGAGGGCATGGCGCCTTCGACCCCGGCCCGCCACCTTCCGTTACGCGGCGTAAATAACGCTTTTCCGGTAGGATTTTCGGATATGACGGAGCTCGTCGTCGTGGCCCTGGCCGGGTTCTGCGCATCCCTGGTCGACGGGGCCCTGGGCATGGGCTTCGGGCCCACCTCGGCCACCCTCCTCCTCGGCACCGGGCTCAGCCCGGCCGCCACCTCGGCCACGGTGAACCTCGCCAAGGTGGCCACCGGCCTCGCGGCCGGCGTGTCGCACTGGCGCTTCTCCAACGTCGACCGAGCGCTCGTGGTCCGCCTCGGGGCCTCGGGGGCCGCCGGCGCGGTGGTAGGCACCACCCTGCTGGCCACCGTGGACGGTGAGGCCGTCCGCCCCCTGCTCGCCGTGCTCCTCGCCGTGGTGGGCCTGCGGATCCTCGTGCGCTTCAGCCGGCCCCTGCCGGCGCCCGCCGCCCCTGCAGCGCGCTCGCCCGCCGCGCTCGCCCCCCCGGACCGGGGCCCCCAGCCCGCAGACCCGGGCCCCTCGCCCGGCCCCGGACCCGGTCCTCGCCTGCCGCCGGTCCGGGGCGCGGCGGTGGCCGGGGCCGCCGGGGGGGTGACGAACGGCCTCGTCGGCGCCTGGGGCCCGGTCGTCACACCCTTCCTCCTCCAGCGGGGGGTGCCGGCCCGCTACGCCGTGGGCTCGGTGAACACCGCCGAGGTGGCGGTGGCGGTCGTGGCCTCGGGGTCGCTGCTCACCTCGCTGGGGGGTCGGGGCATCGCCGCCGGCGTCGTGGTGGCCATGCTCCTCGGCGGGGTGGCAGCCGCCCCCCTGGCCGCCTGGGTCGTGCGCTTCCTGCCGCCTCGCCCCCTGGGCCTGGCCGTGGCCGGGCTCCTGCTCGTCACCCAGGCCCGGGAGCTTGCCGGGGCCGGTCTCCTGCCCGGTGGCCGGTGGCCCGCCTACGGGCTCGTGGTCGGGGCCGTGGCCGTGGCCGCGCTCCGCGGCCGGCGGCCTGCCCGCCTGGCCGCCTGATCGCCCTCCTCAACGGGGCACCCAGGCGTCGGGGTCCTCGACGAGGGCCTGGACCTCGGGGGGGAGCTCGCCGGCGAGAACGTCGGCGATGGTCACCGCCTCCATGACCGAGCGCACCGCGGCCCGCAGCCCGATCCACAGGGCCACGAGGTGCTCGCTGCTGCCCTCGTAGCGGACGTCCTCGGGCCGCTGGGCCTGGACGAGGGCCAGCGGCCCGTCGACGGCCCGGGCCACCTCGGCCACGGTGATGCCCCCCGGCGGGCGGCCCAGCGAGTAGCCCCCCGACGCCCCTCGCTGACCCACCACCAGCCCGGCCTGGCGGAGCTGGGCGAGCACGGCCTCGAGGTACCGGGGGGGTATCGCCTGGGCCCGGGCCAGCTCGTCCCGGGTGGCCCGACCCTCAGGCGTCGCCGCCAGCTCGAGCAGGGCCCGAAGGGCGTAGTCGACCCTGGCGGTCACCTGCACGGCCGCCATCGTGGCACCCCGGGGGCCACGCCGGGGGCCCCGGCCGGGGGCGAGTCCGGGGCCGGGCCGCCAGCCGGGCCCGGAGGCGGTGGCCGAGGGCCACGAGACCCCGGGGCTCGGCCAGCACGAAGGCCACGATCACCACCCCGAAGCTCAGGCGGTCGAGCTGGCCCACGGTCACCCCGGGCTCGGCCCCCCGGGCCACGAAGGGCAGGGCCCCCGACACCCCGGCCACGAGGTGGGGCACGGCTCCGAGGAAGAGGGCGCCCGCCACCGGGCCTCCGACCGTCCCCAGACCGCCCACGAGGACGACCGCCAGGTACTCGATCGAGGCCAGGAGGTCCCACTCCTCGGGGCCCACGTACTGACGGTAGGAGCCGTGGAGGGCACCGGCGAGGGCGGCGAGGGCGCCGGCGAGGGCGAAGGCGGTGACCTTGGTGCGAGCCACATCGATCCCGAGGACGGCCGCCACCCGGTCGTCCTCGCGCACGGCCACCATGGCCCGACCCATGCGGCTGCGCACGAGGTTGGCCGACGCGGCCACGACGACGACGACCACGGCCCAGACGAGCCAGAAGTAGCCCTGGTCGAAGCTGAGGCGGTGGCCGGCCACCACGAGGGCCGAGAGGTCGAAGGGGCCCAGGCTGGCGATGGGGAGGTCGGACCGGCCGGCGCCGCCCCCGGTGAGCCACGTCCAGTTGCGGAACACGTGCTGGCCGGCGAAGAGCACGGCCAGGGTGACCACGGCGAGGAGGTGACCCGAGAACCGCAGGGCGAAGGGCCCCGTGGCCGCCCCGAGCGCCGCCCCCACGGCGGTGGCCGCCGGCAACCACAGGGCGAGGGGCAGCCCGGCGGTGGAGCCCACCACGGCGGCGACGTAGGCCCCGGCCCCGACGAAGAAGGCGTGGCCGAGTGACACCTGCCCGCAGTAGCCGGTGAGGAGGTTGAGGCCCACCGCGGCCACCGCGGTGATGCCCGCCACCACGAGGACCGAGAGCCAGTAGTCGTCGACGACGAGGGGCAGGGCCAAGTAGGCCAGCCCCCCGGCGGCCCACGCCGCTCGCCGCCGCCCCCGCCCCCCCGGGGTCGGTGCGCCCGGGCCCATCCCGACGTCGCCTCGCCGGGCGTCGCCAGCCGGCCGGCTCGCTCGCCGCGCCCTGCTCACCAGCGGCGGGCGGGCGACGCCGTGAAGAGGCCGGCGGGCCGCAGCCAGAGCACGACGAGCATCACGGCGTAGGGCGCCACCTGGTGGACGTTCACCCCCAGCCACGGGGCGTGCACGGGGGCGTAGCCGGCGGTGAGGACCTCGACGAGGCCGACGACCAACCCGCCCACGAGGGCCCCGGGGACCGACGCGAACCCGGCGAGGATCACCGCCGGGAAGGCCCGCAGGGCGGCCAGCCCCAGGTCGGGCCGGGCGGTGGCCGTCCCCGCGGCCAGGAGCACCCCGGCAAGGGCGGCCAGCCCCGCTCCCAGGGCCCAGGCAAGGGCGTCCACGGCGTGCACGGGGATGCCGCAGGCGACCGCCAGCTCACCGTCGGCGGCCCGGGCCCGCATGGCCAGCCCCAGGCGACTGCGGGCGAAGAACACCGCGCCGGCCGCCACGACCACGACGGTGACGGCGAGCACGGCCACGTCCACGGTGGCCACGCTCACGCCCCCGAGGCGAAGGCTCGAGGCCCCCCACGGGTCGCCGATGGGGTGGTGATCGAAGCCCCAGACCATGGTGATGACCTGGTCGCCGGCCACGGCGACCCCGATGGTGGCCATGATGGCGGCATGGGGCGGGCGGGCGGCGAGGCGGCGCACCACGAGCCGCTCGAGCCCGGCGCCGGCACCGGCCGAGGCGGCCACGGCCAGGGCGGCGGCCAGCGGGAACCACAGGCCCCAGGTGACGGCGCCGTTGTAGGTGAGGTAGGCCCCCAGGGCGAGGAAGGTGCCCTGGGCGAAGTTCACCACCCCCGTGGCCTTGGCGATGACCACGAAGCCGAGGGCCACGAGCCCGTAGGCCCCTCCCAGGGCCACGCCCTCGACCACGAGCCGGGCGAGCTCGGTCACGGCGGCCCCTCACCCGGGGCCGGCTCCCGGGCCCCCCGGGGACCCCCTCCCGGCAGGGTCGGGCCGAGGTACGTGGAGGCCAGGGCCGGGTGGGCCGCCACCGCCGCCGCCGGCCCGGTGGCCACCACCCGGCCGTGGTCGAGAGCCACGACCCGGTCGGTCATGCCCGCCACCACTCGCAGGTCGTGGTCGACGACGACCACCGCCGGGCCCCCGCCGCCGGCGACGTCCCGGACGATGGCCACGACGGCGTCGGCCTCCTCGGGGGCGAGGCCGGCGGTGGGCTCGTCGAGGAGCAGCAGTCGGGGCTCGGCGGCGAGCGCCCGGGCCAGCTCGACCCGCTTGCGCACGCCGAAGGGCAGGACCCGGGCGGGGACGGCGAGGTACCCGCCCACCCCGACGTGCTCGGCCACGGCCACGCACCGGGCCCGGTGGCGGTCCTCCTCGTCCCGGAGGCGACGCCGCCCGAGCAACCCGTCGAGGAAGCCGGCACCGAGGTGGCGGTGGCGCCCGAGCAGCAGGTTCGCCATCACGTCGAGGTCGGCCACGAGGCTCGTGCGCTGGAAGCTGCGGGCCACGCCCCGGGCCGCCGCCCGGTGGGGGGCCAGGCCGGTGACGTCCTCGCCGGCCACCACCACCCGGCCGCCGTGGCCGCGGACGAGCCCGCACACGCCGTCGAGCAGGGTCGTCTTGCCCGCCCCGTTGGGTCCGATAAGGCCGACGACCTCGCCGGGGGCCACGGTGAGGTCCACCCCGTCGAGGGCTCGGACTCCGCCGTAGTCGACGACCAGGCCCTCGACCTCGAGGACCGCCGCGCTCACCTCGCCGTGGGGGCCGGCCGGGCGGCCCCGGCGCCCGGGGCCTCCGGGGCCGGCTCACCCGGTGGCCCCGGGCCAGGACCATCGGGCCGGGCTCGGCCCCGGTCGAGCACGAGGGCCCGGTCGGCCACCTCGAGGGCCATGGCCACGTGTTGCTCCACGAGCAGGACCCCCGTGCCCTCGGTGGCCAGCCGGCCCACCACGGTCCCGACCGCGGCCACGAGGTCGGGAGCGAGGCCGAGGGAGGGCTCGTCGAGCAGCAGGAGGCGAGGCGCGGCCATGAGGGCCCGGGCTACGGCGAGTTGCTGCTGCTCGCCACCCGAGAGGTGGCCGGCGGCCACGTCCAGGCGGCGGGCCAGGCCCGGGAAGAGCTCGAGGGCCCGTCGGCGGTCGGCCACCACCTCGGGGCGGTGGCGGCGGCCGTGGGCGCCGGCCCGGAGGTTCTCCTCCACGGTGAGCGATCCGAAGCACCGGTGGCCCTCGAGCACGTGGACCACCCCGGCCCGCACCCGCGCCGCCGGGGGGCGCCCGGCCATGGCCCGCCCGGCCACGTCGATGGTGCCGCCCAGCACCCGGCCGCCGTGGAGGGCGAGGAGCCCGGACACGGCCCGGAGCAGGGTGGTCTTGCCGGCGCCGTTGCCGCCGAGCACGGCGACCACCTCGCCCGCCCCGACGTCGAGCGACACCCCGTCGAGCACCCTGGGGTCGTCGAGGTCGAGTCGGTCGCCACCGGCCCGGGGGGAGGCGTAACTCACGGCGAGGTCCCGCACGGCGAGCAGGGTGGGCACCACGACAGCATGCTGGCACGGCGGGACCCGCCCGTCCCTCCCGGGCCGGGCGGTGCCGGCGGGGTCCACCGCCCCGGGCTCGGTATCATCGGGCCAGGACCACCATGGCCAGATCGACCGCCCGCGCCGCTCCCGAGGGCCCCCAGGGGTCGCATCGCGCCCCCGGCGCCACCGACCACCGGCCCGACCTCGACGACCGCAAGGCCACCATCCTCAAGGCCGTCGTCGAGGAGTACATCGACACCGCCCAACCGGTGGGCTCCACTCGCCTGGCCCGGGCCTGCGACCTCGGCGTCTCCTCGGCCACGGTGCGCAACGAGATGGCCTCGCTCGAGCGCGACGGCTACCTCGTCCACCCCCACACGAGCGCGGGCCGGATCCCCACCGACAAGGGCTACCGGTACTTCGTCGACCACGTGCGCCCGGCGCTGGGAGCCGCCGACCGCCAGCGGGTCCACGCCTTCTTCGCCGAGGCCCACGGGGAGATCGAGGAGCTCCTGCGGGACACGAGCCTCATGCTCTCCCGCCTGACCCACTACGCCGCGCTCGTCATGGCCCCGGCGGCCGGGTCGGCCACGGTGTGCTCGGTGCAGCTCGTGCGGTTGGGCACCCAGGTGGCCCTGGCCGTGGCCGTGCTCTCCGACGGCTCGGTCGTCAAGGCCGCCCTCGATGCCGGCCCCGAGGTCGGTGACCGCGAGCTCACCCTCGCCGGAGCCGCCCTCGAGGCCCACCTCCGGGGCGGCACCCTCGGGGCCGCTCCCGTCGCCGCCACCACCGAGCCCAGGGTCGACCGGCTCGTCACCGACGGGCTCGCGGCCCTCACGAGCCAGCAGCCGTCCGAGGACGACCAGCTCTTCGTCCGCGGTACCTCGGCCATGGCCGAGACCTTCGACGCCATCGAGGTGGTGCGCCGGGTGCTGTCGGCCCTCGAGCAGCAGTACGTCGTCGTGAGCCTGCTGCGCCACGCCCTCCAGGACGACGCTCTCAGCGTGGCCATCGGGGCCGAGAACGGCGACTCGCTGGCCGAGTGCTCCCTCGTGGTCGCCCCCTACGAGGCCGAGGGGTCGCGGGCCGGCACCGTCGGCATCCTCGGCCCCACCCGCATGAACTACCCCCAGGCCATGGCGGCCGTGGCCGTGGTGTCCCGGCGCCTCGGCCACCACTTCAGCGACGAGGGCTGATGGCCGCCGCCGAGGACTTCTACGCGCTCCTGGGCGTCTCCTCCCGGGCCACCGAGGAGGAGATCAAGCGCGCCTACCGGCGCAAGGCCCGGGAGCTGCACCCCGACACGAGCTCGGCCCCCGACGCCGAGGAGCGGTTCAAGATGGTGACCCTGGCCTACGAGACCCTGCGGGATCCCGAGCGCCGGCGGCGCTACGACATGTTCGGGCCCGACGCCCTCCGGGGCAGCGGGGCGGGGGGCGGGGCCGGAGGAGCGGGGGGCTTCGGCGACGTGTTCTCCGCCGGCCTCGGCGACCTCTTCGAGTCGTTCTTCGGTGCCAGCCCGTTCGGGGGAGGCAGCCGCCGGCCCTCGGGCCCGCCTCCGGGCAACGACCTCGAGGTGGTGCTCGACCTCGACTTCGCCGAGGCCGTCTTCGGGGGCGAGCACGAGGTGACGGTGCGGGGACCGGTGCCCTGCACCACCTGTGGCGGCTCGGGGGCCCGGCCCGGCACCCAGGCCAGCACCTGCGCCACCTGCGGTGGGGCCGGCCAGGTCCGCCAGGTGCGCCAGTCGGTCCTGGGCCAGATGGTGACCGCCGGGCCGTGCCCCGCCTGCCGGGGCATGGGCGTGCAGATCGACCAGCCCTGCGACGACTGCCGAGGCGAGGGCCGGCGCACCCAGAGCCGCACCTTCTCGGTGGTCGTGCCCGCCGGGGTCGACCACGGCAACACCCTCCGCCTCGCCGGCAAGGGGGCGGCCGGCCCCCGGGGGGGTCCGGCCGGCGAGCTCTACGTCCACATCCGGGTCCGGCCTCACGAGCGCCTCGAGCGCCAGGGCCAGGACCTCCTCGAGGTCCTCCACCTCCCCCTCACCCAGGCCGCCCTCGGCGCCCACCTGCGCTACCAGACCCTCGACGGCGAGGAGGACCTCGTCGTCCCCCGGAACACCCAGACCGGGCGCATCTTCCGGCTCCGGGGCCGGGGCGTGCCCCACGTGCAGGGGCGGGGCCGGGGGGACCTGCTCGTGCAGATCGTGGTGGACACCCCGGCCAACCTCACCGGCGAGCAGGAGGAGCTGCTCCGGCTCCTGGCCACGGCCCGGGGCGAGGAGGTGGCCCCGGCCGACTCCGGCTTCCTGGCCCGGATCCGCTCGGCGTTCAAGTAGGGCCGCCGTGGTCGTCGACCCGGGCCTGCGCTCGGCCCGGGCCCACGTCGTCGTCGAGGACCTCGAGTCGCCCGTCCTCGACGCCGCCGACCACCACCACCTGGGCCGGGTCCTGCGCCTGCGGGCGGGGGAGGCGGTCACCGTGACCGACGGCGCCGGGAGGTGGCGGCCGTGCCGGCTGCGGGACCCGGGACGCGGGGCCCTCGAGGTCGTGGGGCCCGTGGCCGTCCAGGCCCGGCCCGAGCCAACGGTGGCCGTGCTCTTCGCCCCGCCCCGGGGCGCCGACACCGCCACCTGGACGGTCCGCAAGCTCACCGAGCTCGGGGTCGACCGCATCGGGGCCCTCGTCACCGACCGGGGTGTGGTGCGCTGGGACTCCCACCGGCGCGAGGCCCAGCTCGACCGCTGGCGCCGGGTGGCCCGGTCGGCGACCGGCCAAGCCCGTCGCTGCTGGCTCCCCGCCGTCGAGGGACCCGTGGAGCTGGCGGCCGCCGCCCGCATGGCCGGCGTGGCCCTGGCCGAGCCCGGCGGCGGTGCGCCGTCCCCGGCCCGGCCCTGCATCCTCGTCGGCCCCGAGGGGGGGTGGAGCCCCGAGGAGGCGGCCGCCCTCCGAGACGTCGCCAGGGTAGGCTTGGGGCCGTTCGTGCTCCGAGCGGAGACGGCTGCGCTGGCGGCCGCCGCCCTCATGTGCGGGCTACGCAGCGACTTGGTGAGCCCGGGTCCCACTCCCGGGTCGTGAGGCCCGGGACGGTGAGGGTGGGGCGCGCCGGCCGAGGCCCGGCGGTGCCAGGGTGCTGCGCACGGGGGAGCCACCAGAGGGCAGGGGAAGACCATGGACAGTGACGTGCCGGTCGTGGAGCCAGTGCAGGAGTACGCCCGGGCCGTGGGCAGTCGCCTCCGGGCCATCCGGCGCCAGAAGGGCCGCTCGCTCCAGGACGTGGAGGCCTCGACCGGCCACGAGTTCAAGGCCTCGGTGCTCGGCGCCTACGAGCGGGGCGAGCGGGTGATCTCGGTGCCCCGCCTCCACCGGCTGGCCGCCCACTACGAGGTCCCGGTGGACCAGCTCCTGCCCTCCCCGGGAGAGCGGCCCGACCCCGGCGGGGACGACGTCGTCGTCACCTTCGACCTCAGCCGGTTCAACGAGGTGGAAGACGAGGAGCTGGCCATGGTCCGCCGCTACCTCGACCGCATCCAGGTCATGCGCCAGGACTTCAACGGCCGGGTGCTCACCATCCGCCGCGACGACATCCGGGCCATCGCCGGGCTCTTCGGCACCGACCCGGGGGCCCTCGTACGCCGCCTCGAGGACGTCCACCTGCGCCTCACCGACTGAGCCTGCGTCACGGGCGGCGTCGCCCTGGGCGTCGACGCCGGGGCCTCGTACTCGTGACGTGGTGAGAGCAGGGCGGCGTCGGGTCCGAGGGCTTCACGTCGGGCGCCGACGTGCCGATAGGGCAGTCATGGCCGATCTCATCGACTACCTGGGGTCGGGGGAGACCTGCCTGGGCTGCGCCGAGGTCATCCGGGCCGGGGACATCGCCGCCGCCCCCTCCGAGCACCGCCCCGAGCAGCTCCTGTGCGTGGGTTGCTGGTGGCTCAGGTCCTGCGACCTCCCGCTCCCCGGTTGGGACCGACCGGCCCAGCGGCGACGCAACCTCTCCGGGGTGTTCAGGGCCCTCCGCATCCCCGGCCGCAACCCGGCGGGGCCTGAGGGCTAGACGACGACGAGGTTGTCGGGCTGCGACCGGCCGGGCGAAGGTGGCGAAGCGGCCACCGTGGCTCGTGGCCACGGCAGGGCTCGGAGCCCAGGCGCCGATCTCGGCCTCGAGCCACGCTCGGGCCCCGGCCGGGGCGGCAGCTCGCTCAGGGGCCGGGGCGGGGAGGGTCGGGCACGACGAAGCGCTGACCGGGGTAGACGAGGTCGGCGTTGCCGGGGTCGACGAGGGCTTGGCGGTTGGCGGCGATGAGCCCGCGCCAGTAGGGCACGACCTCGGCATCGGTCGGCCCCCGGCCCCAGGCCTCGGCCAGCACCCGTTCGGCGATGCGCCAGAACGACTCGCCCGGCGCCACCGTCCAGGTGCGAGCCTCCCCGCCCCGGTCCCGGCGCGGGTCGGCGTCCGCGTCCGCGTCCGCGCCGGCGTCCGCGTCCGCGTCCGCTGATGGCGGCCGGCCTACTCCCCCCGCCGGCCCGCGGGTGGCGTCGTCCCCGGGCGTGAGCAGGCGCATGGTCAGGGGCACCGGCGCCGCGTCCGGATGGGCGGCCTTGGGGTCGGCAGCCTTGGGGTCGGCAGCCTTGGGGTCGGTGGGATCGACACCTGCCGGAGTGGACGGCATGGTGGTGACGCCGGCGGTGGACGGCGCCACCAAGACCACCGTGGTCGGCACCGTGGTCGGCACCGTGGTCGGCACCGTGGTCGGTGGGACGGGGTCGTGGGCCAGGGCCGGGGCCGACGCGGCGAGCACCACGGCCCCGGTGACGCTGGCCAGCACCGGCCGCAGCGGGCGCAGGGTCACCCGGTCGAGCACCCGCACGGCCCGCCCGGCGCCCAGGAGCCGGGCCAGGATCCCGGCCACCGAGGTGGCGAGGAGGTACCAGGCGGCGGCGAGAGCGAGGTAGCGGGCGGCGGCGAGGGTCACGACGACCGGGCCCCGCCGCTCGAGCGCCACCTCCCAGGCCCTCGTCGAGCCGGCGTCACCCACGCCCAGCGTGGACCCGGCGAGGTGGAGCGCGACCACGCAGGCCACGAACCCGGTCGGGCCGAGGACGAGGCCGAGCCGGGCCCGCCTCACCCATCGGCCCCCGCGACCCGGGAGCCGCCAGGAGCGCCCTCCACGAGCAGCTCGTGGCACCCGTCCCCGTCGAGGTCGGCAGCCCGCAGGCCCTGGCCTCCGGCGATCGTGTCGACCACCTCGGCCGTGGCCAGCTCGCCGGCCAGGGGCCAGGCCGCGAACCGGTAGACGACCCCGCTGGCCGGGCGGAGCAGGGCGAGGGTGCGGGTGCCCGAGCACGTCCAGTCGCCGACGGCCACGACGTCGCCCCCGGTGCCGACCGCCCACGTCCACGCCCCGGCCGTGAGGCGCCCGGCGTCGAAGGCCAGCGACTCGGGGCAGCCGTCGCCGTCGACGTCGGCCACCAGGGGGCCCTGGGCCCCGGCGCAGCTCCGCGGAGCCGGCGACGGGGATCCCCGCCCGGCGCTCCCCGGCACCGGCGCCGAGGCCTCGGTGGTGCTGGCCGCGGGGCCGGGGCCAGCGGCGGTCGCCGTGGCCGCGGCGGTGCCGGCGGCGCGGGCGGTGGTCGGCTCCTCCGCCGCCCCGGAGGACGAGGGGGGCGCGGCGCGGGAGGTTGGGCCGGCGGTCGCGGCCACGAGGGCACCCACGGCGGCCACGGCGGCCACGACGGCGGCGACCCCCACCCGGCGGGCCCGGGTCCGGGGCTGGCGAGCCGGGGGGCGGGGCCAGTCGAGCGGGGGGCGGGGCGTGAGGGGCTGGGCCGGCCAGGTCCCCTCGCCATCCGCCGTCGTGGGGTCGGCGGATCCCTCCCCGCCCCCGTCGGGCCCGGAGCCCGGCCCGGCCGGGGCCCCGGCGGCGGGGGGCCAGCCGGCGCTGGCGGGCTCCGGGCCCGGACTGGCGGCGGCGGCGCTCCAGGCCGAGCCGACGCCGCCCGCCAGGTCGCCGGCGGCGTCGGCCAGGGCATCGGCCAGCCAGCGGGCCGGGGGTCGGTCGGCGGCGACGGGGGCGGTCGCCCGCTCGGCGAGGCCCTCGAGGGCCGACCAGTAGCCGGCCACGGACAGGCCGGTCTCGGCCGGTCCTGCCGCGGTGCCGCCGCGGTCGACGAGGTGGAGGAGGACGACGCCGAGCCCGAAGATGTCGTGGGCGGGGTCGAGGGGGTCGTCGTCGCCCCGGGAGGGGTCGCGGTAGGGCGGCGGCACGGCCGGAGGGCCCACCCTGGCCCCCCAGGGCCCCCCGCCCCCCAACCCGCAGAGCACGGCGCGGCCCCCGGCCACGAGCACGTGCTCGGGCGCCACCGACCCGTGGACGAGCCCGAGGTCGTGGAGGTCGGCGAGGGTGGACGCCAGCGCCGCCACCACGGGCGCCACCTCGGCGGCCGTGGCCGGGGCCTCGTCGAGGCGAGGCCCCTCGACCGCGGCGGTCACGAGGACCACGGGTGCCGCCGCGGGCTCCTCGAGGGCCACGAGCTCGACGAGGTCGGGATGGGCGGCGCTGCGGAGGAACTCGGCGGCGGTGACGAGGCGGGCCGCCGCCGGTCCCTCCGCCGACCGGCACACCACCGGGCGGCCGTGGCGGGTCTCGCGCCACGACCGGGTGCCGGACCGGGGGGCGTCGGTGCCGGCCTCCCCGGTGGTGCCGTCGGTCACCCGCCTACTCTAGAGCACTTTTCATGCTGTTTCAAGAGGTTCTACGATGGATCAGCGCAAGCAGGCCCCCGTGTCCACCTCGGCCCGAGGCTCGGCGAGCACGGCTGCGGCCTCGTCCCAGGTGAGGGCGTAGGCGGTGGCGGGGGCGTCGGGGGCCACGGCGAAGGCCACGCCCACCACGGCGCCCCCCTCGTCGACGAGGGCCGCCCCCGAGTCGCCCGGCTCGAGGGCGGCAGCGAGGATGAACACCTGGCGCACCGTGATACGGCGGCCGTAGATGTCCCGGCCCCGGGCGCTCACCTCGTCCTCGATGCGGGCCGGGGACACCTCGATGCGGACCTGGCCCCGGGGGTGGCCGAACACGGCCCCGGCATCGCCCACGTCACCCTGGCCGGCGGGGAGCGGAGGCTGGCCCAGCCCCGGCACCGTGAGCAGGGCGAGGTCGCGCTCGGCGTCGTAGACCACGACCGTGGCGGCCAGCTCCCGCCCGTCGGGGCGGGTGATCCGGGGGTCGTCGACGCCCGCCACCACGTGGGCGTTCGTCATCACCACCCCGGGCTCGACGACGAAGCCGCTGCCCTGGAGCAATCGGCCGCAGGCCTCGCCGGCGAGCTGCACGGTGGAGCCCACCACCCGGGCCTCGACGTCGGCGGGGATGGCGCCCGACGGCGGTGGGATCCCGGTGCGGGGCGCCGGGGTGAGGCGGTCGAACACCTCGGGGAAGTCGGCCCGGCTCACCTGGTCCCGCAGGGCCTGGAGCGCGGCGGGCACCCGGGGCGTGGCCCGGTCGACGAGGCGGGCCGCCACCGAGCCCCGGACGAGGCGGGAGAGGTCGCCCGGCACCTCGGCGAGGGTGGGGACGAGCAACCAGAGGATGACCACGAGGCCCAGGGCGCCGGCCCCGGCCCCGGCGACGTGATCGACCTGGCGGAGCCCGCCCAGGGGGATCCGGCGGCGGAGCTGGAACCCCACGAGCTCGCCCACGCTCGCCGTGAGGCTGGCCACGACGAGGAAGACGCCCACCGCCACCAGGGCCCGACCGAGCTCGCCGACGCTCGCCGGCAGGGCGTCGAGCACCCAGGGGGCGAGGATGGCGGCGACGACGAGGCCGACGCCGAGGCCCAGCCACGAGGCCACCCTGGCCACGAAGCCCATGCGGTAGCCGCCCACGACGGCGCCGAGGCCGAGGACGACCACGGCCACGTCGAAGGCGTTCACCCCGGCACGGTACCGCTGCCGGCACCGGCCTTGGCCCGTAGCCGCCGAGCCGCTACCTTGGCAACACCTGCCACATGAACCACATGGGCCACAGCACCCCCGGGCGTGGGCAACGCCCACCCCTCCCGCCATGACCTCCATCTGTCAGCTCCACGCCCGAGAGATCCTCGATTCCCGGGGCCTGCCCACGGTCGAGGCCGAGGTCGGCCTGGCCTCGGGAGCCCGGGGTCGCGCCGCCGTGCCCTCAGGCGCCTCCACCGGCCAGTGGGAGGCCCTCGAGCGGCGCGACGGCGGGGACCGCTACCTGGGCCGGGGCGTGCTCGAGGTGGTCGGGAGCATCACCGGAGAGATCGCCGAGGCCGTCGTGGGCCGCGAGGCCGGCGACCAGCGGGGCCTCGACGCCGCCCTCTGCGACCTCGACGGCACCGACGGCAAGCGCCGCCTGGGCGCCAACGCCGTCCTCGCCGTGTCGATGGCCACCGCCCGGGCCGCCGCCCTCGAGGCCGGCCAGCCCCTCTACCGCTACCTGGGGGGCGTCGACGCCCACGTCCTGCCGGTGCCGTTCCTCAACGTGCTCAACGGCGGGGCCCACGCCGCCAACGCCCTCGACGTCCAGGAGATGATGATCGTCCCGGTGGGAGCGGCCTCCTTCTCCGAGGCGCTGCGCTGGGGCGCCGAGGTCTACCAGGCCCTGCGCGCCCTCCTCGCCCAGCGGGGCCTGGCCACGGCCGTGGGTGACGAAGGTGGCTTCGCCCCCGACCTCGGTGCCACCGAGGACGGGCTCGAGCTCCTCGTCACCGCCGTGGAGGCCGCCGGCCTCCGGCCAGGAGCCGACGTCGCCCTCGCCCTCGACGTGGCGGCCAACGAGCTGCGCCACGACGGTGGCTACCGCCTCGAGGGTCGCCAGTGCACCGGGGCCGAGCTCGTGGCCACCCTGGCCCGCCTCCAGCGCAGCTTCCCGGTGGTGTCGATCGAGGACGGGGTGGCCGACGACGACACCGCGGGTTGGCAGGCCCTCACCGCCGAGCTCGGCCACGACGCCCAGCTCGTGGGCGACGACGTCTTCGTCACCAGCCCCGAGCGCCTGGCCGAGGGCATCGCCGCCGGGGTGGCCAGCGCCGTGCTCGTGAAGCTCAACCAGGTCGGCACCCTCACCGAGACCCTGGCCACGGTGGCCCTGGCCCGGAGCCACGCCTACGGGGCCATGGTCTCCCACCGCTCGGGCGAGACCGAGGACACGTTCGTGGCCGACCTGGCGGTGGCCACGAACGTCGGCCAGCTCAAGGCCGGGGCACCGTGCCGGACCGAGCGGGTGGCCAAGTACAACCAGCTCCTGCGCATCGAGGAGGAGCTGGGCGACGCCGCCGCCTACCCCGGGTCCGGGGCCCTGGTCCGCCGCCCGGGCGGGGCGGCGCCGTGAGCCGGTCCCGTCCCCCCCGGGGCAGGGTCGGGGGGCCCGCCCCGCCGTCGTCCCCGAGCTCGCCGGCCTCCCCGACCTCCCCCCGGCCGGCGCGCCACCCCGGGCTGGTGCTGGCCCTGGCCGCCCTCGCCCTCGTGGCCGCCCTGGCCGTGCTGCCGGCCCGGGCCTACCTCGCCCAGGCCCGCGAGCGCGAGGCGGTGCGCGACCAGCTCCTCGAGCTGGACCAGGTGAACGAGGGCCTCCAGGCCCGTCTCGACCTCCTCGGCTCCGATGCCGAGATCGAGCGCCTCGCCCGCCAGCGCCAGCAGCTCGTCAAGCCCGGCGAGGAGGCCTACGCCATCCTGCCCGAGGCGCCACCCGGTCCCCAGGGCAGCGCCGGCGCCGGCGATCCCCCGGGCTGAGCCATGGCCGGCCGGGTGCGGGTCGGCACGAGCGGCTGGTCGTACCGGTCCTGGGTGGGGGGCTTCTACCCCGACCCCACCCCGGCGTCGCGCCTGCTGGCCCGCTACGGGGAGCGCCTCGGTGCGGTCGAGGCCCACGCCACCTTCCGCCGCTTCCCCTCGCCGACCACGGTGGCGGGGTGGGCGGCCGCGACCCCCCCGGGGTTCCGGTTCGCCCCCAAGGCCCAGGCCTCCATCACCCACCGGCGCGACCTCGAGGGCCTCGAGGAGCGGGTGGCCCGCTTCCTCGCCGGCCTCGGCCCGCTGGGACCCCGGCTCGGGCCCGTCCTCTACGCCCTCCCCCACCGCCAGGTCGACCTCGCGCGCCTCGATGCCCTCCTCTCGGCACTCCCCGGCCCGGGGGCGGGCCCTGCCGCCGTCCTCGAGCTGGCCCCGGCCTGGCACACCCCCGAGGTCCAGGCTCGGCTCCGGGACCACGGTGTGGGCCTCGTGGTCGTCGACGTCGACGGCGGAGACGACCCCGCACCCGGCGCCCCTGGCCACCTCCCCGGGAACGTGCGCTACGTACGGCTCCGGCGGCGGGCCTACGGGCACCAGGCCCTGGCCCGGTGGGCCGACCGCCTGGGGGGGTGGGCCGCCGACGGCCACGAGACCTACGCCTTCGTGCGCCACGACGACGACGGCCGGGCCCCCCGGTACGCTCTGTGGCTGCAACGACGCCTCGACCCCCCTGAGCCTCCACCCGGCCACCCGTGAACCCCGCCTCTCCCGTCGACGACCACCGGGCCGTGGGCCGCCTCCTCGGCCTGGAGCCCCGCGGCGCCTTCGAGGTCGTGCGGCGCCGTCCCGACGGCACCCCCTCGGTCATCCGCAACGCCCCGTTCCTCGCCGACGGCACCCCCATGCCCACCCTCTACTGGCTCGTGGACGCCGACCTCCGGGCGGCCGTGAGCCGGCTCGAGGCCGAGGGGGGGGTGCGCCGGGCCGAGGCCGCCGTCGATCCCACGGCACTGGCCCGGGCCCACGCCGCCTACGCCGCCGAGCGCGACGCCGCCATCGATCCCCGCCAC
>Ga0187893_10003391_pt1 | contig 32433 bp, 26 predicted proteins | sample MA1701074metaG_FD_139574 | JGI IMG/M metagenome (GOLD analysis project Ga0187893, IMG submission 139574) | White microbial mat communities from a basaltic lava cave in the Kipuka Kanohina Cave System on the Island of Hawaii, USA - MA170107-4 metaG ...
CCATAACGGACCCGCAGGAGCTTCTTCGCAATCGCGCCCGCCGCGACTCGCACCGCGGTCTCGCGCGCGCTCGACCGGCCGCCGCCTCGGTAATCGCGGAACCCGAACTTGGCGTCGAAAGTGAAGTCGGCGTGGCCGGGCCGATACTTGTCCCGAATCTCGGTGTAGTCGCGGGAGCGCTGGTCGCGGTTCTCGACGGCGATGGCGATGGGAGTCCCCGTCGTCCGGCCCTCGAAGACTCCGGAGAGAATCTTCGGCTCGTCGCTTTCGTCCCGCTGGGTCGTGACCTTCGACTGTCCCGGCCGCCTGCGATCGAGGTCGGGCTTCAAGTCCGCTTCCGAAAGCTCGAGGCCCGGCGGCGCCCCGTCCACGATGACGACGTACGCGGGACCGTGGCTCTCCCCGGCCGTGGTGACCCGGAAGATCTGCCCGAAGCTGTTCCCCGGCATTCGCCCCCGATCAGCTGCCCAGGACCGCGGGAACCGACTCCCCCATGATATTGACGACCCGATCGATCTCGGCGTCCGTCGTGACGAGGGGCGGCGCGAGAAGAAAGACGTCTCCCCGGTGGCGGGAGAAGAGACCGCGCTTCTGGGTCTCCTCGTGAACGCGCGCTCCCACTTTGTCGGCGGCGGGATACTCCTCCTTCGTCGCCTTGTCCTTGACGATCTCGACCGCGCACATCATTCCGAGGCCGCGGACGTCGCCCACGTGAGGGTGGGAAGCGACGGCGGAGCGCAGCCCGTCGAGAAGCTTCTTCCCTTTCCGCTTGGCCTCGGACACCAACCCCTCGCGCTCGAGGATGTCCATGTTCGCGAGCGCGACGCGGCAGCCGACCGGATGAGAGCTGTAAGTATAGGCGTGCATCCAGACCGGGTCGGCTCCGTCCATGGTCTTCGCGATCTGGTCCGAGATGCCGATGCCCCCGAGGGGGAAGTATCCAGAAGTGATTCCCTTCGCGAACTGGATCATGTCGGGCTCGACTCCCCAGTGCTCGAGCCCGAACTTCGTCCCCGTCCGTCCGAATCCCGTAATGACCTCGTCGGAGACCAGCAGGACGTCGTACTGGGTGCAGATCTCGCGAATCCGAGGGAAGTAGTCATCCTGAGGCGGAATGACGCCGCCCGCGCCCTGGACCGGCTCCGCGAGGAACATCGCGACCGTATCGGCCCCTTCCTTCTGGATCGCCTTCTCCAGCTCGTTCGCGGCCGCGACGCCTTGAGAGACGCCGGCCGCAGCCTGGTACCGGTAGGGGTAGGGAGAGGGAATGTGCACGAATCCCGGAACGCGGGGCTCGAACATGGGCCAGTACGACGCGATGCCCGTGGCACTCATCGCCGCGAGGGTGACGCCGTGGTAACCCCACTGGCGCGAAATCACCTTGGTCTTCCCCGGCTTTCCCTTGAGGCGCCAGTAGTAGCGCGCGGTCTTGAAGCTGCTGTCGCTCGACTCACCGCCTCCTGACGTGAAGAAGAACCGGTTGATTGAAGGGTAAGTCCACGACGAGAGCCGCTCCGCGAGCTCGATGGCGGCGAGGTTGGAGCTCCCGGTGTAGCCCGAGCAGTATCCGAGGGTCGCCATCTGGTCGTAGGCGGCCTGGGCGAGCTCCTTCCGGCCGTGGCCCACGTTCACGTTCCAGAGGCCCGAGAGCCCGTCGATGTACTCCTTCCCGTCGGCGTCAATGAGCCTTGCGCCCTCTCCCCGAATCCAGACGTGTGCGCTCTTGTGGAGCGCGGGAGCGTGGAGAGGATGGATGAGGTGGGCCAGGTCGCGCGCGAGTAGCTCGCTCTTCGAGGTAGCCGATGCGGTCGCCATGAGATTTGCTCCGTCCTTCTCTAACACCTCGCGGGCTATCGCGAGGCCGCCCGCCTTCCGACGGGCAGTGCGTCCAGATTGGTGACGATGAACACCCGGAAGCCTTCCTTCAGCCGTTTCTCGATGTCCTCGGGACCGGCGGTGATGCCGCAGGCGACTTTGAACTCCTTGCAGGCCGAGAGCACGGATTGGATCGCCTTCTCTACGGCCGCGGCCTCGGAATCGTAGGCCCGCCGCAGGTCTCCCGGCCCGGGGAAAACGATGTCGACGCCGGGGGTCGAGACGATGTCTCTCGCGTTCGCGACTCCGACCCGGTCCTCGATGATGAGGATGCTCGGCGTCTTCTCCGAACCTTTTCCCATCGCGGCCACCGCGAGCTCGGCTTGCGCGCGATCCTCGACGTGAGGGAAGACCACGGCGGCCACTCCCGCTTCTCGGAGGAGCTTCGCGCGCTCGCGAGCCACCTCACGGCCTTCCCGGATGGGAGGAAGGCGGGCCGCGATGGGGCGGGGCCCGAGGCCGGCCATGAACGCGCGCATCCCGTCGACGTCGAAGGGCCCGGTCTCCACGTCGTAGAACACGAAGTCGAGCTCATGCTCCGACGCGAGCTTCACCGCGTCTTCTTTCGTCTTGCCGCCCGAGAACGCGCCGAACACCGCCTTTCGCGACCCCAGGAGAGAGAGAAATGGGTTCTCCGACGGATGCACGAGGGCGGCTCCCGCGAAAGTCAGAACAGAAAGGCCGAGAGAGAGTTTCGACATCTCGATCTCGCGGAGATTATCAATCCGAGGGTCCCGGGGCAAGGCGGGTTCTGGTTCGTGATACATTGCAGCATCGACTCGATGCCGCGCCAGGAAACGCCCCAGCTCTCCGGGTGGGGCCGCATTCCCGTGCCCGCGCGCGAAATCCGCTCCGAGGATCTGCGGAAGCTGACGGAGAACGCCGTCCTCTCGCGCGGCCTCGGGCGTTCCTACGGAGACTCCTCGCTCCCCCCTCCCGGCCGATTGGAGGTCGCCTCCACCGTCCTCGCGGATCGCATCCTCGCGTTCGACGAAGCCACCGGGTCCTTGCGGGCGGAGGCCGGGCTCTCGCTGCGCGAGCTTCTTCGCGTGTTCCTCGAGAGGAATTGGTTCCCTCCGGTGAGCCCGGGAACCCAGTTCGTGACCCTGGGAGGGATGGTCGCCGCCGACGTGCATGGAAAGAACCACCACGTCGCTGGAACTTTCGGTACGCACGTCGATGAGGTCCTGATCCGGGTCGCGGACGGCCGGATCGTTCGCTCTTCTCCGACGGAGGAGTCGGACCTATTCTGGGCGACGGTCGGCGGCATGGGGCTCACCGGCCACATTCTCGAGGTCGAGTTCCGCATGAAGCGCGTTCCCACGCCATGGATCGTGGAAGAGCGCGAGCGCTTCTCCGACCTCGACGCGCTCATCGAAGGCCTGAAGCGCTCCGCGAAAGAGTGGCCGTTCACCGTCGGATGGCTCGACGGAATGGCCCGAGGCCGTTCTCTGGGGCGCGGCGTTTTGAGCCGAGGCCGTTGGGCGGAGCCCGGGGAAGCCCCCACGAGCCTGCCGCCGCCGCTCTTCCGGTTTACCGTCCCCTTCGAGTTTCCCAACTGGGCGCTGAACAAGTGGACGATCCGCGCCTTCAACGACGCCATCTACCATGCACACGTCTGGAATCGGCGGCGCGTCGTGCACCCGGAGAGCTTCTGGTACCCGCTCGACAAGATCCTCGAGTGGAATCGCATCTACGGGCGCCGCGGGTTCACGCAGTACCAGTGCGTCGTCCCCGACTCTGCCGGGCACGCCGCGGCCCGGCGATTCCTCGAAGCTCTCATGGGGGCCGGAGGCGCCGATTCCTTCCTCTGCGTCATCAAGGACTGTTCCGCCGAAGGGAACGGCCTGCTGTCTTTTCCAAAGCCGGGGATCTCCATCGCCATCGATCTGGCGGTACACGCCGGCACGCAGGGCATCGTCGATCGACTGAACGAGGCAGTGATTCGAGAGGGCGGCCGCATCTACCTCGCGAAGGACTCGTTCACGCGCGCCGAGCACTTTCGCGCGATGGAGCCGCGTCTCGAGCAGTGGAGCGCGGTGAGGAGGCAGTGGGATCCCGAGCTCCGGTTCCGCAGCGCCCAGTCAGTCCGCGTCCTGGGGGATCCCGCATGAAGGCAGCACTCCTCGGAGGAACGAAGGGCATCGGACGCGCCCTCGCGCGGCTCCTCGCGGAGAAAGGGCACGAGGTTTGTCTCCTCGGACGCGATCTCGAAGACCTGAAGCGCTCCGCTCAGGACATCCAGATCCGGGGCGCAGTCGGGAAGACCGTCCCCGTCGCGGAATGCGACCTCTCACGCCCGGAGACTTTCGGGCCGGCGCTCGAGCGCGCGGCGGCGGAGCTTCAAGGTCTCGATTGGGTCATCGTTACCGCGGCGGCGTTCGCGACGCAGGAGAAGCTCGAATCCGATCGAGCCCTCACGCGAGATCTCCTGACGACGAACTTCGCAAACACCATCCTCTTCTGTGAGGAGGCGCGGGAGCGCCTTCTCGCGCGAGGTGGGGGGACGCTCTGCGTGCTTTCGTCGGTCTCGGGAGACCGGGCGCGAAAGCCCGTCATCCTGTACGGAGCTTCGAAGGCGGGCCTCTCGGCATACCTCGAAGGGCTCGACCACAAGTTCCGGAGCCAGGGCCTCAAGACGATCACGGTGAAGCCCGGCTTCGTGAAGACAGGGATGACGTCGGGGCTCACTCCTCCGCCGTTCGCGGGAGAGCCGGAGGGCGTCGCGAAGGACATCCTCGGAGCAATCGAGCAAGGACGGCCTTTGGTCTACACCCCGAAGATGTGGCGCCTCGTGATGCTCGTCATCCGGAACCTCCCTCGGTTCGTGATGCGGCGGATTGAGTTCTGAATGCCGCAGCGAGCGGCGCGGACACGGTTGCCAGTCTTGCGGGGTCCCCGGAGAAACGCCGACTGGTGAGCCGGCAGGACCATGAGCAGAACCCGCTCGACTCTAACCATTCAGGAGTTAACTCCGTGTTAGTACGACCAAACAGTAACATAGTCCGCGAGCGGACAAAGAGCCGTCATGGTTGCCGCCGAATCTCCCCTGTTGTACCATTTACACATGAAACGTACAAATCTTGTGCTCGATGAGGACCTCCTCGACGAGGCGACCCGGCTCAGCGGGGAGAGGACGTACTCGGCGGCCGTGAACCGGGCGCTTTCCGACTACGTGCGGCGCGCCCGGGCGGGCCGCATCCTCGAGCTCGCGGGGCAGGGACTCTGGGAGGGAAGCCTGTCCGAAATGAGACGCGACGCCGACCGGGTCGCCGACAAGCCGAGGAAGCGCGTTGGTTCTCGTTGACACCTCCGTCTGGATCGAGGTGTTCCGGAAACCGGTGGGGCTCGCCCTGGACGTCTTGGTGGACCTCGACGAGGTCGTGACCTGTCTTCCCGTCGTCCAGGAGGTCCTTCAGGGCTTTCGCGAAGAGAAGGCGTTCCAGATCGCACACGAAGCGATGCGATCCTTCCCGACCGTGGAGTCGCCCTTGACCCAAAGTCTCTTCCTCGAGGCTGTTTCACTCTACCGAACCGCGCGTCGCCAAGGCTTCACCGTTCGCTCCAGCGTCGACTGCCTCATCGCCGCCTGCGCGCTCCGCCATGACCTGGAAGTCCTTCACGCCGACAGAGACTTCAAAGCTCTCTCGAAGATTTCGGCCTTGAAACAGCGACCGCTCTGAAGCCGCGGCCGATCAGGGCTGCGGAGTTCCGCTCGTCGCCGCTCCCTTCAAATATCGGTCGAACCAGGCGACGTAGCGCTCGGCCCGATCCCGCTGATAGGTCGGGCGAGCGAGGCCGTGGTACTGCTCCGGGTAGATCACGAGCTGGGTTTCGACCCCCAGGCTCTTTAGTGCCTGGTACATCTGCTCGGAGTTGATGAGCGGCACGTTGAAGTCGCGCTCGCCGCACATGAAGAGAGTCGGGGTCTTGATGCGGTCGGCGTGGTAGAAAGGATGGGAGATCTTGAGGTACGGCTGGATGTCCTTCCAGGGAAGGCCGACCTCGTTCTCGTACTGGCGAATGTACTGATCCGTCCCGTAGGCGGCGAGCATGTTCGACACACCGGCGCCGCTCACCGCCGCCTTGAATCGCGTGTCGCTCGCGATGGTGTAGTTCGTGGTCATGCCTCCGTAGCTCCATCCGCCGATCCCGAGCCTTTCGGGGTCCGCGATCCCCTGGGCCACGAGGTGGTCGACGGCCGCGATGACGTCCTGCACCTCGAGGTTCCCCCAGTCGGCGTTGATGGCGCGGGTGAACTGAAGTCCCCTTCCCGAGCTTCCGCGATAGTTGGGCGCAACCACCACGTAACCCTTGGCGGCAAAGAGCTGCCACGTGAAGTCGAACTCGAAGCCGTCCTGCCCCACGGGTCCGCCGTGGATGTAGGCAATGGTCGGATACGTCCGCCCGGGCTGGTAGTCCGGAGGCTTCACGACGATTCCGTGGACCATCGTCCCGTCGCGGCTCTCGACCTCGATCCCCTCGAGCGCCCCGAGCTCCACCGCTTCGAGAAGCTCGCGGTTGTGGCTCGAGATCGGCCGTGACTTCTTTCCCTCGAGCGCCATGACTTCTGCCGGTACATGCGGGGTCGAGGCTGCGACCGCGACACGGTCGTCCTTCCCGACGCTCATCTCGGAAACGACACCTGGCGCCTCCGCAAAGCGCTCGACCGGTCCTCCCGCGGCGGGGACTTTCGCCACCATCCGGCTTCGATCGTCCTCGAGCAGGAAGTAGATCGACTTCCCGTCGGAGGACCAGGAGGGCGCAGACACGGCCCTATCGAGATCCGGCGTCACGAGACGAGGCTCGCCCCCTTCGACCGGGATGACCGCGAGCCTCGCCATGTCATAGGAGGTGTAGCTGGGAGAAGAGCCCCGCAGGTACGCGATCCACTTGCCGTCGGGACTGAACGCGGCGGGACTTCCGAAGTCGTTGTCGGGCCCTCCGAACTGCGTGAGCTGCTTGGGCGCCGCTCCCGCACGGGGCTCGATGACGTAGAGGTCGGTGTTCTCGTGGCGATCCGGGTCGCCGCCGCGCTTGGAGGAAAACGCGATGAGAGTGCCGTCGGGAGACCACGAGGGAAGCGCCTCGTCGAAGTCGCCGGGAGTGAGAAGATCTGACTTCCCGCTCGCGACGTCGAAGAGGTACAGGTGGTCCCGGAGCCTCCGCAGGTAGCCTTCACCGTCCCGCTTGAACTGATACCGGTCGAGCACGATGGGCTTCGGCGTCTTCTTCTTTTCGTCTTTCTCGTCGACCTCATCCGGGTCGGGGTCCGAGGCGATGACCGCGAGCTTCGCCCCGTCGCGAGACCAGGCGTAATCGGAGACGCCTCCCGGGAAATCGGTGAGCTTCCTCGCTTCTCCTCCCGATCGAGCGAGGACCCAGACTTGCGATTTCTCTTTCTCCTCGTCGCCCCCGCCGCCGCGGGTCGCGAGAAAGGAGAGATAGCGGCCATCCGGACTGAAGCGCGGCTTGCTCTCGCTCTCGTCCGCGGTGTGGGTGAGCTGGAGCGTCGAGGTCCCATCCCAGCTCGCCATCCAGACGTCCGCGTACCGCCGGTCCTTTTCGAGGTTCGAGGTCCTCACCACGTAGGCGATCCAATCCCCTTCGGGGGACAGCTCGGGGTCGGAAACGTCTTTGAGCGAGGCGAGGTCCGCGAAATCGAGGCGCCTTTTCGGCTCCGCGGACGCTCCGGCTGCTCCCGCCGCAAGGATCAGAAGCCACATCGTTCTCGAGGCAAATCGGTTTCGAATCATGGTTCTCCCCATTTCTCTTTCCGGGCCTACGGTATCAAAGTTACAATGAATACGTGAAACAGAGCACGAGCTTCTACGAGTCGAGCGGCAAAGTCTTCATCAAAAGCCGCGCCGAGCTCGAGGCCATGGCCCTCGCCGGGCGCATGGCGTCCCAATGCCTTTCGTGGATTCTCCGCCAGGTCGAGCCGGGGATGACGACCCAGGACATCGACGACCTTCAGGTCGACTACGCCCGGAGGGAAGGGGTCGTGGCCGCTCCCCTGCACTACCGCGGCTTTCCCAAGAGCATCTGCACCGCGGTGAACGAGGTCATCTGCCACGGAATCCCGCAGCCGAAGCAAGTCCTGCGGGAGGGCGACATCGTCGGGATCGACGTGACCCTCCTCGTCGACGGCTTCCACGGAGACAACGCCGCGACCATTCCCGTCGCCGAGGTGAGCCCGCTCGCGATGAAGCTCCTCGTCGCGTCCCTCGAGGCGAACCGGTTAGGGATCGAGGCGGTGAGAGCCGGCGCGCGCATGGGCGATATCGGCCACGCCATCCAGTCCCACGTCGAGCCGCTGGGGTTCTCCGTGGTCCGGGATTTCGTGGGGCACGGGGTGGGCCGTGGATTCCACGAGGCTCCTCAGGTGCCGCACTACGGGACTCCGGGGATGGGGAAAAGGCTCGTCCCTGGAATGGTCTTCACCGTCGAGCCCATGATCAACGAGGGCACCTGGGAGATGGACCTCCTTTCGGACGGATGGACGGCCGTCACCCGCGACCGCAAGCTCTCCGCCCAGTACGAGCACAGCCTCGCGGTGACGGAAGAAGGAGTGCGCGTTCTCACGGTCCAGAACGAGGAAGGAAGGTGGGAGCCGCCCGGCCGGTGGTCCCCCCCGGGTTATGAGCCGGGTCGGTAGCGTTCACGTCCTTCGCGCGTCGACGAGACGGTAGCGCTCGTAGGGCCTGGGAAAGACGTCCTTCACCGCCACCTCGAATCCCGCGTCCTCGAGGAGAGTCTTCGCTTCAGGCAGCAGAAACGTCAGGTAGTACATGACGAACGGAGGGCACCAGAGCGCGTTCCGAACCCGCATGGCCGCGTTGAAGGCGCGCGATACCCAGTAGGCGGACGAGGTCCGAAGCGGCATCTCCGCGGTCGCGAACAGGAATCGGCCTCCGGGACGAAGACATCCGCGAACCGCCCTCACGAGGCGCCGGTGCTCCGCGGGGAGGAAGTGGCCGAGCGCGGAGAAACAGGTCACGACGTCGAACGCTTCCACGAACGGAGGAGCGACAGCGTTCCCCCGGACCAAGGGAAGTCCAGTCTTTCGAGCGACCGCAAGCATCCCCCGACTGAAGTCGAGTCCCACCAGAAGCTCGCTCGCAAGTGGCCGCAGCACGTCGAGCATCGCCCCCGTGCCACAGCAGAGGTCGAGCACCCTCCGGGGACGCTCCTCGGCCAGGTACCGAGCCACCGCCCGGGCGACCTCGTCGGGAGTACGGAAGGGCGTGACGTCGAACTTGGGCGCGAGGAGGTCGTAGCCCCGCTCCGTCGAAGACAGTGCCTCGCGAGCGAGCTCCCAGAACGTCGGCCCTTCGGGATGAAACAGAATCCGCTACCTGCTCTCAGGCCAGGTCGTGCTCCCGCCGCTCGACCGTAAACCGGTCGCCGTCCTCGCCCCGGCGGCGGAAGCCCAGGAGGTGCAGGATCGGAAGTGCGTACCACCGCGCTACATGGCGGTTCACGAAGACCGCGTGCGGCTCCCCGGGAACCCGCCAGACGCCGGGCAGCCAGTGCACGATCCGTCCGACGCGAAGATGGCGGAGTACCGCGGAGACAGCGAGCCAGAAACCCCATACACGGCGGGCGAGAAAGAAGCCGTCGTTTCCCAGCTTCTGGTACAACGGCATGAGGAGGAAGCCGTCCGCGGGGACGGAGACAATCCCCTCGGCGTCGTCCGCGATCACCTGCCCTCTCGCCACGCGCTCGAAGCTTCGCAACCCGGGCCTCATTCGAAAGCGGTCCTCGGGGACGATTGCATGGCGATAGGTCACCTCCAGAATCTTAGGAACTCCCTCGGTCGACCGGCGCAGCCGTTCCCTTTCCGCTGCGATTCCGGCGGCCTCGGAATCCACCATCCCGAGCTCCGCGAGAGCGAGCCAGACGATGGCCTCCAGGTTCCGAACCGACGCGGGATCCTGGTGCTGGCCGCCTTCGAACGCGACGGCGGTATGCCCGAGGAGTCCTACGTAGTCGGCGAGAGTACCCTCGAGGTTCTCCTCGAGGCCGAGGATCGCGGGAACGGGAAATCGGCGGGCGAAGCCGCGGCTTCGGAGCGTATCCGCGAACACCGCGAACGGCTTCCCCTCCCCCGAGGTGGTGTGGAGGTCGAGGAGCGCGACCTCGCCCCGGGCGAAGGCGAAGCCTTTTTGAAGCTCCTCGAAGAGAGCGAGCCGCTCCCGGTCCTCGCTGCGCGAAAGGGACGCCGCGTCTTGGAGCCGCTCGAGCGCCTCCCGGCTCCAGTGCCGGTTGAGATCGTCGTCGACATAACGCACCCCCGCGTCGAGGGCTTCGACGTTGCCCAGGACGGCGACAAAATCGCCGCGCTCGAGCGTGTTCTCCCGCGAGAGCTTTGAGACGACGGCTTCGAGCGCGGCGGCTCCAGCCGGCTCGTTCCCGTGGATGGAGCCCACCACCAGGAGCAACGGTCCGGGGGTTGGTGCGGAGAGCCGGCCGATGATCCGCTCGCGGCAGGCGGTGGCGACTCCCTTCGTCACGCCACCCGAGCTCGAGCCGGCTGGAGCTTCTTCCAGAGCCAGGGCGCGCGCCGAACCGCGATGTCCGCGAGATAGAGGACGAGAGCGAGCCCCAGGAGGTACGGGGCCAGAGCCGTCGGAACGCTCGCCCGCTCGTCGCCCGTTTCGAAAATCTCCTCGGGCGACGGGCTCACTTTCCCGCCGGTGTCCCGGGAGAGCGCTTCGAGCTTCTCGACATCCGGCGGGTAGAAACGGTACTCGTCGGGAAACGGATAGAAGATGGTCCGGGTCCGCCCCACGCGATCGAGCGCCTCGGAGGAGATGCCCTCGGCATCGAGCTCGAATCGCCAGGGGGAGGACGCCGAGATGGAGAGGGGCACGGATGCGCGGTAGTGCCCGGGCGCCGTCTGTCGGAGCGGCACCCTCCTTACGTCCGCAGACGGTCCCGTGACCCGAAGCGCCGGCTCCAGACCTCGCGGGTAGTGGCCGCTCTCGTCGACGACCGAGAGCTCGACCTCCGCGGCGCTTCCCTTTCGATCGACGGTGAAGTCCACCTCGGCACCGCGGCTCCTCCGGGCGGTCTCGCGAACGAGCTGGGACCAGAACTTCCCGTAGCTTTCCCAGTTCAGCCAGTCGGCCGCCCAGCGGTTCTTCACGTCGGACGTGAAGGCAACCGCCCGGCCGATGCCATAGTGCCAGCGGGCGAGAAGCGGATCCTCGTCCTGCGCCTCGAGAATGACCTCGGCCGCGTCGCGCGGAAGCGTGCTCACGTAGCCCTTGAGCTTCGGAGCGCTGGTGAAATCGATTCCCCGGAACGCCTCTATCTCCCGCTTCACCACGGGAGAGAACGATTCCTCCACGAGCGTGGCTTCGAGCGCGATCTGGGTCTCCTCGATGAAGATCTGCTGCACCTTCTCCGCGTCCTCGATGAAGTAGCTGCGGCCGGCGCCCCAGCGGGCGATATCGGCCAGAAGCTCGCGGTCCGCTTCCTCTCCCACCGCCACCGAGGAGACGGTGATCTCCTCTTCCGTCATCCGCGTCACCAGCTCTTCGTAGTCGTCGGGATAGGTTTTTCCGTCGGACAGCAGGATCACGTGCTTCACCTTCGACGGACTGTCGCGAAGCTGCTCGAAGGCGCGCTCGAGCGCCGGATAGATGTTCGTCTGGGCGCTCGCCTGGATGCGGCTGATGCCGTCCTTGATCCATTCCTTGTTGGTCGCGAGCTGGAGGGGAATGGTGACGTAGGGATTCCAGTCGAAGGTCACGACGCCGAACCGGTGCGTCTCCTCGAGGAGGTCGAGCGCGGCCTTGGTCGCCTCCTTGGCGAGCGCGATCTTCTTTCCGTACATGCTGTAGGACTTGTCGAGCACGACCACGAGCGACAGGTCCTTCCACTTCTCTTCCACGCGGAACTCGACCGGCAGGATCCGCTCGACGACGGTGTCGGTGTAGCCCTCTTCCCCGTAGCTCGTCTCGCCGGCGGCGAAGATGAGCCCTCCGTCGTCGTCGCGCACGTAGGACTCTAGGGCGAGCATCGTCCTCGCGTCCAGGCTCGGGGCGGAAACGTCGCTCAGAATCACGGCATCGTACGCCGTGAATCGTGCCGCCGCAGAGGACGCGGAGCTCCCCGGAAGCACCGTCACCTCCATCCCCTCGGACTCGAGAGCGCGCTTCAGGTAGGGAGCGCTCGGCGGGTGCCCCTCGACATAGAGGACGCGCAGGGGCGGCCCAACGGTCACCGCCTGCACGCGGGAGTCGTTGCCGCGGAAGGGATCCTCTTCCGTCTCGATTCGCGCCTGCAGATCCTGAAGCCCGGCGTCCGGAAGCCGGGTCTCGAACGTGATGCGGCTGAACCCGGGCGAAAAATCGACCTCGCGCCGGGCGAGCCGGGAAGAGGAAGTCTCGAGCGCGACCACCGCCTTCCGGGGCGCGCGGCTGAAGACCGAGACCGCGATCTCGACCGTCTCTCGGGCGCGGACGTCGCCGGGCACGTCGATCCGCTCGATCCACGCATCGCCTTCCCCGCGAACGGCTGCTGGAACGGTGTACACGCGCACGCCCGCGGCCTGGAGCTCGGGAACCAACGCCGAAACGCTGCCCTCGGTCTCGTGCCCATCCGTGACCAGCACGAGACGCTTGAGGGTTGCCGGAGCGAAGCTCGCGAGCGCTTGACGCACGGCGCGCTCGATGTTGGTGCCGCTCTGATCGATGGCGCCCGGTGGGGGCGGGGTGGCCCCGGATTCCATGGCCCCGCCGTCGTACACCGCGAGCGAGGGGAGCTCGGCGGCCCTCTCGACCATCGCCGAGCTCGTCGCGAACCCGATGAACCGGGCGTGCTCGGGTTTGCCCTGCTCGACCGCGTCTCCGCTCCATCGAATTGCGGCGTTCAGGAACTCGGGCGAAATGCTTCGGGACACGTCGAGGGCGAACACCGCGGAAACCCCCGTCCCGGGACGATTCCAGTGCGGCCTCATGAGCGCGAGAAGGAGTGCTGTGACGATGGCGGTCCTCAAGAAAGAAAGGACGTCCCGGTGGCGCACGGTGAGCGAGGTCCGCGTGTTCCGCTTAACCCACCACACGTAGAAAAGGGCGGGAACGAGGGCGAGGGGCCAGTACGCTTCGAACGTCAGAGACACGATCCGAAGAATTTTACTTCAAACGGGACCAGGAGGCAGATCGCCTCCCGATCCCGTGAGCGCTTCACGGACTTTCTGGGCCAGCGCTGCCGCGGTGAACGGCTTCGCCACGAGGCCGGCGACAGCCCGGGCTTGTCAGGGGGCGGAGTCCGCTTCCCGCAGAAGCTTCGATTCGTGAATCACGATCCGCCGGCCCCGCATGGAGATCGCCTCGCGGCGCCGGAACTCCGAGAGAGTGAGGCTCACGATCTCCCGGCTCGCCCCGATGAGGTTTGCCAGGTCCTGCTGACTCAACGGAACGTCGATGACGCTTCCCTCTCCCTCGGGCTCGCCGAAACGATCGGCGAGCTCCATGAGCAGATGGGCGAGGCGGGCCGGCACCCTTTGAAAGATCTGGGCCTCGAGCCGGCGCTCCATCCGCTTGCAACGGGCGACGACCAGGCCGGCGAGGGCGAGGGCGAGAGCCGAGCGGCCACGCGAGACGCCGTCGAGAGCGAAGCGCGCGAACGTCTCGATCTCCACGTCCTCCAGCGCCTCCGCATATGTGGGCTCGCCCCCTTCCTCGTACACCAGCGCCATCTCGCCGAAGACGTCCCCCCGGTCGAGGATCTCGAGAAGGATGACCCTCCCATCCTCGGAGAAGCGGACGGTCTTCATCCGGCCATCGCGCAGCAGGTGCAAACCGGCGTGAGGGCCTCCCTCGTGAAGGGAAACCATGCTCCCTTTCGAGAGCCGCTGCCGCCGGCCTTCGATTCCGAGTGAGCGCAGAACGGTGCGGACCTCCTGCGAGAACGAGGGCACGTCGCGGAGCCTCGGGAGCCGCGCACTGGCTTCCATCCCTCCCGCTCAGTGCAATGAAGGTGCCAGCGGACGGACGGTGTAAACCCGCGTCGTGCCTGGAGATTGCGAAGGCGAGGGCGCGAACCTTTACCGAGATTTGGAGGATCGAGCGAAGATCGTAAATCCGGCGAGGTACAGGACGAGCCACGGATCGAAGAGGTAGTCCCAGAGATTTCGGGAATCGAGGATCTGGAGGCGGAACGCGGCGAGTGCGAGCCCGACCGAAAGAGGCACGAGAAGGCTCCCTCGAAGCGACCCGAGGAGCGCCACGGGAGCAAGGCCGAAGACCAGTCCCTGGACGCGGCCGGGGTAACCGAGCGCGTACGGGTCGAACGCCGTAAGCCCGAGGGCCATCGGGTAGAGGAACAGGGCGCCGGGCAGGACGAATGCGGCGAGGGTCCGCGTCTCTCGTCGGTCCTGGAGCCTAGGTCCTCCCGCGAAGGCGACGGCGAGGGAGACGAGAAGGACGAGGCTCGTGATGCTGAGATCGGAGGCGACCCCGCGAACGTAACCGGCAAGGGAAATTCCACCGACGGGGAGAGCGAGAAGCGCGAGGACGGCGGCGAGGAGAAGGACCCGCTTCAAGGAAGCCTCTCGGGCAGCCGATAGCGCACGTGGACGATCCGGCTGCGGTTCCAGCTATAAAGAAGGTGGAGGGCGCGGTCGCTCGACTCGAGGAGCCAGGGATACGCGAGCTCCCGAGGCTCCCCTTCGCCCGGAGGCGACACGGTCTGGAAGACGACGAAGCTCCGCCCGTCATCGTCCGAGCGGGCGAGCTTTAGATTGCCGCGGTCGACTTCGCTGTCGTTGAATGCGATCACGAGCTCGCCCCGGGACGTTCGCAGGGCGGCGACACCCGCGTCGGGGTTTGGAAGCTCCGTCGGGGCAAGCGCACTCCAGCTGCGCCCACCGTCTTCCGTCGCCACCGAGAGCACCCGTCTCGAGCTTCCGCCGCTCGACCGAAGGAAAGCCACCGCCTCGGAGCGGCTGCGCGGCACCAGAACCGGCTGGAGCGAGGATCGGCCGTGGGAAAGACGGATCTTGCCGAGGACCTCACCCTCTTCCGAGAGCCGGAGGAGCTCGCCGAACTTCCCCAGGAGCTCGTGGTAGACGGGAAGCCCCAGAGTGCCGTCCTCGAAAAGGACGGCGGGGCCGCGCACGAGAGTGCCCAGATTCAGGAGCGGCGAGGCCACGATCCTTCGCGCCCGCCCCCACGTCGCTCCCTCGTCCTCCGAGATTCGGAAGTTGACGGCGCTCCCCGACCAGCCTCCGATGGAAACGCTCACGTAGAAGAGCCAGAGCCGGCCGCGCGCATCGCGGGCGGCGACGGGGTTTCCGAGCTTCTTCACATAACGGCCGAGGTCGCGCGCGGTCTCCGCCCTCGTGGTCGCGATCTCCTGCGTTCCCCAGTTCGAGGACGAAGGGTCGAAGACCGCGGTGTAGATGGTGACGTCCTTCGCCCCTTCGCGGCTCCCTCCGTACCAGAACGCGCGGATTCTCCCATCCCCGAGCTCGACCGCGGTCGGGGCGTGCACCGAGGGCGGTGACTCGGAGGAAACGAGGAACGTTTCGGCTTCGAGATCGCCGACGGGAGCGGCGGGTGAAGAGGGAGACACCCGGAACGCGGGGTCGAGGGAGGAGGGACGGTCGTCCGAGAGCACCGCAACGAAGGCGGCCGCCAGGAGGGCGAGCGAAACAAGCGTCCCTGCTCGTCGCCCATCAATGCCGTGGGGCCCCACCCCCACGGCTCTCGCTCCGCGACTCGCTTCGCTCGCGCTGCGCTCGGGTTGAGGACTCTCCGTGAGTTGCTTCACCGAGGCAGAAGTATAGGTGAGCCCGCGCCCTCCAAAAAACGCGCGTCCTGGGTTAAGATGGAGCTACAGCTCAAATCAAGCTTTTCCGGCCGCACAATCCGGCAAGGCGGTGCTCTCTCCACCCATGGCCCTGAACGGACGCCTCGAGGACATGAACCTTCTGGAGATTCTCCAGATCGTCGCGTTCTCCAAGAAGACGGGAACGCTCGACGTACGGGGCGCGCGTGTGAACGGGTCGGTCCTGTTTCGAAGCGGCCGTTTGCTCTGCGCGTTCTCCACCTCGACGGCCGCCGCGGTGAGAGTGCTCGCGGGAAAGTCGCTCGACCCCGGTGCGCGCGCCCTTCTCGAGTCGCAGATCCGTACCTCGCTCCAGGAGCTGGTTTCGATGCGCGAAGGGAGATTCGAGTTCCGACTCTGTCCTGCGCTACCCGTTCAGTGGGGAGATCTCGACGCATCGAACTTCCTCCTGGAAGAGGGCCTCGATCCGCAGGAAATTCTGCTGGAGCTCGCCCGCGAGCTCGACGAGGCGCGCCGGGATTCCACGCGGCTTCTCGAGACCGCGGACGTCCTCGACGAAGTCGAACCGCGGTCCCATGCGGGCGATTCCTCGGCCGAAGCTTCGCTCGCGGGCTCCGGGCTGACCGTCCTCGTCGTGGACGATGAGCCACTCGTGGTCCAGATCGTGAGCCAGGAGCTGGACGATGCCGGCTGCGACGTCGAGACCGCGAGCGGTGCCGAGGAGGCGATTCAGGTTCTCTCCACTCTCGCGAATCGGGCGTCTTCTCTCTTCGTTCTGATCGATGTCGGGATGCCCACCTCGGACGGCGAGGGGTTCGACGGGGGCTTCGAAGTCATCGAACGGCTTCGCGGAATGGGCGGGACGTTTTCGGTCCTGCTGATGGCCGAGAGCCTCTCCTCCGAGGCACGCGCGCGCGCCCGGACCCTCGGAGTGAAGAGGATCGCTTTCAAGCCGACGCTCACCAAGCTCGACCCCGACGAGTATGGGGCGGACCTGCGCTCGTTCGCACGGGCCCTCCGCCGGGAGCTCTCCGAGATCGCCCCGGACGCGGGCGAGAGGCCGGACTCCGCGTCCTCCGCGCCGAATCTGAACCACGATGCGATCTTCGAGTTCCTGAAGACCATGACGGATCGGCTGTCCTCGCCGACGAGCGGAATCACCCGCATGATTCTTCGGGTCGCGTCCAAGTACGTGGAGCGCGCGGTGCTGTTCCTCGTGAAGGACGGCCGGGCCTGCGGCCTCGCCGGAGCCCAGCTCGGGAGGGCAGAGGCGGCCGTGCTGAAGGAGGCGCGCGCCATCTCGTTCGAGCTGCAGGAGGCGCACCCGTTCGCCGAGGTGGTCTACTCGCGAAGCCCCGTCCGCGTCGCCGAGGGCCGGGAGCTCCCGATCGCGGGGCTCGAGCCGGGAAGGTCTCGGGAGAGAGCGCTCTTTCCACTGCTCCACAACCACGAGGTGCTCGCGGTCCTCTACTGCGACAACCCCGCGACCGGAGCTCCCCTCCCCAAGCTCGCGGGTCTGCAGCTCTTCCTGGTCCAGGCCGGCATGGCGCTCGAGAACGCGTCGCTGCACCGCAAGCTGCGGGCGATGGAGAGTGGGTACTCGCTGGAAGACCAGGGGCCCCTGACTCAGGAGCTCACTCCCCTGCGAGATGCGCGATGAAGGAGAAACGAAATCACGCGAGGTTGGGGCCGCTCGTGATCAAGACGGCGTTCTCCTGTGGCGCCGAGCGCCGGCAGGGCTACCTCACGAACGTGAGCCAGGGGGGGGCGTTTCTCGCGGTCGACGATCCACCAGCGCTCGGGACCGACGTCGAGATTCGAGCGAGCCTGCCGTGGCGGCTTGGCGAGCTCCGCGCCCGGACGCGAGTCGCCTGGCGAAGCGAAGGCGGCGGCGAGGGACAGAAGAAACTCTCGGGCGTCGGGCTCGCCTTCCACGAGCTCAGCCCCGAAGCCCATCGCCTCCTCGACGCCTACTTGAAGAGATTCACCGAGCTCGCGGCCCGGATCGAGGAGCACGAGCAGATCGAGAAATAAGGCTACTTCGTCTTCTTTCCGCGTTGAGCCGCCGTCTTCACCCGGTTGCACTTCTGGCACTGCCCGAAGATCTGATGCCGGTGGGACTCGATGGTGAACCCGTAGGCGTCGGCGATCTCGTCCTGGAGCCTCTCGATCTCCGGGCTCAGGAACTCCAGGATCGTCCCGCACTCGACGCAGATCATGTGATCGTGGTGCGCGTGCCGGTATTTGTGCTCGAAGCGGGTGAGCCCGTCCTTGAGCTCGATGGCGGACGCGAGCTGGGCGTCCACGAACACCTTGAGCGCCCGGTAGATGGTGGTGCGGCCGATTCCCGGGTGCTTCCTTCTGATCACCCGGTAGAGGTCGTCGACCGTCATATGGCCGCTGGTTTCGAGAAAGTGCTGGAGGATGAACTCGCGCTGTTTGGAATGCTTGAGACCGCGCTCCTGAAGGTACTGGTTCAGGATGGTCATCTCCTCGCGCTTATCGGCCAATCCCCTCGACTCCTTCCGCGTCCAGGTTAACCCAATCCTTCTTCTCTTACACCAGCACGTCAGCTCCGCTCGCGCAGGTGACGATCGAAGAACGCCTCCACGCGCCGGAAGAAGTCCCTCAGAACGTGCTCCCGGTGAAAGTAGTGAAACTCCCCGGGATAGACGACGAAGTCGAAATCCTTTCCCTTCTTCGCGAGCGCGTCCACGAGCTTGAGTGACTCGAGGAACGGAACGTTCACGTCGGCGGTCCCGTGAAGGACGAGGAGGGGCCGCGCGAGCCGATCGATGCGCTCGATGGGCGCCGCCTGAATGTACGCCGCGGGATTCTCCCGGGGGTCTCCGAGCCTTCCCCCGATCCAGCTCCCGCCGGGATCGCGGTACCAGTCGCGGAAGTCCTGAACACCCGCGACGTCGACTCCGCACCGAAAGAGCTCGGGATCCCGGGTGAGCGCCTGGAGCGTGAGGAAGCCTCCGTAGCTCAGGCCCCAGACGCCGACGCGCTCCGTATCCACGTAGAGCAGGCTCTCGAGGTAGGGGACGGAAGCGGCGACGTCCTCGTAGTCGAGCCCTCCGACATCGCGGTAGGGAGCGAGCCGCCACTCGCGGCCGTAGCCGACGCTCCCGCGGTAGTCGGGGGCGAGGACGACGTATCCGCGCTGCGCGAGGTACTGGTGGAAGCCGTAGTACACGGCGTAATCGCGCCGCACGTGCCACCCGTCGTAGTTCTGGGCGATGCCATCGCCGTGGATCCAGACGATCGCCGGATGCTTTCGAGATCGATCGAGGTCCGGGGGAACGAAGAGATAAGCGGGAACGGTGCCTCCATCCGTCGAGGGGTAGTGAACGAGCTGCGGTGCGAGCAGACGGTCTCGTTCCACCGTCGGCGGCAGGGATTGCGTGAGCTCGTGAGGGACCCCGCCCCCCGCTTCGATCCACCGGAGGTCTGCGGGGCGTTCAGGATCGGTGTGCTGGAAGAGAAGCCTTCGTCCGTCCGGCGACCAGCCTCCCCGCTCGTGAGAGAGGACGGAGCCACCCGCTCCGGTGATCTGGACGTTCGTCCCTCGGCCTTCGGTCAGAGTCGTCAAACCGGGCTTTGCAGGGTCGGACACGTCGGCGACCGCGAGATGCCTCTGGCCAGGATGGGAGCGGTTGGTGTCGAAGGCGAGCCGCGAGCTGTCCGGTGACCAGGCGTAGCGGCTCACGTCCTCGCCGTCCGGAGTGATCCGGTGCGCGGCTCCTCCCGCGCTCGAGACGACGTAGAGGCCATCCCAGCCGCTCACGTCGCTCAAGAACGCGACCCACTTTCCGTCCGGAGAGGGCCGTGGCTCGGCTCCGAGGTACGTGAGGCTCCACCACTTCTCGTCGCGCTCCCGGTGGAGGGCGACGAGAGTCCCCGTCACCACGTTTGCGGCGAGAATCTCGCGCGAGCGGTAGTCGAGCGAGAACCGCTCGAGCACGAGCCGGGTGGCGTCGATCCAGCGGGGCGACTCCTCCGACTCGGGGCTCGAAGCCACGGGAACGAGGTCTCCCCCCGACACGGACACGACGCCCACCTCCGCGGGCTCCTGCTCGACACGGCGGAAGGCGATCTTCTCTCCGACGAAGCCTCGCGAGTCCTCGCGATGCGTCGAACGGGCGAAGACGAACGCGAGCCTCGAGCCATCAGGAGACCAGGCGAGGCCCGACTCGGCCACGAGAGTCACCGTGAGCCTTCGCTCGCGGCCACTCTCGAGCTCTCTCACCCAGACGTCGCCGAGACGCAGGAACGCGAGCCGCGTCCCGTCGGGGGAAAGCCGGCACGCGGTCTCGGGCGCATCGGTTCCGAAGACGGCCCTGGGGAGGCTCCTCCTCGAAGCCGGAAGTGACCAGAGCTCTCCCTCCCTCTCGAAGTAGAGCGTCTTCCCATCCGGGCTCCAGAAGGGCTCGGACAGAAGGCCCTCCGCGTAGTCGGTGAGAGGCTCGGGCCAGCCGGAGACCCGATCCACGACGTAGACGTTCTGGACTCCCCCGCGATCCCAGACGAACGCGACGCGGTCTCCGTCGGGAGACCAAGTGGCCCCCGACGGATGGCGGATGGCGAGAAGCGTCTCGATATCGAGATCGCCTTGAAGTCGAGCCGCGACGGTCAGGAGAGCGAGATAAGCCAGCATCTTCATCGCGGGGGATCTTAACCCCGATCCAGATTCACGGGTCTTGACAATCGGGAGGTCCGGATCTACTCTCCCTTAGATTATCTAGGGAAGATTCATGCCCCCACGAAGCCCCGAGCTCCTCCATGGAACGCTCGAGCTTCTCGTCCTCCGCCTCCTCGAAGAAGAGCCTCTCCACGGCTACGCCATCGGCCGGCGGATCGAGGACCTCACGGAGGACCGACTGAAGGTGGACGAGGGCTCGCTCTATCCCGCCCTCTACCGCATGGAGCGCCGGGGCTGGGTGAGGTCGACCTGGAAGACGACCGAAAACAACCGGCGCGCGAAGTTCTATCGCATCACCCGGAGCGGGAGACGAAGGCTCGCATCCCAGCGAGCCGAATGGGCAGGCTTCCAGCGGGCCGTACAGAAGGTCCTGGAGTCGCCGTGAGGACGATATTTTTGTGGCTGCGGTCCTTGCTGGATCCTCGGGCCGTCGAGCGCGAGATCGAAGACGAGATTGAGCTCCACCTCGAGCTCCGCGCGCGCGATTACCGGGTGCGGGGGCACTCCGAGGAGGAGGCGCGCGCACTCGCCCGCACGCGCTTCGGCGACGTCTTGGCCGTCGAGGGAGAGTGTCGTCGCCTTCTCATGGTGGAGAGAACCACAGGAGGGAGTTTTTCCATGAACACCTGGATTCGAGAGTTGCGGTACGCCCTTCGGTCCCTCGTGAAAACACGTGGTCCGACGGCCGTCATCCTCGCCACCCTTGCCCTCGGCATCGGCGCGAACACCGCGATCTTCAGCATCGTCGAAGGAGTGCTCCTTCGTCCCCTTCCCTATCCCGAAGGGGACCGGCTCCTCAGCCTCTGGGAGAACGACCGCCTGCGCGGCACGACGCAGGAAGGTTTCTCCCTGCCTGACTACCTCGACCTCAGGACGGGAACCGACGTCTTCGACTCCGTGGCCGCGTTCTACTCTCGCACCACCACCTGGACCTCTGAGGACGACGAGCCGACGCGGATGAACGCGGTTGCGATCTCGGCGTCCCTCTCCGAGGTTCTCGGTGTGTCTCCCGTCCTCGGCAGGGGCTTCCGTCCCGAGGAGGACGTAGAGGGCGGGGCTCCTGTCGTGATTCTCAGCGACCCTGTTTTCCGGTCGCGCTTCGGGGCCCGCCCGGGCGTTCTGGGAACGCACATCCGGCTCGACGGCGTTTCCCGCGAGATCGTGGGTGTCGCGCCCGAGGAGTTCGACTTCCCCTCGCGAGAGACCGCGCTCTATCTCCCTCTCGAGGCGCCGAGCGACGCGGGGCGCGGTAACCATGGCGTGTCGGTCGTCGCCCGACTGAAGGAGGGCATCGACCTCGTACGCGCGAACGGCGAGCTCGAGGCTCTCGCGAGCCGGCTCGAAGCCGCCTACCCCGACGACAACATGGGTCGCGGCATGTGGGCGGAAACGCTCTACGAATCGACGGTGGGAGAAGCACGGAGCGGCCTCCTCCTCCTTCTCGGCGCCGTCGGCTTCGTTCTGCTGGTCGCCTGCGTCAACGTGGCGGGAATCCTCTCGGCGCGCGGTCTCGCTCGCTCGAAGGAGCTCGCCATCCAGGCCGCGCTTGGCGCCGACCGATGGACCCTGATGCGGCAGCAATTGGCGGAGAGCCTTTTGCTCGCATTCGTGGGAGGCCTTCTCGCCCTCGCGGTATCCGCCGGGGTACGGGTGGCGTTTCTCGCGCTCGCGCCCCACGACTTGCCCCGAACGGAGAACGTCGAGACGAATGCGGCGGTGGTGGCGTTCACGCTCGCGCTATCCCTCGCCGCGGCGTTCGTCTTCGGGACGCTTCCCGCTCTCGCAAACTCACGCGCAAACCTTCAGGGCTCGATGGGGGGCGGAATCGGAAGGAGAAGCACTCTCGTTCGGCGGACGCTTCTGGTAGGGGAAATCTCGCTCGCGGTCGCGCTGGTGTTCGGCGCGGGGCTTCTCGTTCGAAGCTTCACGCATCTCGTTCGAGTCGATCCGGGCTTCAACGCCCGGGGGACGGTCGCCGTCGGCCTCGACCTTCCCGCATCGCGTTATCCGCAGAGGTTCGAAGAGTGGCCCCTTTGGAACGAGGTGCGCGCGTTTCAATCCGAGCTCTTGAGGCGGCTTTCGGAGACGCCGGGGATCGAGGACGCCGCCATCGCTCTCAACACCCCCCTCGACCCGGGCTGGACGAGCCGCTTTACCATCGAGGGACGTCCCGAGGTCGCGCCCGGCCAGGAGGACGAGGTCCGCGTGCGCGCGGTGAGCGCGCGCTACTTCCGCACGGTCGGCATTCCAGTGCTGCGAGGCCGCGATCTCACGGATGACGACGACCGGTCGGACGCTCCTCCCGTCGTTCTCGTGAACGAGGCGTTCGTTCGCCGCTACTTCCAGGACCAGGAACCCATCGGGGCGAGGCTCTCGCAGTGGGACGTGACGCGCGAGATCGTCGGCGTCGTGAAGAACGAGAAGTTTCGAGGGCTCGCCGAAGAGGTGCCCCCTGCGATCTACTTCACGTTCGCCCGGGCACCCTTTACTCAGTTCTACCTTCTCGTCCGTTCGCGGGAGACTCCGGACCTGGCCGTCGCCAAGATACGCAACAGCCTCCGGACTCTCGACTCCGAGCTCGCTCTCGGGAGCGTCGCGACTCTCGAAGAGCGCCTCACCGAGGACGTCGCCGAGCCCCGGTTCACGATGGTGGTTTTGGCGTCCCTCGCCGCTCTCTCCCTCGGTCTCGCAGCCGTCGGGATCTACGGGCTCATGTCTCAGGCCGTGGGACAGAGGACGCGGGAGCTCGGCCTGCGCATGTCTCTCGGCGCGCGCCCGCGTGACGTTCTCGCGCTCGTCCTGGGAGAGGGAGCGCGCCTCTCCGCCCTGGGCATCGTCCTTGGTCTGGGGCTCGCCATCGCCGCCGCGAGGGCCCTCGAGAGCTTCCTCTTCGGGGTCGGGAAGCTCGACCCGCCGACCCTGGCCGCGGTAATCGCCGTCGTCGCATCCTCCGGGCTTCTCGCCACTTACCTCCCCGCGCGAAGGGCGAGCAGAATCGATCCGCTGAGGACCCTCCGGCTGGAATAGGCCGGTTCTTGTCCCGGTACAATGTCCCGCTTGCTTTGCCGCAGGTTCAGTTGTAATTTAATGTAACTTCTGGCGGTGAGTACGATCGAATGCCTCGCGGGGTCGCGGACGATATCTTGAACCTGCATGCCTTTTCCGGACCTCCCCTCACCGCCGCGCTTCCAGCCGGGAAAAAGAGCTCGAAAAGTCCGACGTGCTCGTTGAGCCGATTGAGTTTGACAAGGAGGATTTCATGACACTGTCACGCCGCGCGTTCTTGCGCACTGTGAGCCCCGGGGCGAGCGTAATGGCACCCGCGTGGATCACCGCTCGTGGACGAGAAGCGCTCGAAGGAGAGCTCGGCGCTCTCCCCTCTCCGTTCATTCCGCCGCCAGACGCCGACGAGATTCGCATCAGCAGCAACGAGAACCCGCTCGGGCCCGGCCCCTCCGCGGCCTCCGCCATCCGGGAGAATCTCGGCGAGTCGAATCGCTATCCGATGAACAGCAGGATCACGGATTCAGCCGTCCAGAAGCGCATCGCCGGCATCTACGGGGCGAAGCCGGAGAACGTAGTCCTCGCCCCCGGTTCAACGGAGCTGCTCCGCAACTCGATCCGCGCCTTCTGCGCTCCCGATCGACCGCTGGTCAGCGGCGAATGCTCGTACGAGAACCCGGTGCGCGATGCCGAGTACTTCGGAGTCCCGGTGAAGACGGTCGCCAATCGCGAGCAGGACCTCGGGCTCGATCTCGACAGGATGGCCGGGGCCGCGCTCGGGGCAGGACTGGTCTTCCTCTGTAATCCCAACAATCCCACGGGGACCGCCCACGGGCGGACCGCGATCGCGGACTTCGTTCGCTACGTCGCGAAGGAGTCGCCCTACACCTACGTCCTCATCGACGAGGCGTACAACGAGTACGTGACCGACCCCTCGTACTCGAGCTCCGCCGAGCTCGCCCTCAAGTACCGGAACGTCTACGTGAGCCGAACGTTCAGCAAGGCGTACGGCATGGCCGGGCTCCGGCAGGGCTACGCGATCGGCGGCAAGGAGACCATCGGGAGGCTCGCCCCTTACAAGCTGACGTTCGGGACGAACGTGCTCGGTCTCGCCGCGGTGAGCGCGTCCCTCGACGATCCCGACCACATCGCGAAGGAGGTCGACCGCAACGCCGAGGTGCGGAAGTTCACGCTCGACTTCTTCCGCGGCGCCGGCTACTGGGCGACGGACAGCCAGACGAACTTCATCTTCGTGAAGACGAACATGCCCGCGAAGCAGTTCCGCGAGGGATGCGCGAAGTTCAAGGTCCAGGTCGGCCGCGACTTTCCACCGTACGAGAAGACCCACGCCCGTATCTCGATTGGAACCATGGACGAGATGAAGCGGGCGACGGAAGTCTTCCGCCAGGTGCTCGGCTCGGCTCCGACCGACGCCGCCCAGGCGGGAAAGAGCTAGGTGCGACATGAGGAAACCACGTAACGAGAACCCGAAGAAGGAGGCTCCTATGTCGCTTTCGCGACGCGATTTCGTGAGGACTCTGGGCGTCGGCGCCGCGGGCGCTTATGCGGCCGGATTCGTGAGCTCGCGCCGGAGGGAGGCGATCGCGTTCGCCGCCCAGACCGGTATGCCCGCTCATCAAGTGATCAACCTCTCCAACAACGAGAATCCGATGGGCCCCGGCCAGAGCGTGCTCGACGCCATCGAGCGGGCCCTGGGCCCGACGGGCGCATCCGCGGGTCGGTATCCCTTCGCGTACGCAACCCCGCTCCAGGAGCTCATCGCGAAGAAGTGGAAGGTCAAGCCCGAGAACGTTCTCCTCGGGGCCGGTTCGACGCAGATCCTCGTGAATGCCACGCACGTCTACTCGTCGAGGGAAAAGGCCGTCGTCGGCTCGCTTCCGACGTACGAGGAGTGCTTCGGCTACGCCTCTCTCATCGGAAGCCGAACCAAAGCGGTTCCTCTCACGAGCGACTTCCGGATGGATCTCGACAAGACGATGTACGCGTTGAAGGGTTCGGGGATGCTCTTCTACTGCAACCCCAATAACCCCGTGTCGACGCTCGTGAACCCGTCGGAGTCGAAGGAGTTCCTCACCCGCGCCCTCAAGGCGAACAAAGACCTCCGCATCCTCGTGGACGAAGCCTACATCGACTACGTCACGACCCCCGGACACGAGACGATGATCCCGATGGCGGTCCAGGAGCCGAGGCTCATCGTCGCCCGCACCTTCTCGAAAGCGTACGGAATGGCGGGGCTCCGCGTCGGCTATGCCATCGCTCACCAGAGCACCATCAAGGAGCTCGACAAGTTCCACCTCGGGAACACGCTCTCGGGATTGAGCTACGCCGCGGTGATCGCCGCCCTCGAGCGCGATGCCGCAGACCCCGCTTACATCCCGAACGAGGGCAAGCGCAACGCCGAGGCGCGGGCGTTCACCCTGAAGTGGTTCGCCGATCGCGGTTACAAGGCCACCGACGCTCAGACGAACTTCACCTTCGTCGACGTCGCAATGCCCGTCGAGTACTTCCAGGCCGCGTGCGCCAAGGAAGGCATCCTGGTGGGACGTCCCTTCCCTCCGCTCTGGACGCACTGCCGCATCTCCATCGGAACGATGGAGGAGATGCAGCGCGCGGTCCAGGTCTTCGACAAGGTGCTGGCCGCGTCGAAAGCCCAGGCGGCGTAAGAAACGGTTCCTGACTCCCGGCTGCCGCCTCCTCAAAGGAGGCGGCAGCCGTTTTCTTTTTCGGAGGCCCTCATGCGGCGAAGAGAGTTCCTTCACACCATGGCTCTCGCGGCGCCTCTCGCGCGACGAGCCGGGAAGGCGGCGATACCCAGAATCGACATCCACAACCACTTCTATCCTGCCTCCTACTTCGAGATGATCCGGGAGCTCGGAGCGCCGGACTATCGGTTCGCGACCGATCCGTCCGGGAACACCACCATCGAGTTCCGGGGCACGCGATTTTTCGGAGTCCAGCCTCCGATGACCGACCCCGGCCTCCGCATCGAGGCGATGGACCGCGTCGGCGTCGACATCCAGGTGCTGTCCCTCTCGGTCCCGAACGTGTACTTCGCCGAGGAGAGCCGGGAGCCCGAGATCGCCCGGAAGACGAACGACGCGTACGCCGAGCTCATCTCGCGGCATCCGCGGCGGTTCAAGGCTCTCGCCTCCATCCCCATGGACGTCCCTGAAGAAGCTTTGAAAGAGCTCGCGCGGACTCTCGACGAGCTGAAGCTCCAGGGAGTCCTGCTTCTGAGCCACATCCGCGGAAAGCCCCTCACCGATCGGAGGTTCCGCCCCTTCTTCGAGGAGGCCGATCGCCGCCGGCTCTTCGTCCTCATCCATCCCATGCTTCCCGTGGGCATGGCGGAGCAGCTCAAGGACTACGTTCTCGGTCCCCTCGTGGGGTTCCCCTTCGACTCCACCCTCGCCGTCGCGAGGATGTGCTTCGACGGTCTGTTCCGCGACTTCCCCAACATCCGGTTCCTGGTGCCCCACCTCGGAGGCGCCATCCCCTACCTCCTTCCCCGTCTCGATCAGGGCTATCGGGACTTCCCCGCGAACCGGGCGAAGATCGATGAGCCCCCGAGCACCTACTTGAAGAAGCTCTACTTCGACACCGTCTCCGCCGGCCCTTCGACCGTCGCCTTCGTTCGCGATCTCGTGGGGGCGGAACGGATTGCCTTCGGGTCGGACTACCCGCATCTCCCGGGCTCGATGTCGGGCTCGGTCTCCGTCATCGAGAGCTCGAGTCTGTCGGAACCGGAAAGGGCCCAGATTTTCTCGGGGACGGCCCTGTCTATCTTGAATAACGTCTGAGTTCTTGATTTAGTCTCAGGCCGATGCGCATCGCGACCTGGAACGTCAACTCGCTCCACGCCCGGCTCGAGAAGGTGAAATGGTGGCTCGAGCGCGCGAAGCCGGACGTGCTCCTGATGCAGGAGACGAAGCTTTCCGACGCGGACGCGCCCGTCGGCATCTTCCGCGAAATTGGCTACAACCTCGCCCACCACGGCGAGGGGCGGTGGAACGGAGTCGCGATCGCGAGTCGACACGGAATCGAGGGCATGGTCACGAACTTCGGGGAGCCGCTTCGCCGGCCTGCGACCTCGGACGTTGCCGACGACGAGCCCCTCGCCGAGGCGCGCATGCTCGCGGCCGTCTGCGGCGGCGTTCGTGTCGTGTCCCTCTACGCCCCCAACGGCCGCACCGTCGGCTCGCCCTACTACAGGGCCAAGCTTCAATGGTTCGACCGCCTCGCTCGCTGGCTGGAAGAGGCAGTAGACCCCCGAGATGCCGTGGTTCTCGGCGGCGACTTCAACGTCGCTCCCGAGGATGCGGACGTCTGGGATCCCCGGGCATGCCACGGAGGAACACACGTCTCGCCCCTTGAGCGCGAAGCCTTCTCGCGGCTCTGCCGCTGGGGACTCTCGGACGCGTACCGGCTCCACCACAAGGAGCACGCCCGGTACACCTGGTGGGACTACCGCGCCGGGAACTTCCACAAGAATTTCGGCATGCGCATCGATCACCTTCTCGTCACCGCGCCCCTTCGAGAGCGCGTCCTTTGGGCGGAGATCGATCGGGAAGCGCGGAAAGGAAAGCCCATCCCTTCCGACCACGCCCCGCTCGTCATCGACATCGATGAGCACGGGCACTCCTTCGACGCGGGCTGGAAATCGGCGGAAGCACGCATCGCGGCACGACTCAAATGAAACGCTGGCGGTCTCGTCTTTCGGAGCGGAACGACTGGAAGTTCTTCGCCGTTCTCCCGAAGGCGGACCGTGCGCTCGCCATCCTCTGGTGGGCCGTCCTCGTGCTCCGAGGGGTCCTGCCCGCGTTCTTCGCTCTCGCGATGGGATTGCTCGTCGCCGCGGTCGAGGGCGGATCGGGCCTCGCCGCTCCTCTCGCCTACGCGGGCACCGTATTCGTTCTCCTTCAAGTGCTGACTCCGATCCACCAGGCCGTGAGCGCGAACCTCGGGGACCGCACGGCCGCGTGGCTCTATGACCGGCTGACGGAAGCCTGCGTTCGCCCGGAGGGCATGGGCCACCTGGAGGATCCGGAGCTCGCCCGGGACCTGACGGTCGCCCGCGACTTCGACCTCGGCATGACGGGTCCGCCCCTTTCCATCTCGATGGACTTCATCGCGAGCGGCCTCGTCGAGATGCTGGGCGGTCTCGCCTGCGCCGCTCTCCTCTTCACCCACTCGTGGTGGGCGCCTTTGCTCCTCGCGGGAGCGTGGCTTTCGACGCACTGGCTCCTGCGCGAGAGCGCGGTCTGGCGCGACCGCAACACCACGGAGGTGCGACGCGCGCAGCAGGAATCCGACTACGCCTACCGGCTCGCCGTCGATCCCCCGGCGGCGAAAGAGGTCCGCCTCTTCGGTCTCGCGGACTGGATCCTCGACCGCTTCGTCGACCGGCGCACCCGCCTCCACGAGCTCCAGTACGAAGCGACACGACTTCGGGAAAAGCCCCTCCTCTGGAGCGTGGTGCTCGTAACCGCGGCGAACGTGGCTGTGTTCTGGTCTCTCGCGGGCACGGCCGCGAGCGGAACCGCGCCTCTCGGAGAGGTCGTGGTGTTCGCCCAGGCCGCGGTGGGCACGTCGATGATCGCGTTCGGCGGTCTCAACTGGGCGCTCGACGGCTCCGCGGCTCCGGTGGCCGCGGTGCTGCGCCTCGAGCCGGCGATGAAGGCGAAGGGATCGCTCTCCTCCGGAACCGAGTCCGCCTCCGAGATGCCACGGCGCGAGATTCGCTTCCGCGAACTCACGTTCTCCTATCCGAACGGGACTCCGGTCCTGGAACACTTCGATCTCGCGATCCCCGCGGGCTCGTCTCTCGCCATCGTCGGTCAGAACGGCGCCGGCAAGACCACTCTCGCGAAGCTCCTGTGCCGGCTCTATGACCCCCAGGGCGGCGCGATCGAGATCGACGGCACCGATCTGCGCGACCTCTCCATCGTTTCCTGGCGCGCGCGTGTGACCGCCGTCTTCCAGGACTTCACGCGCTTCGAGCTTCCGCTGCGCGAGAACGTCGCTCCCGCGGGTGCGCCCGACGACACAGTCTTGGAGGCACTCGAGGCCGCTGGAGCCTCGAACCTGTCGAATCTCGAAACCATTCTCGCTCGTGGGTACGAGGGTGGGACCGACCTTTCCGGCGGACAGTGGCAGAGAGTCGCGCTGGCGCGAGCTCTCTCTGCGGTGAAGCTCGGCGCCGGCGTCGTGCTTCTCGACGAGCCCACCGCGCAGCTCGACGTCCGCGGGGAGTCCGAGATCTTCGAGCGAATCCTGAAAGCGACGAGCGACTGCACGACGATTCTCATCTCCCATCGTTTTTCGACCGTGCGCCACGCCGATCGGATCTGCGTCCTCGAGCGCGGCAAGGTGGCCGAGCTGGGAACGCACGAAGAGCTCATGGCCCTCGGCGGCCGCTATCGCACGATGTTCGACCTGCAGGCGCAGCGTTTCGGGGCGCCTGAGGACGAGGAGGGCATGACGTATGACGCCCTCTCCTGAGTCCCGAATCGAGGCTCTTCCGCCCGCGCTCTCGTCGATGTGGCGCCTCGTGAAGCTCGGCTACCGCCACGAGCCGCGGTTGATGCTGGTCGCCTTCCTCCTCTCACAGCTCGCAGCCCTTCCCGACGCGCTCCTCGCGCTCTGGCTCATGCTTCTCGGCAAAGGAATCCTGGAGTCGCGGCCCGGCCTCGTGCACGCCGCCGCCCTGGGCCTCGCCGTCTCTGCAACGGCGACGTGGTTCCTCGCGACTGTGAGCACGCGGGTCCAGCGACGGTTTCGCGACAAAGTCGTAATCGCCCTCGAGGCCCACGTCGCCCGGCTCCAGGCGAAGGTTTCCACCATCGCGCATCACGAGCGGCCCGAATACCTCGACCGGCTCGCCATGCTGCGGGATCAGGTCTTCGTGCTCGACCACATGTACATGTCGCTCTTCTCCACCTGCGGTTGGATCCTGAGACTCGGCGTCACCATCGCGCTCCTCGTTTCCATCCATCCGGCGCTCGCGCCGCTCGCGGCATTCGCGGTGCCGACGGTCGTCACGTCGACGTGGCGGCCCGCCGTCGAGCGCGTCGCCCAGGAGCGCGCCGCCCCGCACGAACGCCTCGCCCGGCATCTCTTCACGACGGCCACGACTGCGCCCCCCGGGAAAGAAGTGCGGGTCACGGGCATCGGCGACCGTCTCGTATCGCGGCGCCGCGAGGCCTGGGAACGGGGCTACGCGCTGGTCTCCCCCGCTCGCGTGGGCTCTGCCGGCTGGCACACGCTGGCGTGGGCCGTGTTCGGAGGCGCTTACTTCGGCGCGATTGTGTTCGTCGCGTACGGGCTCGCCCGGCCGGCGGCGGACGTCCTCCTGGTTCTCGCTGCCGGCTCCCGCCTTTCGGCCTACGTCGGCGCCACCGTGGGCGAGCTCGGATTCCTGCGCGGCTTCTGGATGGACGGCTCGCGCCGCCTCGCCTGGCTCGAAGACTACGCGGCGTCACTGACCGAGTCCGCCGACATGCCCGTTCCCGCCGCCCTGAGCCACGGCATTCGGCTCGAGCACGTCTCCTTCGCCTACCCGGGGACTTCGCGGCGCGTCCTCGACGACGTATCGTTGCGCTTGCCCGCGGGGTCGGTCGTCGCCGTCATCGGAGAAAACGGCGCCGGGAAGACGACCCTGGTGAAGCTTCTCGCCAGGATGTACGAGCCGACGTCGGGCGCGATCTTCGCGGACGAGACCCCGCTCGCCCGCGTGCCGGCGGATCAGTGGCGCCGCCGCCTCGCGGGCGCGTTCCAGGATTTCTTCCGCTTCGAGCTCCGCGCGCGCGAGACCGTGGGGGTCGGAGACGTGCCTCGCCTCGGCCACGAGCCCGCCGTGCGCACGGCCGTCGGCCGCGCGGGCGCGGACGACGTCGTCTCGCGCCTGAGCTCGGGTCTGGATACCCAGCTCGGTCCGACCTGGCCGGGAGGGGTCGAAGTGTCGTTCGGCCAATGGCAGAAGCTCGCGCTCGCCCGCGGATTCATGCGCGACGAGCCGCTTCTCCTGGTGCTGGACGAGCCAACGGCCGCCCTCGATGCCGAGACCGAGCACGCCCTCTTCGAGCGCTACGCCGCGGCCGCGCGCGGCAGCGGGGAGCGCCTCTCGGGACGAATCACCGTCCTCGTCTCCCATCGATTCTCCACCGTGCGGATGGCGGACCTCATCGTCGTCCTCGACGGAAGCCGCGTCGCGCAGGTGGGGACCCACGACGAGCTCATGGCGAGGGGCGGGCAGTACAGGGAGCTCTACCGAATCCAGGCCGCCGCGTATCGGTGAGGCAGCAGCTCGAGCTTCGCGATTGGGTCACCGTCGACCAGCAGCAGGTCGGCGAGCGCGCCCCGCTCGACGAGGCCGATGTATGATGAGCCATCTTCTCGAAAGGTGGGCCTCTTGGGTATCGCCGCTCTTACCATCAGCCTGCTCCTCACCTCCGTTTCGAATGGCGCGGCCAAGTCGGCCGACGGAGTCGAGATCCGCTACCAGGTCGAAGGCGCGGGCGCGCCTCCGATCGTCTTCGTGCACGGTTGGTCCTGCGACCGAACGTACTGGCGCGCGCAGATGGAGCATTTCGCGCGGGCGCACCAGGTCGTTGCCGTTGACCTCGGCGGGCACGGCGAGTCCGGGCTCAATCGAAAGGACTGGACGGTGGCGTCGTTTGGAGCCGACGTAGCCGCTGTCCTCGAAGCCCTCGACCTGCGCGGCGCCGTCCTCGTGGGCCACTCCATGGGCGGGCCGGTTATCCTCGAGGCGAACCAGCGAGCGAGCGAGCGTGTCGCCGCCCTCGTTCCCGTGGACACCCTGTTCGACGTGGATGGCCATATGAGCGCCGAGGAGCGCGAAGGGTTCCTTGCACCCATGCGGGCCGACTTCCGGGCTGCCACCGAGAACTTCGTGCGGCAGTTCATGTTCACGAAGCGCTCCGACCCTAAGCTCATTGACCGCGTGGCGGACGACATGGCGGGAGCCCCGCCCGGGGTCGCGGTGTCCGCGATGAAGAGCCTCTTCG
>Ga0187893_10003392_pt1 | contig 32431 bp, 27 predicted proteins | sample MA1701074metaG_FD_139574 | JGI IMG/M metagenome (GOLD analysis project Ga0187893, IMG submission 139574) | White microbial mat communities from a basaltic lava cave in the Kipuka Kanohina Cave System on the Island of Hawaii, USA - MA170107-4 metaG ...
GCAGCGTGTTCACCCTTGAATCGAAGACGCGATTGATAGCGGATTGAAACAAATTAGGTTCCAGCAGGGGAGGAATCGTTCCTCTCCCTTGAATCGAAGACGCGATTGATAGCGGATTGAAACGAGGCCAGCCATGCGGCCGGCGAGGATCAACTGTTGCTCCTTGAATCGAAGACGCGATTGATAGCGGATTGAAACATTTCGTAGAAACCAATTCCGTAGTTCACTACAGAGCCTTGAATCGAAGACGCGATTGATAGCGGATTGAAACAGATTTAGAAACAAAAAGAGCACGCGGTGTGTGCTTTCCTTGAATCGAAGACGCGATTGATAGCGGATTGAAACATATCGCTTTGGTTTTTCTCTATCTGCGCCCCCTGGACCTTGAATCGAAGACGCGATTGATAGCGGATTGAAACATATTAAAACAGCACCAACTTCATAGAAGTGGTGCGCTTCCTTGAATCGAAGACGCGATTGATAGCGGATTGAAACCCGTGAAATACCAGATCAAGCGGGCCAATCAGCGATGCCCCTTGAATCGAAGACGCGATTGATAGCGGATTGAAACGTTGATTCGATAGCGGCTATAGTTATTGCCGCCCGCCTCCTTGAATCGAAGACGCGATTGATAGCGGATTGAAACTGAAAGCGCATCAGCTCAATCGCATCAACTAATCTTCCTTGAATCGAAGACGCGATTGATAGCGGATTGAAACGGCATACACTTGGCGTCCATCATGCAGGCTCAATGAGCCTTGAATCGAAGACGCGATTGATAGCGGATTGAAACTTCCCGTCTTCGACGTCAGCAAACTGAAGCGATTCGGCCTTGAATCGAAGACGCGATTGATAGCGGATTGAAACCTGCTGTTTGCTACTACCCAGTGGACTTTCTACTGTTTCCTTGAATCGAAGACGCGATTGATAGCGGATTGAAACGCGAACTCTTTCGCTTTATTGATCAGGCAAGACCCGACCACCTTGAATCGAAGACGCGATTGATAGCGGATTGAAACATAACCTTCCCTCGTAACGTACCTATAGGGATGGATGATCCTTGAATCGAAGACGCGATTGATAGCGGATTGAAACGTTTCAAATCCCCTGAGACGCATCTCACCAATAGTTACCCCTTGAATCGAAGACGCGATTGATAGCGGATTGAAACGGTAGCTCGGAGCTAACTTCCAGCTTCAGCGTTGCAGCCTTGAATCGAAGACGCGATTGATAGCGGATTGAAACTTTCCCAAAAAGAGGCAACAGCAACGACCCGCGCCACCTTGAATCGAAGACGCGATTGATAGCGGATTGAAACTCGGTGTCGCCGGGTTTCAAGTCCACTTCTTCGTCAGCCTTGAATCGAAGACGCGATTGATAGCGGATTGAAACGAAAAGGGGCGCTTTTGAAGGCGTCCCGTTCTCATTGTCCTTGAATCGAAGACGCGATTGATAGCGGATTGAAACATCGCAATCGCCGGGGGCGGTTGCGATAGATGCTCGCCTTGAATCGAAGACGCGATTGATAGCGGATTGAAACCTCAGCGAGAGGGGTCGGGACCAATCCGTTCCACCTCCTTGAATCGAAGACGCGATTGATAGCGGATTGAAACTCTCGCTTTTCTTATGATCGAAACTATCTCACTACACCTTGAATCGAAGACGCGATTGATAGCGGATTGAAACACACCCTGTTCCAACAGGGGAGGAACCGTTCCTCCCCGTCCTTGAATCGAAGACGCGATTGATAGCGGATTGAAACTCCAGGTGATCAGAGTCGAAGAGCACCACGGCTTGGCCTTGAATCGAAGACGCGATTGATAGCGGATTGAAACTTAAACCTCCCCAGCAGCCCGCTGGCTGCTGCGCACCCTTGAATCGAAGACGCGATTGATAGCGGATTGAAACTGCCCCCCCCTGAGCTTTCGGGGGTTGGACCAAACGCCTTGAATCGAAGACGCGATTGATAGCGGATTGAAACGCGGCTGTAGGTACGGCGGCACAGCAGGCCGGAGCAGCCTTGAATCGAAGACGCGATTGATAGCGGATTGAAACGTACTCTTTCTTCTACCACTCGTTCCACCTCCCGCCGACCTTGAATCGAAGACGCGATTGATAGCGGATTGAAACCTCGCGAAGGTTCGATAGTGCGGACGTGTGCAGCGTTCCTTGAATCGAAGACGCGATTGATAGCGGATTGAAACATTCCCGCCAGATGATGAGGTAATACCTCATCAACCCACCTTGAATCGAAGACGCGATTGATAGCGGATTGAAACAAACCTCCGACAGCCGCGAAAAACCCGAAAGCTCCGCCTTGAATCGAAGACGCGATTGATAGCGGATTGAAACACGGCGTAGAGGTTTCGATGGAAGTCCCGCCGTCGCAGTGGCCTTGAATCGAAGACGCGATTGATAGCGGATTGAAACACCAAGGCGGAAACCCATACGATAATCGAATTACGTTCCTTGAATCGAAGACGCGATTGATAGCGGATTGAAACCGATGGGTGTCAGCGGGAAAAACTCATTAAACCCCCCCTTGAATCGAAGACGCGATTGATAGCGGATTGAAACAACAGGCTTATTTTTGCTTTGGCTTTTTTTTGTCGCGCCTTGAATCGAAGACGCGATTGAGCAGGCTCAGTTTTTGTACCTTATTTGTACCTCATAAGGCGGCCTACTTCTGCAAATACCTGTATTGACAATGATTCGCTGAAGCAGTTAGTTTCTGTATCGGAAAATAAGTCGCAATAAACATTCAATGCTGGTTTCTCTATCTGAGCAAGCTCTCTGTCTGAGGATGGTTGATCCGCAAGCCTGAATCTGGTCAGCGTTCTTTCGCGGGAGGCGATCTCATGAGCAGTAAAGTTTCCCTGACTTTTTTCGCACTGTGCTTTTGTTATGTGTTCGTACAGCCTCAGATCACGCGCAGCCTGTCAATCGACGAGCTTCGAAATTTGCTGTCTCTGCCTGCGCCTGCGCCGCGCCGATGTTGGCGATGACGCGAAAGACAAACAACACCCGCCCGGATTCTATGACAGAAATCTGTCGCCGCCTGATGATGCGCCTGCTGAGGATTTGCTCTATTACTGGGAGCGCCATGCCAATACTCGTGACCGCGGCAATCCTAAGCCTTCTGATGCAGTGATACAACGGCTGCTCGCAGCGTGCGAAGCTCAACCGGAAAGACTGCCTCCCATTTTGGATCTGCTGCCTGATACGGCGGCGGAACGGGTGAAGAAGATTTATGACGATGCGCGAGCAGACGAGGGATGGCGCGAGATTGTTGCTTACATAGCCACGCATGGCAAGATGTTGCTGCATCGCGCCAGAGACGAAAACAATGAGAGCCGCAAATCTGTCGGCCCGGACGCGGAGGAGTTTTATCTGCTCGACGCTGCGACGGGCCAGACACAGTTAGTCGCAGGCATCCTTGCTCCGCTGCAACGATCGGGCAGCCGTTTTTTACAACCGACGGGCAAGCCTGCGGAATTCTGGGCGGCGATTCCTGATCGCTCGAAAGGTCAAACGCGAGTCGGGCGCTACAACCTGAAAGACTCTTCTTTCCAACCGAGCCTCGTCGTGCCGAGCCTCGTTTTCGACAGCCTTTCGATGTGGGTTGATCAGGCCGGGGCGACCGTCTACATCGTCTATGAAGGCCAACTGCTGCGGCTGCCTTTTCAAAATTGAAGGGTGGATAAATCCGGGCCGATTCTGTACCTTTATTCGTGTCGGGTAAGCAGTAGATTGACGAGATTGATTTTCCCACAGGCGTAACGAGTATGAGCGAGAAGTTTTTCGATGTGATAATCATAGGCGCGGGCCACGCCGGATGCGAAGCGGCTTATATCGCTGCCCGCACGGGCGCGCGCACCGCGCTCGTCACGCTCGATGCAAATTCCATCGGGCAGATGAGTTGCAATCCGGCCATAGGCGGGATTGCGAAAGGTCACCTCGTCCGCGAAGTCGACGCCCTCGGCGGCATAATGGGCGAAGTCATCGATGCTACCGGAATTCAATTCCGCCTCCTCAATCGCAGCCGCGGGCCTGCGGTTCAATCGCCGCGCGCTCAGGCTGATCGCAATCTCTATCGAAATGAGATGCGTCGTCGACTTTCCCTGACCCCGAATCTCACGATCATAGAAGGCGAAGTCGCTCAGATAACAATCCGCAGCGGCGAGGCTCGCGGCATCACGCTCGCCGACGGCGCTCAGATCGAAGGCCGCTCGGTCGTGCTGACTACGGGGACTTTTCTCAACGGGCTGATTCACTGCGGAAAGAAAACCTTTCAGGCCGGGCGCGCGGGCGATCAGGCTTCTATGCGTCTTGCCGCCTGCGTCCGCGATTTAGGCTTTCAGATGGGAAGACTCAAGACCGGCACTCCTCCCCGCCTCGATGGGCGCACTATTGATTATTCACAGTTCGAACGCCAGCCCGGTGATGATCGTCCCGTGCCGTTTTCATTCAAGACTGCTTCGATTGAGCGAGAGCAAATCGATTGCTTCATCGGCTACACCAATCAGTCGGTTCACGATTGTATCCGGCGCAATCTCGATAAGTCGCCTCTCTACAGCGGCGAGATCACAGGCATCGGGCCGCGCTATTGTCCTTCCATCGAAGACAAGGTGGTTAAGTTCAGTCACAAGCCGCGCCACCAGATTTTCCTCGAACCCGAAGGGTATAAAACTTACGAGGTCTACCCGAACGGCATATCGACGAGCATGTCGGAAGAAGTTCAATTGGAATTCGTGCGCGCAATCCCTGGACTTGAACGAGTGAAGATGCTCCGGCCCGGATATGCGGTCGAGTATGATTTCGTCGATCCGCGCGAGCTTTACTCCACGTTTGAAACGAAAAAGGTTCGCGGTCTCTTTCACGCCGGACAGATCAACGGCACTTCCGGTTACGAAGAAGCCGCCGGTCAGGGCATAGTCGCAGGCATCAACGCGGCTCTCTCTTCGCTCGGTCGCGGGCCGCTCATACTTGATCGCGCGGCGAGCTACATCGGTGTTATGGTCGATGATCTCGTCACTAAAGGAGCCGACGAGCCTTATCGAATGTTCACCTCGCGCGCTGAGATGAGACTCACGCTTCGTTACGATAACGCGGACGAGCGCCTCACGCCCACGGCTCGCGAAATCGGCTCGATTGATGAAGCGGATTACGAAGCATTCCTGCGCCGTCAGTCGGCGGTGTCACGGGTGAAAGAGTATATGAGCGGTGTGAAGGTGACAGAACTTGAGCGCGAGTTTCTCGACGAGCTTGGGCTTGAGGGCGCAGCGGATAATCTGGCTGGAAAGAGGCTCGATTATCTCGCGCGCCGACCGGATTGCGACTCAGAAAAACTCTTCGAATTCATTCGCGGATCAGTCGGCGAGTGGGCCGACGAGCGCGAAGTTCAAACGGCCCTCAACGATATTCGATATGCGGGATATTTGAAAGATCAGGAATCGCTCGCTCGCAAGCGCGGGCGCTACGACGAGCTTGAGATACCTGTGAGTCTCGATTACGGGAAGATATCGGGCCTGTCGAACGAAGCGGTTCAAAAGCTCGGACAGGTGCGCCCGCGAACCATCGGACAGGCCGCGCGCATACCGGGCATCACTCCTGCCGCAGTTTCAATTCTTCTGGTCGAGGCGCTGAGGGTTTGAACGATTGTTTTTGTGGTGCGCCCGGGTTTACTTCTGCTAAAATGCGAGAGGCAGCAACGAACTGCCATCTCTTCTCCAAGAGTGAGCGGAATGGTGGAGGGCGAGACGATGTGCAAACGGCTCGCCCTCATTTTTGCTGTGAGTGTCGGGCAAACCAACCTCCCTGTGTCGAGGATTCAAACATGAAATTCAAAAATCTTCTTTGCGCTACTCTGGCCGCGCTGATCGCTTTTTCAACAATCAATCTCACTCGCGCCGATGAGGGGATGTGGCCTTTCAATAATGTGCCGCGAGCCGAGATCAAAAAACGATACGGATTCGACGTGACCGATGTGTGGCTTAAAAAAATTCAACTCGCATCGGTTCGGTTCAACAACGGCGGATCAGGCTCTTTCGTCTCTGCGGACAGGCTGGTGATGACCAATCATCACATAGCTTCGGACACTTTGCAGAAACTCAGCGCCGCCGAAAAGGATTATCTCAAGAATGGTTTTTATGCCCGCACCCGCAATGAAGAAATCAAATCTCCCGACCTCGAACTCAATCTACTTGTGAGCATCGAAGACGTGACCCGGAGAATCAACGCTGCGACGAAACCGGACCTGTCCGGGGCAGAAGCCGCCGCAGCGCGACGCGCAGAAATCACGTCTATCGAAAAAGAGTCGCGTCAATCGACAGGGCTTCGCTCCGATGTCGTCACGCTCTATCAGGGCGGCAGGTACAATCTTTATCGCTACAAAGTCTATACGGATGTAAGGTTGGTTTTTGCGCCTGAACTGGAGGCGGCTTTCTTCGGCGGCGACCCGGATAATTTCAACTTCCCGCGCTTCGATCTCGACATGGCTTTCTTTCGCGTTTATGAAAACGGCCAACCGCTCCGCACAGAAAATTATTTCAAGTGGTCGAAGGCAGGCGCTAAGGAAAACGAGCTTGTTTTCGTATCGGGCCATCCGGGATCGACGGCAAGGCTCAACACAGTCGCGCATCTCGAATTTCTGCGCGACACAGGGATTCCCTTCATACTCAGAAGACTCCAGCGAGAGCGCGATATGCTCAATCGTTACAGCAGTCAGGGCGAAGAGCAGGCGCGACGCGCTCAGGAAACTTTGCTTGGGATTGAAAACTCGCTCAAGGCTTACGAAGGTCAGTACGCAGGCTTGAAAGAAAGCTCGCTGATTGAAAAGAAACTCCGCGTCGAGAAGTCGCTCCGTCAGAAGGTCGCTTCCGATCCTCGTAAGCAAAAACTTTATGGCGATGCCTGGGACGCGATTGCAAAAGGACGCCGTGAGTTAGCTTCTTACTTCCGCGAAGTGCAGCTTCTCGAAAACGGAGCCGCTTTCAATTCGACTCTTTTCGATTATGCCCGGACGCTCGCGCGACTTGCAGCGGAGAGCGCAAAATCAGACGCCGAGCGATTGCCCGAATATACTGAGGCGCGGCGCGCGTCTCTGGAGCTTGGCCTCTTTTCTCTCGCGCCTGTCTATGACGACTTCGAGAAATTCACTCTCTCCGATTCGCTCGCCTTCCTCCGAGAAGAGCTTGGCGCAGACGATCCGATAGTCAAACAGGTTCTCTCAGGCCGTAGCCCGGCAGAGCGCGCGGTTGAAATCATCAATGGCACGAAACTCAAAGACCCCGCTTTTCGCAAACAACTCGCGGCGGGTGGATTGAAAGCGATTGAGGAATCTTCCGATCCGATGATACGTCTTGCGCTCATCTGCGACGGGCGTGCGCGCGAGGCGAGGAAACGATACGAGATAGAAGTTCAAAGCAATGAGCGGACGAATTACGCCAAGATCGCCCGCGCGCTTTTCGAGATCGAAGGCGACCGTCTTTATCCCGATGCCACTTTCACCCTTCGACTGTCTTACGGCGCGGTCAAGGGGTATGAGGAACGAGGTCAATGGGTGGCGCCGTTCACGACACTGGCGGGACTCTACGAACGGGCGGACAAGTTCGGCCACAAGCCGCCGTATAAACTTCCCCTCAGATGGATGGAGAAGAAAGCGGCGCTTGATCTGCGAGTGCCTTTCAACTTCGCCACTACCAACGACATCATCGGCGGCAACAGCGGCTCGCCTGTTATAAACAGAAACGCCGAGATAGTCGGTTTGATTTTCGACGGCAACATCTATTCGCTGGTCGGCAATTTCATTTATGACCAGACGCAGAATCGCGCCGTCGCCGTAGACTCGCGCGGGATGATCGAGGCCCTGCGCAAAGTCTACGACGCGATGGAACTGGCCGACGAATTGACCCGGTAGCAAATCGCACCGAGTGACCGTAGCATTTCGAGACTGAGAAGATGATTGAAGACGTAGATCGCGATTCCATGCAACAGGGCCGCCGCTACCACGTGACCTTCAAGGACTGCGGGCTAGAAGGCGAATTCACAGCCACGTTTCTCGGCTGGGGCCGATTCGACTGGGATGATCCCTCGTCAGACGAACCCGCGATCACTTCAGGTCTCCGCCTCAGCGATGACCCGGATTTTTCGCTCTGGGGCAATGGGCTGAGGCTCGGCCCCGTTGAGGGTTTCTGGACTGTCTATGAAGCTGAAGAGTGAAACCATCTGCCAGAGTTAAAGTTATACTTTAACTCTGGCAGATTTTCCTGCGGGGTTTCATCTTTTTGAAGAAGAAAATTGCCCCGGCTGCTGCGAAATGCCCTTTCGATCAGTGCTGAAAACCGGCTTGTTAATCCGGCATTTGCCTGATTTGAAGACATCTGCTCAATAATCCCCACAAAACGAAAGTTCGTTTCCTATCCGTGACGATACATTTTTTTGCTTTTCCGGGAATGGGGTATTCCTCTCAAAAAGGTACTTTGATATAGTGCGGCCCAACTCGGCAACCATGAGGGAATTTGGATTGTGGCTGTCAAATAACCTCCTCTTCTTCTCTGGTTGAGGGACACAACCATTGAAGGGACGCAGAAAACGGAAGGGGTAACTCGCCAGAGGGACCCTTCCGTATTTTTTGTTTTCTTCGTTGATGCCTTCAAAATCAAGCCCGTGTTTCGGAATCGAGAAACGCTCGCGCCATTGCATGCGCGGGGTAAGCGATGATAGAAAAAGTGTGATGACGGAAGAAGCCCGCGAATCAATTCCATATGTGATTCAGAATCTTCGCTCTGTTTATGGATTGCCCGCCCGAGAGCGCAGGCTTGACCCGCTGGACGCGCTCATCGAAACCATACTTTCGCAATCGACGACGAATACTAACAGCCGCCGCGCGTTTGAAAATCTCAAACGCCGCTTCCCCGTCTGGGACAAGGCGCGTCGCGCGCGAGTCTCTTCCATCGAAGCCGCGATAAGGTCAGGCGGACTGGCCCGACAAAAATCCGTGAGGATCAAAAATCTCCTCAATGAAATTCAGCATCGTCGAGGCACGCTCGATCTAGGGTTTCTCGCCTGCATGCCTTTGGAAGAAGCCAGAGAGTTTCTTTCATCATTCAAAGGCGTCGGACCGAAAACCGTCGCCTGCACGCTGCTCTTCGCGCTCGGCCTTCCGGTCTTTCCCATAGATACTCACATCTTTCGCATAGCTCGAAGGCTCGGCCTGTTGCCTGAAAAATGCTCGGACGAAGAAGCGCATCGATTGATGGAAGATATGATACCTGCGGAGAGGTACTACGAAGCGCACATCAATCTGATCCGTCACGGGCGAAAAATCTGCCGCCCCCAAAACCCGCTGTGCGACGAGTGCTGCCTGATCGATTATTGTCGCTACTACGAAAATTCGATTTGAATTTTGAATCCGGCATTCCGTCACTTCGAAGGGAACACGCGGCGAAATTCTTCAGTCCAGTTCAAAACTACATTCAACTGAGTCGGCATAGATCCCTGCTCGTTCCTCACCATGAGGAAACGCGCGCCGTCGCGGGCCGTGTCGTAGCCTATGAGGTAGGGCCCTTCGAAGAGGACTCGCGGCTGTCCGGCGGTAAAATCCGCGCCGGGTTTGATTGCGACCGCATACAGCTTGCCGCCGGAGCGATAAAACAATTCCTGCCCGTCAGGCGACCAAACCGGAAACATTCCCCCGCCGCGCGATACGGGAACTTTGCCTGAGCGATTGGGATATGAATTGACGAACACTTCCGCCTGGCCCGACTCCATCGAAAAATACGCAAGCCAACGGCCATCGGGAGAGAACCTCGGCGTGTCTTCTATAAAAGGCGTGTTCACGAACGGGGCCGTTTTGCGATCCTCGGCGAGCATCAGTATGTCCGTGTTGCTCGGCGAATAAGTCACAACCAGAGCAAGAGGGCGACAGTCGGGACTGCATGTGTAAGGCAGGTGGCGATATTCGCTTGTCAGCAAAATCTCAGGCTCCGTGCTGCTGTCTATCGCTCTTGAGTAAACCCGCCAGGTATCGCTTCGCTTCGACGCAAAGACAATCTGTTTGCCGTCCGGCGTCCAGACAGGCGACTGATTTTCTCCTTCGAAAGTCAGACGAACGCCTCTCGCGCTCTCGACTTCGTAAACCCAGATGTCGTTATCGACCTGCACAGCGATGCGCCGCCCGTCAGGTGAAAGGCGAGGAGATCGATTATTGGCGCGGGTCGCAAAAAGTGGTTCGGCCTGCCCTTCGCGGTCGACCCAGACGAGCGAGTTTTCTTTCATCGCTGTATCGGGCAGATAAACGAGCGTTCCGTTTTGAGCGACTCTGAAATTCGGCGACGAGAACACGCCGTCGAGAACCGGAGCGGCAGCGCTGGTCACTTTGAGACTGTAGGCATCGAATGTGGTCGCCATAAGCCGGTTCGAACGAGCGAATATCAAATGCCCCGTGCTGAGATATTGCGCCAGCAGCGCTTCGCCCGCATCCTCAAGGTAATTCGCCTGAAGGCTGTCCATAGACAGCAAAGCCGCGCGAGGCCCTTTCGAGGTCTCAATGGTGAAAAGCAATGCCTTGCCGTCAGGCAGCATTTGCGGCGCGCGATGTGATCTCTCTCCTGTGGATTCATCAACCGTAGTCAATCTCTCAGGCTTTCCGCCACCAGCCGAAACGCGATAAAGACCTATCGAGTCGGAAGCGATTATCGTGTCATCCCCAGCCCAGTAGGTTTCAAAAGCCGTCTTGCACGGGTCGCATATAGTCAGCGTCGAGCCGCCTGCGATTGGAATTTTTTTGAGCTTGTCATCGACGAAAAAACCTATCCACTGACTGTCAGGAGAAAAAAACGGATTGCGCGCGCCTTCGGTTCCCGTAAGTGCGCGGCTTTCGAATTGATCGAGCGCGCGGATGAAAAGCTGATTGAGATCGCCGCGTCGCGTCGAGAAGACGATATACTTGCCGTCAGGCGAAAGCTGCGCTTCCGACATAGGCGACTGTTGCCCCGGCGGAGGGCTGACACTGAAACGAATGATCGGTTTCGACTCTTCTTCCCTCAGCCACATCAAGCTCCAGATCACGAAAACGATTGCAAGAGCGAGCAGAACTATCTGCGCGGCTATAGCGGGGCGAGGCATTTTTTTCGATTCCATAGCCGTCTCTGATTTCGCCGCCGCGCGATTCTCGACTTCTGCCTTCGCTTCTTCGAGAATAGCTCGCACCTCGCGCATAGTCTGATGGCGATGGCGGCGATCTTTTTTCAAGCACCGTGCGACGAGCCGCGAAAGCAGAAAAGGCGCGTCAGGTCTAAGATCGGCTACAGCCGCAGGCTCCGACTTGATCAATTCGCTGATGACTGCCGCGTAGTTATCTCCCTTGAACGGGCGCTCTCCCGTTAGAGATTCATGCATCACCACACCGAGGCTGAATATGTCGCTGCGATGATCGACCTCTATGCCTTCGGCCTGCTCCGGCGACATATAAGAAGGAGTTCCCATCACCACTCCGTCTCCGGTCATGCTCATAGTCGAGGTGACATCGCCCGCGCTTTCTTTGCGAGTGATGCGAGCAAGACCCAAGTCCAATAATTTGGGCGTGCCGTCAGGCGTCACTATCACGTTGCCCGGTTTGATGTCGCGATGAACGATGCCTTTCTCGTGAGCGTGAATGAGAGCTTCCGAGAGAGGCACAAACCAGTCGAAGAAATCAGTAAGCGTGATGCCTTCTTTCGCTATGAGCCTCGCAAGCGTCTGGCCCTCGACGTATTCCATCGTGATGAAGTGTCGGCCTTCAGCCTCTTCGACCGTGTGGAGTATGGCTATGTTCGGATGATTGAGAGCCGCTGCCGCTCTCGCTTCGTTTTGAAATCTCCTGAGCCGCTCAGGGTCGTGTGTGAATGCCGAAGGCAGAATTTTCAAGGCCACCTGTCTGCGCAGTTGCGCGTCTTCGGCAAGATAAACTTCGCCCATGCCTCCCGCGCCGAGTTGAGACACGATGCGATATCGACTGATCTGCTGACCTGCTGACAATCCCGATTGTTCAGCGGTAATCTTTCTGGCCATCATTTCAAGAGCCGGAGTTTGCAGGAACCCTTCGGCTGATGATTGATAACCGAGCAGCGATTCGACTTCCCTGCGCAACGCCTCATCTCCGGCGCAGGCGCTCTCAAGGAACGCGGCCCGACTTTGAGGATCGAGTTCAGCCGCAGTGCGATAGAGATCGATAACTTGATCGTAGCGTTCAGGCGTCATTTATCTTTTCTGCTCAACTCCCTGAGAAGCCATGCTCTGGCCATGTTCCAGTCACTTCTGACCGTGCGGGGCGACACCTTGAGAGCTTCAGCGATTTCTTCCTCGCTCAACCCGCCGAAGAATCGCAACTCGACCACCTGACTCTGCCTCGGCGCGAGAGCGGCTAAAGATTTGAGCGCGTCATCCAGAGCGACCAGATCGACGCTTTGATCGGCGACCATCAGGGCTTCATCAAACGATACCTGCTCGGCTTCTCCGCCGCGTTTGAGTCCTCGGCGACGGCGCGCGAAATCGACCAGAATCCTCCGCATCAGTTGCGCCGATATTGCGAAGAAGTGCGCGCGGTTTTGCCATCGAACATTTCGGGCATCGATCAGCCGCATATAGACTTCGTTGACAATCGCCGTGGTTTGCAACGTGTGATCTGCTCGCTCGCGCCTCATGTAGCGCTTCGCCGCGCGGCGCAGTTCATCATAGACGAGAGGCATCAATTGATCGAGAGCCGATTGATCCCCGCTGTTCCAGGCCAGCAGCAGTTGAATGACATCTTTGTTTGTCGGTTTAGTCACTGTTCGTCCCTCTCGGCTGTGGGTTGGATTCTGATGGCGGCAAATTATCATATTTCTCATCGCCTCGCCAGTTTCGAAAAAAATTCCGCCCGCGTTGCCGCTTTCGGAACCCGTTTGCGCATATAGAGGTGAGGGCGAAAGAAAACTCGCTGCTGCGCCGCTCTCAGCTATTGCAGCGACGAAATTACACACTCGGAGGAATTTTTATGATCAACGTTCAGACGATAAAGCCGACGAAAAATCAGAGATACTCTTATCGCGAGACGCTCGCAGCATCCGAAAAAATCGGATGGCGAATCGAAGACATAATCGGAGGCGATAAGAGACTCGATTTCACGAAGCCTTTTATGCCCGAATCGCTTGCGCGCGTCGAAGGACTCTCGTTTCTGACCGCAGATGAAAAGCGGGTGCTGAACCAGATACGCGGACATGCATATCTGAGCATATTTGGGTTGGTCGAGGAGTTCATTCTCCCGTTCGTAATCGATCATGCCCGACCGCAACTTCAGGGCGACGATTATCGCGTGCGCGCGTTTCTGCAATTCGCAAGCGAAGAAGCCAAGCATATTCACCTGTTCAAACGCTTCTGCGAGGAGTTCAAAAGCGGTTTCACCTGCGAGTGCGCAGTCATCGGCCCGCCTGAAGAGATAGCCCGCGCGGTGCTTGCGCATGATCCGCTGGCCGTCGCAATGGCGATCCTTCAAATCGAATGGATGACGCAGCGTCACTATATCGACTGCGTTCGCGATAACCAGCAACTTGATCCGCAGTTCAGGAGCCTGCTTCGCCATCACTGGATGGAAGAAGCGCAGCACGCGAAACTCGACACCCTGATGGTCGAATCGCTCGCCTCGTCTTACACTCGAAAAGAGATTGAAAGCGCAGTCGAGGAGTACATCGAAATCGGCGCATTCATCGACGGCGGCCTTGGCCAGCAGGTAGAATTCGATCTCGAAAGCTTTACGCGAGCAACGGGTCGCACTCTTTCGACTGAAGAGCGCAAGGCATTCATCGCCGTTCAGCATCAGGCCAATCGCTGGGCATATCTCGGATCGGGTATGACTCATCCGAATTTTCTCGCCACGCTCAACGGTCTCCTGCCCGCCGCAAGACGGCGCATCGAAGAGATCGCGCCCGCCTTTTGTTAGTCTCCCGATTCGGAGCCGCGCAGTTTTCCGCGCGGCTCCGAATTCGCTCAACGATTCGTCTGCGATAAGTCTGCTCCCGCGTTCATCCCTCCCGCCGTGTTGTGCTAAACTCACTGATCTATGATTGGCGAATTGTTTGCAGGCCATGTCCGCATAAGTCCCAACCTCGTGCTTGCGCCGATGGCTGGTGTGACGGATTCTTCTTTCCGCCGTTTGATAAAAGAACTGAGCGGCGTGGGGCTGATCGTCACCGAATTTATCTCGGTCGAAGGACTCACGCGCGGCAATATGCGCACGCACCGCATGATGAAGTTCCTCGCTGAAGAGCGTCCGCTCTCGATTCAGATATTCGGCTACGACTCGGAGCGCATGGTCGCAGCGGCGGAGATAATCGAAGAAGCGGGCGCGGACATCGTCGATATAAATTGCGGCTGTCCGGCCAAAAAAGTCGTCAACGGCGGCGGCGGCTCTTCGCTTCTGCGCGACCTGCCGCAGCTTGAAAAAATTCTTCGCAGCATACGCCGCGCCGTATCGATTCCGGTGACGATGAAGATTCGCACGGGCTGGGATCACGCTTCGATCAATGCCGTCGAAGTCGCCCGCATCATCGAAGACTGCGGCGGCAATATGGTCGCCATTCACGGACGCACTCGCATGCAGGGCTACAGCGGTCGAGCCGACTGGGACGTGATTGCGGCGGTCAAGCGGGCCGTCACGATCCCTGTGGTGGGCTGCGGCGATATCACTTCGCCTGAGATGGCTATCGAGCGTCTCAACGAAACCGGCGTCGATGCGGTGATGATAGGCCGCGGTGCGATTGCCAACCCGTGGATTTTCCGTCAGACCGCAGAGCTTATGCGCGGAGAGACGCCTTACCAGCCGCCTATGGCTGAAAAGCAAACGGTGCTTCATCGCTACAACGAACTGCTCAGGGATGAAATGCCTGAGCGCGCGCTTGCGGGCAAGCTCAAGCAGATGTGCGGCTACTTCACTCATGGACTCGCGGGGGGCGCGCGCCTTCGCGAGCGCGTCTTTCATTCTCAATCAATCGATGAAATTTTCGATCAGATCGATCAGTACTTCGCTTCGATGATCGAGCACGGAGTACCGCCCGATCATATGTCGAGAGAGATCGCGGATCGCGGGCCGCGCGATGCGAAGTGCGCGGAATTCACTCGCGCCACGCCTGCCTGAGTCGTGCTATAATCCTGCGGTCAGGTTCCCACGCACAGTTGTGGAGGCGGCAATGCAATCATCACAAAAGACTCACCCTGATATGCGCATCAAAGGCGGATTGCTCAGAGCGCGCTTTCTTTTTGTCGCTCTCAATCACGGCCCTGACACGTGGACGCGCACGCTCGCAAGGCTTGCGGAAGAAGACCGGCACGCGCTTGCGGAAATCGATGTTGAGGAATGGTATGGTTTCGATCTGCTTGATCGCTTGGATCGCGCGATTGTCGAAGAGCTTGGCCGAAATGAAGAAGAAATGTTCGTCGCGCTCGGAGAGTTTTCCGCAACGACGAGTCTCTCCGGCCCTTTCGCCAGCCTGCTCAACACAGACATTCACAGCTTCCTCTCTCAATCCGCGCTCATTCATCGCTCATATCAGAATGTCGGCGTGGCCAAATACGACACTCTCAGCGACACGAGCGGGCTGCTGACGATTCAATACGAGACGGCTCCGCCCGCGAGCTTCTGCACGAGCGGCGCAGCTTATTTCCGAAAGGCTGTCGAGTTGTGCGGCGCGCGCTCGGCTCAGGTCACGCACGCGCGCTGTTCATCTCGCGGAGATTCGGTCTGCGAGTTTTACATCACCTGGCAGAAGTGAGCATCTTTCGATAAGCCTTCTCATTTTTTGCGAATTCATTGTGAATCCGTTCCTGCTTTCTCAGAAATAGAAATTCGCCTCGAACAGATTGTAAAATACCCGGCATGAATCCTATATGGGCGCACATCATCAACGAAACGATCAGAGACGTGATGAAAGTGTGTCCGCATTGCAAGAAAGCATCGAGCTATCAGCCGAAAAAACCCGGACAGTTTTACAAGTGTCATTTCTGCGGGCATAAGTTCAAGGAAAAAGGAAAATGACTTATGCCACACTCCATCCCCTTATTTGAAGACCTCCTCATACTGTTGTTGTGTTCCGTCCCCGTAGCGTTTTTGTTCAATCGCCTTCGCCTGCCTGCGATCATCGGCTTCATCATCACGGGAGTTCTCATAGGCCCGTCGGGGCTGGGATTGATCGGCGATACGGCGGCCATCGAAGTGCTGGCCGAGATAGGCGTGGTGCTGCTGCTCTTCACGATAGGTCTGGAATTCTCGCTGCGCCATATTCTCGAAATGCGAAGATTGGTCTTCGGCGGCGGCGGATTACAGGTCATCATCACCACCTTGCTCGTGGCTATCGTGGCCTGGGCTTTGGGTCGCGCCGTCAGCCAGTCGATATTTTTCGGATTCCTCTTCGCGCTCTCAAGCACAGCCATTGTGCTTCGCAGTTACATCGACCGGCTTGAAATCGATACTCCGCACGGACGCGCAGCCGTAGGCATACTGCTCTTTCAAGACCTCTGCATAGTGCCGATGATGCTGCTCGTCCCCATACTGAGCGGCAAAGAGGGAGCATCAGCCGTCAACATCGCGCTCACTCTGGGCGCGGCTCTCGGCGCGGTGGTCGTGATAATCCTCGCCGCGCGAATCATCATCCCGCGCGCTCTTTATTACATCGTCCGACTGCGCAGTTCCGAGGTCTTCATCATCTTCATCGTGCTTGTCAGCCTCGGCACTTCCTGGCTCACTTCGCAGTTGGGATTATCGCTCGCTTTGGGAGCGTTCATCGCCGGTCTCGTGCTGTCGGAATCCGAATACAGCCATCAGATAGTGGCCGACATACTTCCTTTCCGCGAAGTCTTCAACAGCATCTTCTTCGTGTCAATCGGAATGCTGCTCTCGGTCAGATTTCTCGCCGCGAATGCGCTAACAGTCCTCGCTTTGGTGATCGCGCTGACTGTAGGTAAAACGATTGTCGCGATTTTGGTCACCCGCCTGCTCGGTCATTCGCTTCGCGTATCGACGATGACCGCGCTCGGCATAGCTCAGGTCGGCGAGTTCTCTTTCATACTGGCGAAAGCGGGAATCAACGAGGCATTGCTCACGGATAGCGATTATCAGATTTTTCTCGCGGCTTCCGTTCTTTCGATGATGGCCGCGCCGTTTTTAATCAACGCCGCGCCGCGCATAGGCTATTCGGTGCAATCGAAACTCTCGCCCGACTCGCTCCTTGAGCCGAGCCTCGTAGGGCTTTCTTCGGAGGATCGCGGGCGAAGAGGCCATGTCGTCATCGTCGGCTACGGATTGAACGGTCGCAATCTATCGAAGGTGCTGCGCAGAGTCGGCATCCCTCACCTCGCTCTGGAACTCAACGCCGAAACGGTTCGACAGGCTTTGGCTCAGGGAGAATCAATAAGCTATGGCGACTCGACGCGAAGAGAAGTTCTCCATCGCGCAGACCTTGAAAGCGCGCGCATACTCGTTGTGGCCATATCCGATCCGATAGCCACGCGGCGAACCACGGCGCTCGCCCGCGAGATGAATCCCGACATACACATCATCGTGCGAACCCGATACGTATCGGAACTAGCCGACCTCTACGACCTCGGAGCGGATCAGATCATACCCGAAGAATTCGAGACGAGCGTGGAAATATTCTCGCGCGTGCTGCGCGAATACGGCGTCGCTCGAAATGCTATTCAGCAGGAAGCCGAGAAAATAAGGAAAGAGGGATATCAGTTGTTGCGCCTCCCCATCGAAACCCGCATCGAGATGGCCGACATAGCCGGAATTTTGGAATCGGCCTCGACCGAAACGCTTTCCATAGAGCCTGCCTTTTGGGCTGTGGGCAGGACGCTCGGCGAGATGGAAGTGAGAAAAGCGACCGGAGCTACCGTCATAGCAGCGGTCAGAAGCGGAACCACCTTCATAAACCCCGGCCCGGAATTCGAACTGGCGGCTCAGGACATAATCGTTCTCTTGGGAAGCCCCGAAGCCATCGAGCGCGCAGTTGAAAAAATCTCATCTCCCCGAATCGCCTCTTCGCGCAGATAGAGACGCGGCTGTTCTGAGTTTCCTCGTTTGATGTAAAGTAATTTCGAAATCACCGCACGGAGAATTGGAATGATCGAATTTCCAGAAAAGTTCAATATGGCCCAATACTTTCTCGATCACAATATCGAGGAAGGCCGCGGCGACCGCGTTGCCGTCTACTATCGCGACGAGCAGTACACTTACAGGGAAGTGCAGCAGATGACCAACCGCTGCGGCAATGCGCTGCTTCGACTCGGAGTCGATGTGGAAGACCGTGTGCTGATGGTCTTGCCCGACTCGATTGAGTTCGTCGCCGCGTGGTTCGCCATAACAAAAATCGGCGCGATCATCACGATGGTCAATACCATTCTTCCGACTGCGGATTATGAATACTATCTCGACTACACGCGGGCGAAAGTCGCCATCGTAGATTCAACCGTGATGAGCCGATTCGCGCCCGCTGCCGCCTCGTCGCGTTACCTCAAACACACCGTCGTTGTCGGCGGGGCTTTGTCGGGAAGCCTGCTGGGGATAGAAGGAAGGTCGGCGGTTCATGCTTACGAAGAGATAACAAGTGCCGCATCCGATCAGTTGGAGACGGCTCCCACGCTGCGCGATGATATCGCAATCTGGCTTTTCACTTCAGGCTCGACGGGCCATCCGAAAGCCGCGGTTCATTTCCAGCACGACCTTCCCTTCAACACCGAGTGCTACGCCAAGCGCGTGCTTGGAATCGATGAACATGACATCACGCTTTCAGTGCCGAAACTTTTCTTCGGTTACGCAACCGGAACGAATCTGCTTTTTCCGTTCGCCGTGGGAGGAGCGACCGCGCTGTTTTCGGAAAGGTCTACGGCTGAGACCATCTTCGAGATGATACAAAAATATCGGCCCACGATTTTGACGAGCGTACCGACGATGATAAACGCCATGCTTCAGGTCGAAGGCGCACACAGATATGATCTTTCGTCTCTGCGTTTTTGTTTGTCTGCGGGCGAGGCTCTCCCGCCGGAACTTTATAATCGATGGAAAGAAACTTTCGATGTGGAGATACTCGACGGCATAGGCTCTGCCGAAATGTTTCACATCTACATAACGAATTATCCCGGCGATGTCGTACCCGGATCGCTGGGCCGCATAGTTCCCGGTTATGAAGCCGCAATCGTCGATGCGGAAGGCCGCGAGGTCGCGGCGGGTGAGATGGGGACGCTCCGTATCAAAGGCGATTCAGCAGCGTTGTGTTACTGGGGCGCGCACGAAAAATCGAAAGCGACATTTGCGGGCGACTGGTGTACGACTGGCGATCAGTTTCGCCGCGATGAGCGCGGATATTACTGGTACTGCGGGCGGACGGACGAGATGTTGAAAGTGAGCGGCATCTACGTTTCGCCGACTGAGATAGAAAATTGTCTGCTCGAACATGCGGCGGTGCTAGAGTGCGCCGTCACAGGCGCGGCAGATGAGCAGGGGCTTGTAAAACCCAAAGCGTTCATCGTCCTTGCGGAAGCGATTGAAGCAACGGATGAGCTTGAGCGCCAATTGAAAGAGCATGTGAAAGGGAACCTTGCGCCGTACAAATATCCGCGATGGATCGAATTCAGAAAAGATTTGCCCAAGAATGATCGCGGCAAGATAGATAGAAAATCGCTCAGGCGGTAGTTAATCGCTTCAAGTAGCGCAAGGAATTCTCGCGCAGTAAAATGTATCCACATATGAAAAAATCAGGATTCATACTGACTTGTGCGAGCGCATCGATTATTCCTCTCATTCTTGCTTTTTCACTGAATGTTTTCTGCCGACAGAGCCGTCTGGCGGCTTCCAGAATGCTATTTTCTTCTGCTCATACGAATGCTTCCTGTGAACTTGCGGCTGCTTTCGGAGTACTCGCAGATGAACTAAAGAATGATCCGGATGCTACTGGTTACATCGTAATTTATAACGGCCCTAATGATCCTTCCGGCTTATTCCACAGGCACTCTTTAGGCGCAAGGAATGTTTTAGTAAACGAAGGGCATATCGATCCCAGTCGAATAACCATCATTAAAGGAGGGAGCCGCGAGGAATTTTTAGCTGAATATTGGCTCGTGCCTAAAGGCGCATCTCCACCAAAGATGGGGCCGTTGTGGAAACCCGAACTTCAACAAAAAGCTTCGGGAAAGTTCGACGAGTTCTTTTGGGCAACTGAAACGGAAGACCTGTATGAATATAGAAGGGCTTCGACACAACTTGATGGCTTTGCTCAGGCGTTAGCAAAAAATCCAGATTCAGTTGGCTACCTGATCGGTTATGCAAATAGTGAAAGAGTGACCCGATCCTATCTGGAATACAGGGAAGGAAAAGAGAAAGTGGGAACGCGCACATTGAGAATGACGGGGGATAAGGTAGCGGGATGGGCTAAAAACAGTTTGACTGAACTGTTCAAAATCAAACCATCCAGAGTAGTCGCTATTGATGGAGGCTATCGAGAGTTTGAGACAGTAGAATTATGGATTGTTCAGGCAGGCGAAAAGGCTCCGAAGCCAACACCGGCAATGAAGAGAAGAGATAAATAAAATCTTATCGTCAACTCGCGCCCTAGTATTCGCATTCAAAAACAGGAGAAGGATGCTGAGAAAAACATGAGCGCATTTCACCATCTCACATGGAAAGAAGCTGGAGAAAAAATCGCCCGCGGCGCAGTCTTCATTCTGCCCGTAGGCTCGACCGAAGCCCACGGGCCACACCTGCCGCTTGCGACTGACGTGATAATTTCGGAAGAGATGTCTCGACGGGCCGCCGCAAAACTTGAGGAACGCGGAATCGCTTCGTTCGTCCTCCCCGCCATTTCCTACAGCGTCACCGATTTCAGCGCGGATTTCGCAGGCACTATCTCTATAAAGAAAGAAACCGCTGTCGCGCTCCTGCGCGATATCTGCCTGTCGCTTTACACTCAGGGCGCGCGGCTCGTCGTCATAGCCAATTCGCATCTCGAACCTGAACACGTCGCCTCGATCAACGAAGCCATCCATCAGGTTAAAGCCGCGACGGGCCGCACTGTGGTCTTCCCCGACAAGCGGCGGCGGCGTTGGGCCGTGACGCTCACGGAAGAATTTAGACGCGGAGATTGTCACGCCGGGAGTTATGAAACTTCTCTGGTGATGGTCTCTCGCCCCGACCTCGTGCGCGAGGATGAGCGCAAGCAGCTTGAAAAAGTTTCGATCTCGATAGCCGAAAAAATCCGCGAAGGCGCTGAGACGTTCACCGAAGCAGGCGGCGCGGAAGCCTACTTCGGAGACCCGCGCTCGGCCACTGCGGATGAAGGCGAACGAAGCTTCGAGGCTCTCTCTCTTATGATCGTCACCGCCGTCATCGAAGCGATTTCTTCTGAAACCGACACGGAGTTTTCACGATGAGCCAGGAGTGGACGAGAGGCGACTTCACCATCAGCACGGATAAAGAGCGATTGGATATCGCAGCGGTTCACGACTATCTTACGCGATCTTACTGGGCCGAAGGCATCCCGCTGGAAATCGTCCGCCGCTCGATCACTCATTCGCTCGTATTCGGCATCTACACGAGCGCGCGGCAAATCGGTTTCGCGCGGGTCATCACCGACCGGGCCACCTATGCCTATATTGGAGACGTGTTCGTGCTGGAAGAATTTCAGAGCCGGGGCTTGGGCAAGTGGATGATGGAAGTCATTCTTTCACATCCCGATCTTCAGGGCTTGCGTCGCTGGGCGCTGGCCACGAGAGATGCGCATGGTCTCTATCGACAATTCGGATTCGCAAATCTCAGGCGACCTGAAAATCATATGGAAATACACGACGCGGACGTGTACGAACAGCAGCACGAATCTATCGAAGAATAAACCGAAGGATTCGAACATTGATGGCATACAAAACGACGATCCCGGTTCGCTTCGGTGATGTCGACAGGGCAGGGATAGTTTACTATCCGGTCATCTTTCATTACTTTCACATCGCACAGGAAGATTTTTTCGACGACTACCTGGGCATTCCTTATAACCGATTGATCGAAGAAGAGCGCATCGGGTTTCCGACGGTAAAGACCGCGACCGAATTTTACAGCCCGCTCAAGTATGGCGACCTGCTCAAAGTCACAGTTCACATCTCGCGCGTGGGCCGATCTTCATTAACATTCGAATTCCGCGTTTACAGGCGAGGCGAGTTGCTCGCGCGATCATCGGAAGTGAAAGTCTGTGTGCGCATCGACACGCTGGAGAAAATCGACATACCTGAAAAATACCGCGGGCTTTTGGAAGAATGCCGCGCAGACTGAATCAGGGGAGAACTGTTGACAGCCCCGCGATGTGTAAGTATTCTACCGTGCGCCGAGGTTCTGCCCCTTCAAGCGGACGGCCACCCGCCCTGTCTTCTTTGAGTGCGCGTTCCAGAGGCGATGGCGCAGGATTCTCTCCCTGAGCAGAACCGCAGCATACGGACTTTCAATACACGCTGATGAACTGGCAGGATTTCATAAACAGTCTTCAAAGTATGACATGGCTCATCGTTCAGTGCGTGGGCGTGTTGCTCATCACTATCCTGTCGATTCTCGTGGCGCGGTCAGTGAGAAGAACTTTTCTCGATTACTGGACTGTCGCGTGGGTCTGCTTGTCGCTGTCGCTCGTCTCTCTGGCCATATCGATTCGCTTCTACGCGCAGGAAGGCTTTTCTCTCATATTTTATTTCCTCGGCGAATATGCTTTCGGTTATTTCTTCATAGCGGGGTGCCGCAATTATGCTACGGGGGGGCGACTCACGCGCCGCCACCTCTCGGCGTTGATACCTTTCGGATTGCTGGCGGTCGTGCTTGCGATGACAAAATCGGATTTCAATCGAAGGTTCATAATTCACGCGGCAGTGCTGACCGGTTTTTTCATCGGCGCGCTCATCGCGCTCAAGCCAGCGCGCGGCCAACATCCGCGAAGTTTGGGCCTGAGAGTGATGGCTGTGGCGCTTCTTCTGCTCGCGCTCGATTTCATGCACTACGTCGCGGTCTTATCCTATATAGTCTGGAACGATCAGCAACTTCAATATCTGCGATTCACTGCTGTATTCGATCTGATACTTGAAACCCTGCTCGGATTCGGAGCCGTTATGCTCGTGCTTGAAGACGCCCGTCACGAAGTCGAAGCGACGAATCGCGAACTCGTAGCGGCGCGCGACCGATTGGAAATTCTCGCGCGCATGGATCCGCTCACAGAAGCACTCAATCGCCATGCTTTTCATTCTCTGTTTGAAACGAAGGAAGAGTTTTACGACAACAGTTCCGGCTGCGCAGTAGTGATCGATATAGACAACCTCAAACCGATCAACGACCGCTACGGTCACACTGTGGGCGATGCGGCCATTCGCGAAGTGGCTCGACGCATCCGCTCGGTCATAAGAGCCGACGATCTTCTCTTTCGCTGGGGCGGAGATGAATTCCTGATTTTATTTTTCAATATGAAGAAGGACGAGGCGCACAAACGAATCGAAAAGATGAACGCCGCGCTCAACAGCATTCAACTCAACGATCACTCATCGACTATCCCGCTCGTCGTCTCCTACGGCGTGGAATCTTTCTCGGCAGTCAATCAGATCGAACAGGCTATTGATAAAGCCGACAGCGCGATGTACGCCAACAAGCATTCGAGAAAAGCCTGAGCAGAAGTCAGGAGTCAGGAGTCAGGAGTCAGAAGTCAGAAGTCAGGAGTCAGGAGTCAGGAGTCAGGAGTCAGGAGTCAGGAGTCAGAAGTCAGGAGTCAGAAGTCAGAAGTCAGGAGTCAGGAGTCAGGAGTCAGGAGTCAGGAGTCAGGAGTCAGGAGTCAGAAGTCAGAAGTCAGGAGTCAGGAGTCAGAAGTCAGAATGGATAAGGCTCCGTCAAAAACTTTCCGAGATTTGATTGTCTGGCAGAAGGCGCATCAGTTTGTTTTATCTGTTTATCGGTTCAGTGATGGCTTTCCGTCCAGAGAAATGTATGGGCTGACCTCGCAGTTGCGGAGAGCTTCTATATCCATCCCGGCTAACATTGCCGAAGGGTTCAGAAAAAAAGGAAGGAATGACAAGGCTCGATTTATGAATATCGCTCAAGGCTCCGTTGAAGAATGTCGGTATTATTTGATTTTGGCAACCGATCTCGGATATGGAGACAGCAAGTTGCTGATGGCCCAACTCGAAGAAGTCAGCAAAATACTCGATAAATACCACTCTGCTATTCTGACTTCTGACTCCTGACTCCTGACTCCTGACTTCTGACTTCTGACTCCTGACTCCTGACTCCTGACTTCTGACTCCTGACTCCTGACTTCTGACTTCTGACTCCTGACTCCTGACTCCTGACTTCTGACTCCTGACTCCTGACTTCTGACTTCTGACTTCTGACTTCTGACTTCTGACTCCTGACTCCTGACTCCTGACTTTCAGGGAAGATTTTCGCGCAGCAATCTCAACACATTTCCGCCCATGATTTTTTCGATGTCGCTTTCGCTCAATCCTTCTTCCAAAAGCGCGTCGGTTATCTTGGCAAGCCCTGTGGTGTCGAAAGGCGCTTCGATGCCGCCATCATAATCAGAGCCTAATCCGACGTGATCTACCCCGACAAGACGGACCGTGTAGCGGATCGCTCGCGCTATCGCTTTGGCATCCCGCCCGCAGGTGGCCGTCTCCCAATAGCCTATGCCTATGACTCCGCCCGTGCGCGCTATGGCTCGCAGGTGATCATCGCTCAGGTTGCGCTGATTGTCGCAGGTGCCTTTGACTCCTGTGTGAGAGACAACCACAGGGCGCGTCGCCATGGCAAGAACATCGTCGATGGTGCTGGCCGAAGCGTGCGCGAGATCGATTATCATTCGCTTCTCTTCCATGCGGCGTATCATCTCGCGGCCTTTTTCCGTGATTCCCCCTTTGGCGACTCCGTGCGCCGAGCCTCCGATATCGTTGTCAAAAAAATGAGTCGGAGCCATCATCCGAACGCCCGCGTCAAACAGCGCATCGATGTTCGCCAGATCGCCGTCGAGCGCGTGCGCTCCTTCGACGCCCAGAAATCCGGCGGTTATGTTCGGATTTTCGCGACGTCGCTCAAGATAGTTTTCCAGATCGGCTGCGGTTTTTATCACCGTCAGTTTCCCGCCGGATTCTCTGGCCAATTCGCCGAGCTTTTCAGCCTGATAGATGGCTCTTGCCCTCAGGCTCGTCCACGTCGAGATGGGCCAGAGTTGAACGATTGAAAGCGGAGTTATGTTGTCAGTCGAATCGTCGTTGCTTTCGATGTTCATACGGCGAGGCGTTTTGGTGACGATGGTGAAAGCCTGAAGCGCGACATTGCCTTCGACTAGGCGCGGGACGTCGAGGTGACCGCGCGTTGAGCGTTCAAGCAGATTCCTGTCCCAGAGCAACGAATCGGCGTGAAGGTCTGCGATGAGTAATTTTTTGTGAAGCTCCGTTGCGCGCTCCGAGGCCGTATAGGGCGGAGGGTTGAGCGTGACGTTCATGCTCTTTTCGATCTCGGCAGGAATGACGAAAAACAAAATGCCAAGCCCCGCGAGAAGAACGACGACTATGGCGATCAGAATTTTTTTCTTCTTCGTCATCGAATCATTCAGCCGATGCTACCACCCGATTGACATGACTATTGCGTGCGGCGCGCAGGCGGTCGAATTCTTCGGCCACATCTTCATCAGCCGCGCTCAACGCTTCGACATCACCCGCAGCGTATTCGATCACTCCCATATCGATGAAAGCGTTTTGTATGCGCTCTCCCCACAGGCCGATGTCTTTCAGAGTAGGCACGATTCGCGAGAAGAGCAGCTTGAGGTATTGCTGATAAAAGGGCGACTCTCGCATGAAGGTGGAGCATCCTTCGATATCCAGCCCCGCGCGCTCCCAGACTTCTTCGCCGCGAAAACGATCCCGCATCAGGTAACACGCTTCGACGGCGAACTCTTCGCGCTCGTCACGCTCGCGGTCTGAAAGCTGCGGATAGTAATCGCGAAGCGCCAATCGTCCGAAAGCGACGTGACGCGCTTCGTCCTGCATCACGTAAGCGTTGATCGAACGACCGAGAGGTTCGGTCGCAAGGTCGCGGATCGTCCCGAAGGCCGCAAGAGCCAGGCCCTCTATGATGACCTGCATGGCGAGATAGGTGAAATCCCAACGCGAGTCGGTTATAGCCTGTTCGAGCAGGGTTTTCAGATGAATATTGATGGGATAGGCGACGCCGATTTTTTCGCGTAGATACCTCGAATAAACTTCGACATGTCGGGCTTCGTCTACGACCTGAGTCGCAGCGTAAAACTTCGAATCGATATCTGGGACGGTCTGAACTATTTTCGCGGCGCAGATGAGCGCGCCCTGCTCACCGTGAAGGAATTGAGAAAATCGCCACGCATCGAGATTGAGCCGCACTTCGCCGCGCTTCCGCTCATCGAGCCGATTCCAGATTTCCGAGCCGTGAAGCGGGATATAGTAATCCGCGAATCCGAGCGGATTCGAGCGATCAACGTCGAGCGACCAGTCGATGCGCTCCGAGGCGTTCCACTGTTTGTTTTTGCCCTTCTCATAAAGTGTGAGCAGTTTGTCGCGGCCTTCATCATATTCCCAGTTAAAGATCGTCTCGGTGTGCGCCGCTTCGACTTTCCACTGAGTCTGCTCGACGGGCAAAGTGTATATGCGCGTACTCATCCGTTTAGCTCCTTGGCTGAAATTGACAGGGTAGTTTCCAGAGGCGAGGTTATTTGTTTTGCGTGGGCAAGTCAACCTTGCGGGGAAAAGACGTTATAATCGCGAATCGCAGAGAACGAGCTATGACAGGCACGCTTTATCTCGTAGCAACGCCGATAGGCAATCTCGAAGACATCACGCTTCGCGCGCTTCGCGTGTTGAGGGAAGTCGATCTCATCGCCTGCGAAGACACACGGCGCACGAAAAAACTGCTCACGCACTTCAACATTTCAAAACCTACAGTGAGCTATCACGAGCATAACGAACGAGCGCGAGCCGTTGAGCTTGCCGCAAAGCTCGAAGCCGGAGCGCAGATCGCGCTCGTTACGGACGCAGGAACGCCGCTCCTCTCAGACCCCGGCCACAGGATAGTCGAAGAAGCCATCAAAAGAGGTATTTCCGTCATGCCTGTTCCCGGCCCGTCGGCTGTCGTGGCGGCGCTCGCGGCTTCGGGGCTTCCGACGAGCGAATTCCTGTTTGCGGGCTTTCTTCCTTCGAAACAAACGGCGCGGCGCGCTCGACTCTCTGAGTTTGCCAGCGCGCGCTCGACTCTCGTTTTTTATGAAGCCCCGCATCGAATAGAAGCGACGCTCCGGGATGCGCTCGACGCGATGGGAGACCGGCAATCGGTCATTGCGCGCGAGTTGACGAAAATTCACGAAGAGTTTTTGCGTGGCTCTCTTTCGGAGTTGATAGAGGAAATCGCCCGCCGTGTGATCCGAGGCGAAATCGTGTTGCTCATCAGCCCGATTGGTGATGATACTTGTAGCGCAAGCTCTCAGCGCGCGGAGCATTCATCGATAGCGGAAGATGTCGAGCGATTGATCGCCGAAGGACTTGATCGCAAGAGCGCGCTCAAACGCGCGGCCCGATTGCGCGGAATAACGAAAAGCAAAGCATATCGCCTGCTGCTCGCACAGAGCGAAGAAACAGATGGAGAGTAACCATGAAAAGACTCTTAGCCCTCGCTTTTATTAGCATTGCCGCGTCGGCGGCAGTTATGTCGCAAAGCGGCGCAGCGCCGGTTCGCAGCGGCAGCCGTTTTTACGGAGTAAATCTCACCTTCGCCGTCTATCAGTACGACGCGGCGCGCTCGCCTGCGCTTGAAGAAGTAACTCGCCTCGCCGGGACATATTCGAGCGCGGATGAAGAGATCGCGCACATAAAAGACAAGTACAAGCTCGAAGAAGTGGCCATTCGCCATGTGCGTTCGGTCGGGCTTCGCGGCGAAGAAGTATTCGAGGATGCCGTGCTGCTCGGTCCCGAATACATGGTCTTCCGAGTTACGCCGAAGGAAATCGTTCGCGGGCAGATGAAACTCGACTTCCGTGTGAATTACGCCAACCAGCCCTTGCTTGAAGCGAAGGGCGTCGAGTTCGGCAACTTCGAAACGGTGCTTCTCAAAGGCGGCAGCGGAATGTTCGGCGTCAAGTATTTCGTCGGCGCGGGAGGCCGTCAGGAAAGCGCGCCGATGGAGCGAACATTGCTCATCTCGATCACGACCGAGATAGCTCCCCTTGCCAGCCTGCGCGACCGACCCGAACAACTGTCGCATCCCGTCGATGAGTACGGCTCTGCGATCAGGATGAGCGAGAGCGACAAGTTTACTCCCCCGGTAGCCATTGATCGGGTTGCGCCGAGATTCGAAACCGGGCGGGGCGTGCGAGGATCGGTGCGGCTTTCAGGCATAGTCACGCCTGAAGGCAAGCTAATGAACGTGAAGGTCTCTCGCGGAATCGATCCGGTAATCGATGATCGAGCGGTCGTGGCATTTCGTCAGTACAAATTTTCGCCCGCCCTTCTCAACGGCAAACCGGTGCATGCCACTTACAGCGAAGAGATCGTCTTCGCCGCGCCTCCGCCTTCCACGCTCGAAATTCAGAATGAAATCGACCGACAACGACGGCTGGAAAAAGAAAAGAAAAAGAAACCGTAAGCGGTGGGTCGGATTAGGGAACAGGGTACAGGTGACAGGTTACAGACCTGGAGATTTCCTGCCTGTCCCCTGTAACCTGTAACCTTCTGACTTCTGACTCCAGACTTCAACTATAAATATCTCTGAAGAGTTTTTCGGCCATGTCGTTATCTATGCTCTTGAGTATTCGATACTCCTCTATGGCCGAGCGCTTGTCGCCCATCTGAAGATGCGTGTGGCCGAGTTTGTAATGAGCTTCAGCGTAATCGGGTCGGAAACGAATGGCCTGCACGTAAGCTTCGCTGGCTTCTATCAGTCGGCCGACGGAGCGAAAGACCCCGCCTAGATTGTAAAAGGCGTCGGCGAATTCCGGCTTCAATCGCGTGGCGCGAACGTAAGCTTCAGCCGCCTCTTCGTAAAGGCCGAGCTTTGAGAAAGCTGCGCCCAGATTATAGTGAGCTTCGGCGTGATCTGGTTTGATGCGTGTGACCTGCTTATAGCTTTCTATCGCTCCGTTGTATCGGCCCATCTTGTGATAGACGACCCCTCGATTATAGTGGGCTTCGGCATAATCGGGCTTGCAGCGTATCGCCTCGTGATAGGCTTCCAGAGCCTCTTCCGGGAGATTCGTTTTCGAATAGCACACTCCCATTTTGTAGTGAGCCTCTGCGTGATCGGGGCGCTGACCGATGATTTGCCTGAATGAGCGTATCGCGTCAGCGAATCGGCCAAGCTGTTGATAAGCGTTCCCCAGAGCGAACTGAGCTTCGACGAAAGAAGGTTGGATATCCAAAGCGACGAGGTATTCGCCTATGGCATCATCCGTGCGGCCCGTGTTTTCGTAAACCTGGCCGAGTCGGTGATGCGCTCTGAAACTTTTTGGCTTTATTTTTATGGCCCGATGGAGCATTTCGACGGCTTCTTCGTCGCGGGCCGCGGCGACAAGAAGATCGCCGAGCGCATAAAGACCGTTTTCATCGTCGGGCGCGATGCGGATCGTCTCGCGGTAGATTTCTTCAGCCTCCGTGTAGCGGCCAAGCTCAGAGTATATTTCGCCCAAGCGATGGCGCGCGTAGAGGTCGTCGGGCGCAGAGCGCACGGCCTGACGGTAGGCGTCTATCGCCTCGTCATAGCGGCCCATGCGAGCGAATGCGCTTCCCTGTTCTATGGCGGCAAGCGAGGCTTTATCCTGCCTGCGCCTTTTTATGCTGGCAAAAAGCTCCATAAACTCGCCACGAATGAAAACGCCGACGCAAACGGCAGGCGAAATTTATCCTGCTCTCTTTTCACATCACCGGGTCAGTCCTCAGCCTGACCTTGAACAACTTTATGGGAGCGACTGTCTGATACGACAGGGGGACGAATTTCGCCTCCAAAAAGGCTTCTCTCTTTGGAGGCTGTCACGCAGCAATATATCAGATAAAGCGGAGCATCAAAAGAGTTTCCTTTTCGCGAGGCAAGGCGGGCGCGAAATAAATATGAGCGTGAGTCGCATCTCTGACCGCTTCAAACTAAAGATGTCAATTTCATCAAAGTGCGATAAAATCCCTCGTCCCTGAGAGACGCCGCTACTCGGAAGATGCGTCCTCGGAGGCGGGTCTTTTATGGAAGAACTGCTTCGAACCTATGGTGTGTGGGCCATCTTCTTCGGCACTATGTTAGAAGGCGATCTCACCCTGCTTTTCGCAGGGGTCATCGCGCGGGCGGGTGTGAGCGCAGGCGTGAGCATCTTCACCATAGAAGAAGTTCTGCTCTGGGGAACAGCCGGGGGATTCGTGGGTGATTCTCTGAGTTACTTCATCGGCGCGCGATTTCGCGGGCAGGCTCAAAAGCTCAAACTCTTCACTCGCTCCCGCTCCCGCATAGAAAAACTGATGGACAAGTTCGGAGTCTTTTCGGTCTTCATCGTGAAATACGTGTGGGGATTGAGGACGGCGAGCGCGATATTCTGGGGGCTGGCCAAGTTCGGCTTCGTTCGATTCGCGTGGCTCACTCTTGCAAGCTGCTTCGTGTGGGTCGCCGTGCTTGCCGGATTGGGTTTCACTTTCGCTACGGGGGTCGAAAAACTCATAGGCGATCTGCAAAAGGTGCAAATCGCCCTGCTGGTCATCATCATCATCGTCATCGCAGTTTATTCCATCATGCGATATGAGCGCCGCGTCATCGAGGAAGATCAGCATTTCTTCGACGGCCACGAGGGTGAGAACAAAGAAGATGACAAACCGGAGCCGTGAGATGATCGATTACCATCTTCAAATGAAAACTCAGGACGAGCTTGAGGCAGGCGAAAAGATGCTCTGGACGGGCCAGCCTGATCCGAAACGGCTCTCGAAAAAAGCCATACTCATCTCGCTCTTCGGCATTCCGTGGACGGCCTTCGCTCTCTTCTGGGTGGTGGCCGCCGCCGGATTCAAGCTGCCCGATTTCAGTTCTCTTTCAGACGGCTTTCACGCAGTGTTTCCGCTCTTCGGAATTCCCTTCGTACTCGTCGGGCTTGGCATGTTCACCGCGCCCTACTGGGCATACAGGAGCGCGAAGCGAACCGTCTACGCGATAACCAATCGCCGCGCGTTAGTGATATCGTTCGGAAGATCGAAGAGAGTTCAGTCTTACTTCGAGCAGGACATAACCGACATCAGTCGCGTGGAGCGCGCGGACGGAAGCGGCAATCTCATATTCCGCACTGAAGAAACGACTGACAATAAGGGAAACGCTCGGTTGAATCAGATCGGCTTTTTCGGAATCTCTGAAGTGCGGCAGGTTGAAAAAATTCTGCTCGACGTTTTCAAGAATGAAGACCGCCACGGGTCAGATGGGTTTTGAAATCGCGCTTCAGCGATCGCGCTCCTTTCGATTGCGCTTCCGCGCGTAGAGTTTCTCTTTGAACCTATAGCAATCGATATCGATCCCGCTTATTGAAAATCTCACAGGCTCGCAAACATATTTTTCAGGCGACAGAAGCTCATGAGCCGCAGCGGTGATGAGTATTTCGTTTCTCCCGCCGAGGTCTTCGCCGAGTTTAGAGGCGAGATTCATTTCTGACCCGAACAGGTCTTCGTGACCGATTACGAGCGTGTCGCCATAGCCTATGCCTACGGTTCCGAATATGTCGCGCTCCGAGGGGACTACGCTGTTTATCGCTTCGAAGGCTCGAAGGATATCGAGCGCGGCTTCGACGGCTCTCGTCGGCGTGTCGAATATGGCCCAGAGGTTGTCGGCTTCCTGTTTGATGACCAGCCCTCCGTTTTGTCGGACAGCCGGACGCGCGGCGGCTTCCATCTGCTGGATCATCGCGAGGTAGTGAATGATGCCGTAATCTTTGGTGATCCGAGAAAACCCGCACATATCGAGCGCGACTATGCTGACGCGTCGCTCGAAAGCCTTCTTTAGTTTTCGGTCGATCTCTTCGATTCGACCGGGGCTCTGATTGCGCTCGGACAGAAGATGCATGAGGAGTTCGCGTCCGGGCTGATTGGATAGGTCGAGTGCGGATTTCACGATGATACTCCTTCTGAAAAGTCTGGAGTCGAGAGTCCGGAGTCTGGAGTAAGAAGACAGAAGTCAGGTGTCAGAAGCTGTTTGAAAATTCGATATGAGCCGCGAAGCGGCACAAAGAAGGTAGCCAGAGGTGAAACCTCTGGAACCATCGTTCCGTTTCCACCCGCGTTGGAGACGCGGCAGATTCTGGCGCTCCTTCAGAGCGCGACATCAAATCACTACATCCCAGACGTTGCACGTCTGGCTACCTTCTCTTTGCGCCTTCGGCGCAGAATA